>Ga0315277_10012532_pt1 | contig 10632 bp, 11 predicted proteins | sample YL17G05_15_MG_FD_203695 | JGI IMG/M metagenome (GOLD analysis project Ga0315277, IMG submission 203695) | Sediment microbial communities from Yellowstone Lake, YNP, Wyoming, USA - YL17G05_15 | ecosystem: Environmental > Aquatic > Freshwater > Lake > Sediment | place: USA: Wyoming | collected... | reverse complement strand
ATATTACGAGGTATGTTGGCTGGTGGGATCACCTCTGGTGGAATGTCTACCATCAAAGATACCGAAGTAGCCCGCCACATGGCGGAGTTGGGGGAAGGTGCTCGCCTCGAAGTCCTGCTCGGAGCTAAAACCGATCATTTGCACGGCGAGCCCATCTTTGTTGAAGGAAAAGTTGCTAAGGTCAACTACGAACCCATTCCAATGGATACCTGGTCAGGCCGAAAATTTGATGTGGGTATCGTAGCTGTGCTTGACATCAGAGGCATTTTAGTGGTTGTTACCGAACATAAGATAGTCACCGAAAATATCGACATCTTTGATATTCTAGGTTATGACGTCAGGAAAATGCAGGCTGTTGGTTTTAAAGGTCTGGGTTTACACATTCGACAAGCGCTTGAAGGTAAGATTTGCACCTTTATTCCGGTAGATGGAATTGGAGTAACACATCCAGATGTACGTAAGTTGGGTCCATATACACGAGTCCGCCGGCCGGTATGGCCGCTGGATGAGTTACCTATCGATGTATATCTCAATCAGTTGGCATAGGGAAATAGACTAATAATTCTCACCTACGGCATCTATCTGAACTTCGATTAACCAGGCAGGGTCAACTAATCGCTTCACTTCGATCAATGTAGATGCTGGAGGATCGTCGTCGAAATACTCCTTGACAATGGAAAGCTCATATTTCATGTATTCATCCATATCTGTTGTAAAAGTATAGATATGTACGACATCCTTCCAGGTTAAGCCAACAGATTCCAGAGCCCAAGTAACCTGGTCGTAACAATACCGGATTTGCCCTGCCATATCATCGATTAAGCAATTCTTCCCATCTCGATTAAGAGCAACCTGTCCACCGATACGATAGGTGATATTTCCCGACGCTTTAACGATGTGAGCGTAGAGGTTATCAATTGGTTTATGCAGCTTATCTGGATTGATTTTTTCAATAACCATAGTATTTCTCCTTTTAATCAAAACAAACGCTCACAATACAGTAGTAATCTGCGGGCTATATTAAAAAAAATATCTTGCGCTCGGATTATGGCTTTACCTGCGTAAACCCATCAACCTACCTAGCCCCACCATACGGTCAGCAACCACTACCAGGATCATCGATATTAGCGTAATGATCGTAGCAATTGCAGCTATTGTTGGGTCAGGTTTGTAACGTAGGTATTGGAAAATGCGTACCGGTAAGGTAATAAAATCAACGCGCGTGAAAAACAACGCCACGACCGGCTCATCGAAGCTAATCAGAAAGCTGAAAGTTGCTCCGGCAATGATGGTTGACATCATGAGAGGTAGGGTTATATAATGGAATACCTTTGGGGGGCGAGCACCCATAACCAGGGCAGCCTCTTCATAAGTGGGGTCCAACCGGTCGTAACCAACCATGATGCTCTGAAGGGCAAAGGGAAGAGCTAAAATCAGATGTGCTGCTCCTAATGTGAACATGGTACTCCAGAACGCATCTAGAATATTAAAATGGGACATCCATAAAAGTAGGGCTGGCCCATATACTATCGTAGGTAAAAGCAGTGGTAAATAGGCCAGGGTAACTGCCCAAGACTGTACACCACGTGCACGTCTTCCAACAAGCACTGAAAGGATCACGCTGACGGCAACTGCTAGGAAAGCCACGGCCAGGGCCAGACCAGCACTCAGCACAAATGATTGGACAAGGCCTTCACGAGTGAAGAAGTTCCCATACCACTTAAATGACACACCCTGGGGTGGAAAAGTAACATAGCTGGTTTTGCTGACTGAAGCCAAAATTACTACTATTGAAGGCAGTATAAGGTACAGACAGCCAAATACTAATACGATTGGATATAAGAACCGCCAGCAGGCAATCAAAACCTTATAGATTCGCCGTAATAGGCGAGCCCTCCGACTAAATTCTATACCTGCGGATATTCTCACATCTTCTCTTTGAGAGGTCATAGATATTTTTTACTTACCCAAGATAATGCACCTACTACTCCTAATGATGAAAGCAAGAGAATCGCAGAGAGTGCTCCAGCCAAGGGATAATTCAAGGTTCTAGTTACTAGAGTATTAATAAACAAAGATGCGTATATTATCCTGCCACCTGCCAGGAAATTTGGTGTAATATACGAGCTAATTGTAAGGGCAAAAACTAATGAGAGACCTCCGATGATCCCGCGCAGACTGAGCGGCCATACCACCGCAAAAAAGGCTTGTAAATTATCAGCACCCATTACCCTCGCAGCATATTCCAAGTCCGGATCAATCATCTGAATCACACCTGCCACCAGCATTACAAACACCGGCAGTTCCACTTGAGCCTCACCAATGACTACTCCAGTCATGTTATAGATCAGTTGTAATGGCTTATTAATCAGTCCGATTTCCATCAGCATGTTATTTAACAAACCATTGTCGGATAGTGTCACAATCCATCCAAAAGTACGTACTACCAGGTTCGTAAACAGGGATGCTACTACGATACCTAACACCAGATTACGCCATTTTGACGGGCTGCGTCCAAGGAAATAGGCTAGAGGGTAGCCTACTATAAAGCAAACTATGCAGGAAATAATTCCTAATTGGAAAGTAGACCATAAAATACGAAGGTAAAAGTTATCGCTGACCAGCCGTCGATAATTATCTAGAGTAAAAGCAACTTCATATTGACCCGATTGGATAAAGGTGAAAAAACTCAGTAAAAGAAAATACCCTAATGGGATAATAAAAAAAATCAGGAAGAAGGCCAACAAAAGGATCCACACGATTTGCGTTACACGACTTTTGGCAAATCGACCAAGCATATTCAATGATTGGTTTACTATGCTCATCAAGTGTCCTCAAAATCTACACAACAATTCCCCAACCCCAGCGGGAACCGTAGGAACGAGCGGCGTGCAATTGCTTCAAGGGGACTCGGTCAGACAGAGTAGTTTGCAGATCATCCGCTGCTGAAGAGAGCAGTACGCAGCTGCACTCCAGGGCAGCTACCAGCCCTTGTGGGTCAGTACCGTTGAGATTATCCGCGGGGGTATGGAAGCGTGCATCACCGTGCCGTCCAAAATTAACCACCGGGATGCTCATCACGGCAAAGTTGGTGCTATCTACTCCACCCGGAGCGGTTTGGGTCATCATGGTATGACCTGAAGATTTGATCGCGTACTCTACAAGATCAGACCAAGTTTGGCTTCCCAACATCAGGGCATCGTCTTTTGCGTTAAGTGTTCCCTGACCGTCAAAATTAATTACTGCTACTACCTGTTGAATCTCTGCTATGTGCTTACGGAGCCAGGCTTCACTGCCGTGCAGGCCAGTTTCATGCCCGCCAAATAGTATGAAGCGAATGGATCGCTTTGGTGTACCTGTGTTTTTGAAGACCCGCGCCAACTCAGTTACAATTGCGCATCCGCCAGCGTTATCACTAGCTCCGGGGCTGGTAGCCGTTGTATCGTGATGTGCAGAAACTATCACCCACTCATCCGGATATTCAGAACCATAAAGCTCAGCAATAACATTGGCTGATTGTGACCAGCGTACTTCCGTTTCCACGCTCATACGAACCATTTTATAGCGTAATTGCTGAGTATCAGCAAAACTGATGATCAAACTGACCGGTGTACCACCATGGAACCAGCGCTTAAAGTTATAGTATGCCTGTGGTAAACCACCGTGCTGTTCCTTGCCAGCAACATAAACGATCCCAATTACCCCATGACCAGTTAACAGATCGGTTTGTGGACCGTCGGGGTAATCGATTTCTACATCACGTCCATCTACCATGGCGATTTTGCCATTCAAGTCCAAATTATCTAACTGTGCTGTAGTGAGAGGGTCTCCAACTGGGATCACCTGACCTTTTATTGATCCCGCGCCTCCAAAACATGGGCTGATAGCAGGAATGCTGCCCCCTTCAAAAGTCTCCAGCCTAGTGTATTTTTCTTGCCATACTGGGTGAGGAAAGGCTTCTATTACTGGCAAATAGCCGATTCGGCTAAATACTTCTGCTAAGTATTGGATGCCAGCCTGTTCATTATCCGTTCCGGCAACGCGTACACCAATCTCTCCTGCCAGGTGAACCATATGTGCGTAAGCAGCAGTGCTGGAGCAGGCTTGTAGGCGATGGGCAGCATTCCTATATATCATATTTAGCAACTTGTTCCAACCAATGGAACAATTTCCGCATCCCACCTCTGGCTGACTGCATCTTTATCTTTGAGAATTTTGGTGTAATCAGGCAGTATCAAATTTTTAACATCATCACCGAGGAACATCCAATCTTTTTTATCTGCTGGAATCGTGGCTGTCGCGCTGGCGGGAATAGAAGCATAATCAGACATAAAACCATCCTGGGCGGTTGGTGATAGGGCATAGTTGATAAATTTCTTAGCCAGGTTGGGGTGCTTGGCATTCTTTGGGATGACCAGACAGTTGGGGATGATCACTCCGCCTTCCTTTGCCTTTGCCATCGCCACGTTCTTTTGCCCGGAGGACCACATCACATACGCTTCGCCTGAATACATCATCCCCACCACGAGCTCTTTGCGTTCAAAAGCAGGGCGAGAATCATAGTCACCTATCAGTGCCTTAGCGTAAGGGGCAAGCGTTTTGGTTTTTTCAATGCCATTGTTCAAGTTGGAGCCATCACCACCAGCCAGCCGGTCTGCCTGAATGAGCCATTGGATCGCCCAGCTGTCGAGCGGGGTCAAGGCAAATTTGCATTTCACTTTTTCATCCCAAAGGATCTGCCAGCTATCAACAGAAGGTAGCACGTCTGTATCATAAACAAGGCAGAGCACACCAAAATTCGCTGCAACCGCCTGACCATTAAAGAACTTCAGGTTATCGTATACATCCTTTAGAGCGGGAACATCCGTTGCGGAAACCGGTAAGAGTGCATTTTGGGCGGCCAATGGGGCTACAAAATCCAAGTCCAACCAGAGTACATCATAAGGTGGATTATCTGGATTAGCAATAAGCTTTGGATAATGATCGGAAGAGTTGCCCGGGACGATAGAGACTGTTGCCCCGGTTTCATTAACTAAGGGATCAATTATATATTTCTGAGTAGACTCATCCCAAGCGCCTCCCCAGGAGCCAACAATCAATTCCTTTTCTTCAGCGGCGGTAGGGCTACCAGTGCCACATGCTGCCAGTGTGAAGCCGACCCCGGTTACTGCCGCCATTTTCAAGAAATCTCTACGTGTAATTCCAATCTTTTTCTGGTTAATCATTGGAACCTCATGTTTTGGAACCATAAGCATCTCCTTATATAAATTACAATATTCGAATAATTCTTATAGAAATGCGACACTACTCCATAAACTACTAATTTATATTTCCTATCTAGGCATTTCACCTCCTCAACCTATTGGTTTAACACAACCATGTCTTCAGGTGACCAACGCACACCGACATGCTCTCCTATGGTTCCGGAGACACCTTTCTGCTGATTAGCCGATTGGATAATTATTAACCGGTCACCACTTTCAAATGAGAGATAATATTGGGTAATAGAGCCGAGAAATATTTTTTCGGTAATCTCACCTATCAACATTGCCACCTCTGCTGAATGTGGTGGAACTAGCTCAATTTTTTCAGGGCGTATTGATATGTAAATTTGTTTTACTTCAAGCAAATTATTACTACATGGTAATAACATGCCGTTCTCGGTTTTAAAAGTACATGTCGTGCCAGATTTAATTATCTCACCCCGTAATAGATTAGTCACACCAATAAAGTCTGAAACAAATGATGATTGCGGCCGTTGGTAAATCCCTTCAGGGGTATCCACTTGCTCAAGGTGACCGCTTAACATAACAGCTATGCGATGGGAGATAATTAACGCTTCCTCTTGGTCATGAGTTACAAAGATCGTAGTGATCCCGAGTTGGCGATGTAGAGTTTTAATCTCTATTTGCATTTCCCCTCGGAGTTTACGGTCCAGCGCTCCAAACGGTTCATCAAGCAAGAGGACATCTGGCTCATATACAATAGCTCGCGCCAACGCAACACGCTGTTGTTGCCCTCCGGAGAGTTGGAAAGGATACCGTTCTTCATATCCAGGTAAGCGGACCATATCTAACGCATGCATTATGCGTTTGCGTGCATTTTCTTGAGACACGCCCCGAATTTTTAAAGCAAAATTGACATTCTCATATACTGTCATATGTGGAAAAAGGCTGTAGTTTTGAAAAACCATAGCAAGGTTGCGTTCATATGGAGGTACATTTTCTACGTGCTTCCCACCAACTAGGATGCTACCTTGGTTGGGCTTTATCAGCCCAGCAACTAGGCGGAGCAAGGTTGTCTTACCGCAACCAGAAGGTCCCAGAAGAGAAATAAACTCACCATCATATATTTGTAGATTAAGCCTATCTACTGCCCTAACGTTTCCATATGACTTTGTTACATCTAAAATCTGGACTTCGCTCATCGAGATACCTTGAATTTGCCAACCCTTTATTTATTGCAAATTATTCTGTTCAATTAGCTAATTGATTATAACCGGATATAAATTGGATGCAAAGCAAATGGGTGGCTGCTTATGCGTATAATACATGACCTGTGGGTTATTGCAAAAGGTCCAAGCGGCGCAACACATTCTCGTCCAGATACCCTTCTTCTAAAACCCAGGTGGAGAAGGAGCGTATTGCCCGGCCTAAACCATGTATATACTGCAGTTTGAGCATACCTTATTCCACCGCATGCATCGAATGATCTAGGTGCGTTTATCCCGCTCCATCAAACTCCGCATGTAATTCCGACCATCCTCAACGGTTATTTCCTGTAGTTTAAAATCCTGACCATGTACCCCTTTAATGTACCGTTGAAAAATCTCAGTCGGGTTTTTAACCAATCTACATAACGGGGATTTTTACCCTCCGTTTCCAGTGTGGCCAGATACAAGTCAGTGGCCTTATCTATCATAATCATCATCAACGCTCTCTTAATCTTTTCACACACAATGCCCCACCATCATTTAATACTTGTTGACTGATGTTGACTGGTGTTGACTGGTGTTGACAAGTCTAAAAGATAATTATGCGAGTACGTTGGAATGTTTTTTTATATATGGAGCGTTCAGCGAATTTGGGGTATTTAATTGACCTATCCTGGTGATAGACCAATATATGTGGAATATTTAAAAGTAAAACCCCCAGCTATGGGGATCAGTGAGCGTAGAGCGGTTCGAACCCTGAACCAATGGCATAAAAGGCAACTACTCTACTATTGAGCTACACGCTGATAATCTGATAGGTCGGGTTTCAATCCAACTGCACCAAATTGCACTACAACTGTTCTATTAAAAGCGTTTCTCGCAGGCTGAGCCATGCGCGAACCTCGATCACGACGGATATTTATGGCTATCTTCTACCAAATATATAGGACGAAGCTGCTAAAATGATTAATAATCTTGTGACAACAACTGAAGTGAAGCTTGCCAGACCATTCACGATAAAATGATTGCGTTGCAAGTGGTGTGCACACGGTTGCGCACGAATTAAGCATGAACTCCCCGCATCAATCACAATACCCTTATATACAGATATCTTAATAAGTAAACCCCCATAAATTGGGGTTATCAAGTGGACCTGGCGGGATTCGAACCCGCGACTTCTTCAGTGCGATAGATGAGCAGGTAGGGGAAAAGGGAAAAAAAGCCGTCTATTACGTCTATTTTGTTCCAAAATCACCATACTGTTATAGCATATCTGTTCCCGAATTGTTCCCCGATATGCATCGGTATGAAGCAGGGAAGGCGATCTGAAAACCTGTCCAAATGGGGATTTGATGCAAATGATGTCCATGAAAAACATCGCCTTCACTTTTCTCTTTCGTTCCCCTGATCAAGAAACCTGTCCTGGCTGTTTCACTCATCCATAGAATTTCTTAGGTATTACTTTTGGGTTAATGAGATTTTTTTGTGCATTCTTAATGGACGGAATATTTGCACCTTACACGCTTGTTGGACCGTTGTGCTTCTCTCTTCCGCTTGCTTTCAGGGTTTGGTCGCCTTGATTGGCTGTGTGCTTACATCTTCAGTGTTTATGTATCCAGCATGTTCGAGCATATCCTTGTAAACGGCGAAGTCGTAGGCAGCTCCGTCCTTCGAGACAGCATAAAACCACAACGCAGGAGCCATCGGGTCTGGATATTCGTGCCTGACTGCGTTGACCACTACCACCCCCCCGCTAACCAATGCATCGTACACTTTGCGGAATAGCCGGATATTCTCTTCAAAACCGAAGAAGTGTGTGATGTTGCCCAAGTAGGCCAAGTCAAACTGATGGGAGCCATAGTCCAACGACCACAAATCACCTGCTAGGATCGTTACCTGCTTTTCCACCCCCAAGTCGGTGGCGACCTTCCTGGTTATTTTCAGAACTGGCTCCCAATCCAGCAATGTGACACGTACGCCGGCATGTTGCCGTGCCAAAGCCAACGATTTGGGCGCTGGTCCACACCCCACATCCAACACTCGCAGCCCGTCGCGTGCTTGAATACCAAGTGCTTGCCAAAGTGCGTCTGATCGTTGGAGATAACTACCTGGAGCTACCCAATTGCTCACATAAACCGCTGGCCACATGTCAGCTACCTCAGACGTTGTAGCGCGGTAATGAATGGGACGCTTACCGGTGCGGATCGCTTTCGCCAACTTACCATTCCCTTCCCAATTAAATTCAGATAAAAGAAACTGACCGGTATATGTCGGCTTATCTGGCAACAGGTAGTATTCGGCTTCGGGTACGAGGCAATAGCGATTATCATGCTTGCCCAATAGCTTAAGAGAGCAGAGGTCATCCAACAGCATCTGCGTGCCTTTTGGATCCCAGTCCTCTTTGGCGGCTATTTGTTCAGCCGTATCTTCTCCTGCTGCTACTTTTGCCCAGATCTGTAATTCCAAAGCCGCTCGGAATATTTGGACTTGATACATCACACCATTCATCTGATCAGTGACTTCAGCTTTGGGAATTTCTTGAAGTTGATCTACCTTCATATTCATTGTCTCTTCTCCTCCTTTGCAAAATGCTTGCCATCCGGCCAGTCGTCGGCTGACAGCATCGGAATATGCGATATAACCAGAAACTCATCGTCTTTTTGCTACGACGGTTACGAGCGGCCCAACGGTAACTAACGTCAGCGGTGGGACTGGTGAGACTCCTTCGCTATTATCGCGTCATTTCTGGCAAAGCACGCCAGTTTCCGAGCGGCGCAACCGCTGTCCGCTGAAGCCGCTATGGACCCGTTCAAGCTTTAACTTAAATACTCAGAACCCCCTCTCGAATGACGGTCTTTCTTGTCCCATCCGGGAAGATGAAGTCCAGTCGTTCACAAAAAATTGGATTTCCTTTAGCATATACAGTGTCGAGATGAAATACTTTGTTCGGTGCCGAGAAGTCTTTCGGTCCTATGGTTCCACCAAGTTGATCGCTTCGCCCATATGCCCAGTGGAAGCCTGCCTTCTCGTCTTCCAGCACATTTCCAGTGACAACAGCTTTGTCGTTGCAGCCAATTGCTACCTCGGCAATATTACGCAAAGCCCTCTCATCGCGAAACTCTTGACGCTTCTTAGCCGCCATTGGGCCGTCGCCGCGAACATCAATGACCTGATTTTTCTGTACCAGGAATACAGTGATTTCGCTACCGTAACTCACAGGAATCTCGCCATTTGTCTTGCTGTTTGGACTTTCATTGGGAACTACGCATACCTCTCCAGATGGAAGATTCCTTAGGCGAAAGGCATCTTTATCTGCGCCTGGGTGCAAGCGACCGTTGTCTTGGATGGCGGGCTTATGGTCAGATTTGTCGAAATAGCAGGTGTCGCCGGTGGAGAATATTACTTCGATACCATCAGATTGATCGAAAAGTGGGGCTAGCTGAGCACAGGACTCGGCGATTCTGTTGTAATCGGCGGACAACCCTGTCTCCTGCATCGCTTTGGTGACTAATGGCAAACTTGCTACGCGTAAGTTTTCATATTTCTTGGTGAAAGCAACAAGCGGTGCCGTAGCTGAAAACTGGGGCATGGAAATAATGATCGTGGAGTCTCTGGCGATATCTTCGAGGTGAACTCTGTTTCCTTCACACAAGCCATACTCTGGCAAATCGCTGTTGTGCACACCAGTAGCATCATATTTGACGAGAGGGTTGATATGCAGACCGTACTTCTTGGAGAACTGCGCGATCTCCTGGTACCATTCTTCCGCCATCTGACGTCGCTCCCGCCATTCTTGGATATCTTGGAAATTGTCGTGTGGCAAGTCATACATGATCGTCACGATGTCGCCGCTCTGGGGAGCGAAGACATCTACAAATAGTTTTTCAAGCGAGAAGAACATGATAATCCTCCAAAGACAACGCCTAATTATTGATTCTACGGACTCTTGCTTTATTGTGCCACATAGTATGTGGATTATCTTGAAAATATCCTGGTCTCAACATTCGGCATCACCCACGCCAAAGCGCAACGGAGTGGCGTCAGACGCATCTAAGTGTTGGACAGCTTATCTCATAAAAAAACTTATTAGGTGTCTTTTTTGAACTTATTTTACCCAACCGTACTTGATGAGCAAGTTAGGTTCATAATACAGGGCTTCGTGGGTGATTTTGCCTTCAGGGGCTTGCAGGAGCACTGCA
>Ga0315277_10012531_pt1 | contig 10633 bp, 6 predicted proteins | sample YL17G05_15_MG_FD_203695 | JGI IMG/M metagenome (GOLD analysis project Ga0315277, IMG submission 203695) | Sediment microbial communities from Yellowstone Lake, YNP, Wyoming, USA - YL17G05_15 | ecosystem: Environmental > Aquatic > Freshwater > Lake > Sediment | place: USA: Wyoming | collected... | reverse complement strand
CCGGTGTATTGCTGGATCTCGCGGTGCTTGTGAGCGACGCCTGACTCCTTCTTGTTGGCCGCCGCCCAGTTGTAGTAGTCCGTGAACATCTTGCGCTGGTACTCCGCAGGGATCAGACGGCCCAATTCGAAGTCGAACCAGATCAGATCCGGTTTGTACTTCGCCACCCCTTCGTTCACCATTGCCAGCCACTTCTCCAGGTACTCAGCGCTGGGCGGCGCACCCTTCGCGTGCGGACCGGCATAGAGATCCCAGTACTGCGGATCCTTGCCGTCGAACTCATAAGCCGGCTCGAAATAGCGCCACGCCCACCCGTGGTGAAACGTCATGATGAACTTCATCCCGCGCTTGCGGTAAGCCTTTTCTAGCTCTCCGGTGAAGTCGCGATGCGGTCCCATTCCCACGCTGTTCCAGCGCGTGACCTTGGAATCCCACATCGCGAAGTTGTCGTGGTGGACAGCCACCGGGCCGGCAAATTTGGCGCCCGCTTTGGCGAACAGGTCGGCCCACTCGTCGGCGTTGAACTTCTCCGCCTTGAACAGCGGAATCATGTCCTTGTAGCCGAACGTGTTCTGATCGCCGTACTTCTGCTTGTGGTAGTTGAACGCCGCGTGCTTCGGCAGGTAGAGCTGCTGTCCATACCATTCCATGTCGGCAGGCGCGTCCTCCGTGGCAACGGTGATTGGACCCCAGTGTGTATAGATGCCTAACTTGGCGTCCAGAAACCAGGCCGGGTCCTTGTGCGCCTTGAGCGACTCCCAGGTGTCTGTATAAGGTCCCTTCGGGACCTCAATCCCGTACTTGTTCTGCTGAGCACTGGCCGGCAGGCAGGCGCTCATCACGACTGCCAGCAGAGCATGGCGCACTGTCTTGAAATGATGCATGATGACTCCTCTCCCAATCGTACGGCGCTAGCGGTTGCCAAGCGCCATCAGCACTGTGGCCGCGGCCAGCAGTCCCAAACCAAACCACAACAGCCTCCGGGCCTGGCCGGTGGCGCCTTTCCATTCGCCTGTGATGACGCCTGACACGTTGGCAGTCATGATCATGAAAATCTGAAACAGCCCCCAGCCCACGGAAGTGCCAAGCGCCCCCAGAAACGCAGCTGCGGTCCCGTACACCGCGACCGCGCCCATCCACAGAATGCCCATCAGCGCGGCAAACCAGAAGTCCGGAAAGAACGGCTGGAAACGGTTCCAGGTGCCGTTCCTGCTGAGCAGATACACGCTGTAACCAAGATTTGGAACCAGGCCTCCGGTCAGCGCGACCGGCCAGACCGCATAGGCTGCGTTGGCGGCCGAGGTGCCCCGGCGGATGGCCTCGGCGGCGATCTCCTGCCCAAACGCCAGTGAAAAATTGATCATCGGAGCCATAACTCCGCAAAGCACCGCAACACACAGCGCTGCCAGATATCCGCTCCCTGGGGACGATTGCGTCCCCGGATTCGAATGGAGCTCCCTCCGCCTGCCCGCCTTGCCGGATACGGCAATGCCGGCCACCATCACTCCCACCCCGCACAAAATCAGCACTCCCCTGGCCGTTCCCAGCACCTCAATGCGCTGAAACACAATGGGCACCATCGTGCCGAGCAGCGCCCCCAGACCGACGATCACCGCATAGCCCAGGGCCAGACCCAGCCTCGCGATGGAGAGACCGAAGAGCACCTGTGCAATGCCCCAGCCGAAGCCGAAAACGAATGGCAGGGCGTAGTCTCGGGCGGACAAGCCGAGGTACAACCCTTTCAGGTCATGCACGGTGAGCGCCGTCAGCAGTCCGGGCGCGATCACCAGGCTCACCAGTGTGAACACCAGCCACATGTTCTCCCACTGCCATTTCCGGATGAACTTGGAGGGGAGCATGCAGTTGCCGGACATCACGCCGGCGGCAAGGGCCAGACCAAGTCCAATCCAGAGCGCGGTACTCAAGCATCAACTCCTTTGGGGCAAAGCCGACGCGGGCGTCAGCGCCACCAGGTCACACGAACATCCAGGTTCTTGCGGAGTTCGATAAACTCCTCTGGAGACCTCGGCGGGGTGAAGAAAGTGCTGTCTCACATGGGGGATGTACTCGAGAAACAGGGCCTCGTGCCCCATGGCGATATGGTTGAAGAGCACCAGGTGCTGGTGTACTTGCCCCATGTCGCCGACGTGCGGAACTACGGGCAGGCCAAACTTCTTCGCCATCAGACTCACGGTGAGGAATTCGCTCACTCCCGCCACACGCGTGCAATCCACCTGCACGAAGTGCAGCGCGCCCGCCGCCATGAAATTCTTGAACAGCACCCGGTTCGAGATGTGTTCTCCCGCCGCAATACGCATGGGCGCGATCGCTTCAGCCAGCGTCCGGTGGGCCAGCACGTCGTCCGGATGCGTGGGCTCTTCCACCCAGAAGGAATCGACGCTACGCAGCGCGCGGCACATCTGAATGGCCTGAGGCAGGGTCCATTGCTGGTTCACATCCACCATCAGCAGAGTGTTCGGTCCCACCAGCTCGCGAAGCATCGTGGCCCGCCTTAGGTCCCGCTCGCTCTCCTTCGATCCAACCTTCAACTTGAATGCCGTAAATCCCCGGTCCAGCGCCTGGCGAGCCAAGTCTGCCACGTGATTGTCGTCGTACCGGAACCATCCGACTGACGTGTCGTATCCCCGGTATCCGGATTTCAGAATTCCCTCGCGGCTCCCGCGCGCCGGCAAATGCTCCCTCAGGATCCCGAGCGCGTCATTTGGGGTGAGAACATCCTCCAGGTAGCTCAGATCCAGAAGGCGAACGATCTCCTCGGGACTCAAATCGAGCAGCAATCGCCACGACGGGACGTTTCGTGCCTTCGCACACAAGTCAAAGCAGGCGTTAGTGAGGGATGCCAGCGCCAAGTGGACTACGCCCTTACGCGGCCCAAGCCAGCGCTGTCCCGGATGATCGGCGATCATCCGGGACAGCGCGCCGAAATCCGACATCAACTCATCGATCTCGCGCCCCACCAGCCTCTGCCCCAGCAACTCGATGGCGTCGCACGTCAACCGGTTGCCCTCGCCGAGGGTGAGCACCAATCCCGTACCGTTCACCCCGCACTCCGCTTCCAGCAGAGTCACGGCGAAGCAGTATTCCGACTCCGAATGAACCGCGTCCGATCCGGCGCCGTTGGAAAGGGCGAAGCGCGCGTCGTAAGTCCTCAGTGAGCGAATGCGGCACTCTGGCATAGGTGGCTGTTGTGTAAAATGAGTTTACGTGATAAAATTCACTTTTGCAAGCGCAAACCTTGAGGAATCCTACCGGATGCCGCACCGCGAGTTCCGCAAGTGCGGCAGAGGACTTTGCGATGAAGAAACGGGAGGACTGCGACCGTGATCCCGGCCACTACCCCGCCGATCGGCGTGATTGACGCTCATCAGCACTTTTGGCGTTACTCTCAGGCCGAGTACGCCTGGATTGACGACTCGATGGAAACGTTGCGGCGTGACTTCCTTCCCGAGAACCTCGCACCCGAGCTTGCCGCCTGTGGCGTTGGCGGGGTGGTGTCCGTCCAGGCACGGCAGAGCCTCGAAGAAACGGCCTGGTTGCTCGGTTTCGCGCGGCGCCACACCTTCATCCGCGGAGCTGTCGGCTGGGCGCCTCTCGTTGACCCGCGGCTGCCGGAGATCCTGGCCACTCTGGCCGCCGATCGCAAGCTGGTTGGCGTGCGCCACGTCGTCCAGGGGGAACCCGACGACGATTTCATCCTCCGTGAAGATTTCAACGCCGGAATCCGCGCCCTGCGCCCATTGGGTCTGCGCTACGACATCCTGGTTTTCGAAAGACATCTTCCCCAGACCATCCGCTTTGTCGACCGCCATCCGGACCAGGTATTCGTTCTCGACCACATCGCCAAACCACGCATTCGGGAACGGATTCTCTCACCATGGCGGGAGAACATCCTCGAGCTTTCCAAACGGCCGAACGTCTACTGCAAACTCTCCGGTCTGGTCACGGAGGCTGACCCCGCCAACTGGAGTCCCGCCGATCTCGCCCCTTACATCGACACCGTCCTGGAGGCCTTCGGCCCGCGGCGCCTGATGTTCGGGTCGGACTGGCCCGTCTGCCTGCTGGGCGTCACCTTCCCGCTGGCTCTCCGTCGTTCTTGGCGCTCTGTCCGGTCTTTCGGCGGCCGAACAGCAGCGGATTTGCTCAGCCACGGCGATAGAAGACTACGGTCTTGCGTCTGTCTGATTACGTCATGGGAGAATCCCGATGAAAAAGCACCTGTCGTTGGCGGCCCTGCTAGGGGCAGCCATTCTATCCGGCGCTTCCCCTTCCGAGGGCCAGCGAACGAAATGGTACTGCGATGCCAAGTTCGGTATGTTCATTCACTGGGGACCGTACTCGCTCGCCAGCGTCGAGGCATCATGGCCCATCATGACCCCCAAACAGGGAGGCATTAGCGAGGCCGAGTACCGGGCCCTGCCCGCCCGCTTCAATCCCGAAAAGTTCGACGCCAGCGCTTTCGTGCGGCTGGCCAAGGCCGCGGGTCAGCGTTACATGGTGTTCACCACCAAGCACCACGACGGCTTCTGCATGTTCGATTCCGCCTACACCGATTACAAGATCACCAACACGCCTTACAAGAAGGACATCGTGGCCCAGTTGGTCGATGCGGCGAAAAAGGAAGGGATGCCCCTCGGCTTTTACTACTCTCCCCCGGACATGAACCATCCGGGTTTCCGCGACACCTCGAAGCCCTCCAACACGAACTGGCGCGGTGAGCCGGCCCGGCCGGAGTGGCCGCTGTACCTCAACTACATGGAGCTTCAAGTGACTGAATTGCTCACACGCTATGGTGACGTCGGCATCGTCTGGTTCGACGGCTTGCAACAGCAGCAGAAGTACAACGGGAGGCATGTCCATGACCTCATTCATCGCCTGCAGCCCGCCACCCTGATCAACAACCGCATCGGCCTGCCCGGGGACTACGACACACCCGAACAGTTCAGCCCCAAGGCCATCCCCACCCGCAAGGGGCCGAAGCTGGGCGGCGAGGACCTCACCGACCACAGCGGCGGCTCCGGCGTGCCCGCCCCCGAGGACTTCCGCCTGTGGGAGACTTGCATGACCATCAACAACACCTGGGCCTACAACGCCAACGACACCAAGTTCAAGTCATCCTCCCAGCTCATCCGCACCTTGATCGATGTTGCCAGCAAAGGCGGCAACTTCCTGCTGAATGTAGGACCGACGCCTGAGGGCACCATCCAACCGGAGTTCGAAGAGCGTCTGCTCGCCATCGGGAAATGGCTCAAGGTGAACGGCGATTCCATCTACGGCACCACCTATGGCCCGGTCCAGCAACTTGCCTTCGGGCGCACCACAACAAAAGACAAGACCGTCTATCTGCACGTGTTTGACTGGCCCAAGGGCAAGCTCCAGCTCGAGGGCCTTAACGGGCGCGTGGCCGCCGTCTCGATGCTCGATGGCGGGAAGGCGCTCCGCTTCACGCAGCGGGCCGGCCGTCTCGAAATTGAGGTGCCGGAGTCGGCGCCGGACCCTGCTGCTACCGTGCTGGCCCTGAAGATGAAATAGGCGCCGGCCCCAGCTTCTCTTTGGAGACGATCCCTTCCCCTTCGCGGATCGTCACCAATTGCCCGGCCGCCACGCCTTCAAACCGGTCGCGGCGGCCGCTCGGCCACCGCACCTCCAGGTCGGCCTTCTCCATCGCTCCCAACCCAAAGTGCAGCCGCGGGTCGTTGGAGCAGAGGAAACTCGATTGCGCCACGCGCTCCTGTGCCTGGGTCCGGCCTCCGTACCGCGCCAGCACACGCACCCCGATGGCGCTGCGGTTCGACTTTGTTCCGACCAGCCGCACCTTCAGCCAGCGCCCATCCCCCGAAACGTCATTGCGCAACAGCACTGGCGGCTCCCCTACCGCCGCAAGCAGTATGTCGACATCACCGTCATTGTCGAAGTCCCCGAAGGCGCACCCCCGGCCCACCCGCGGTACCGCGATGTCGGGGCCGGCCTCCCCCATCAACTCCTCAAAAACCTTGCCGTCCAGGTTTCGGAAGATGTAGCACGGCGTCTTGTGAGGCATCTGCGGAATTTGCTTCTCCACCTCCGGATAGACGCTCCCTGTGCTCACGAAGATGTCCGGCCAGCCGTCGTTGTCGAAATCCTCCATGCCGCACCCGAAATTGATGTAGCGCGTCTCCACCCCCAGGCCCGCCGCCAAAGTCACATCCTTGAACCTGCCCTTTCCGTCGTTGCGGTAGAGCCCCGGCGTGTCCTCGGCGAAGTGCGGTTTGAAGAGGTCCAGGTGCCCGTCGCAGTTGTAGTCTGCCGCCACCACCCCCATTCCGGACTGCTCTGCCCCGTCCTCGCTCAGGGCGACGCCCCTCTCAATCGCCTCCTCGCGGAATGTTCCGTCGTGCTGGTTCATGAACAGGAGGCTCGGCGTGGAGTCGCAGGCCACGAAGATGTCAGGCCAGCCGTCCTCGTCAAAGTCCGCCGCCACCACCGAGAGCCCGTAGCTGCCCGTCGCCTTTGACACGCCCGACTCGCGGCTCACATCGGTGAACGTGCCGTCCCCGTTGTTGCGGAACAGCTTCATCGTGTCCGTCTCCAGGCCTCTCGGCCCGCAGTAAATCGGCACGCCTTTCCAGTTGCAGCTCGCGCTCTTGCCTTTCCGCGGCACTCTCTCCAGGTCGAACCGGACGTAATTCGAAACGAACAGATCCAGCAAGCCGTCCCGGTTGTAGTCCAGCCAGCAGCAGCCCGCGCCCCAGTGGCTGCCGCCCTGCAGCAGTCCCGCCTGCTTCGACACGTCTGTGAACGTGCCGTCCCCGTTGTTGCGGTACAGCACGTTCTCGCCCCAGTAGGTGACGAAGATGTCCTCGAATCCGTCGTTGTTGTAGTCGCCGACCGTCACGCCCTCGGCCCAACCGCTCCGCACCAAGCCGGCCTTCTCAGTGACGTCGGTGAAGGTGCCGTCACGGTTATTCCTGTACAGCCGGTTGGTCGTGCCTGCCGGCGTGCCTCCGAAGCGCGTCCCGTTCGGGATTAACAGGTCCATCCACCCATCATTGTCGAAGTCGATGAAGGCCACGCCCGTGCCCATGCTCTCGACGATGTAATCGAATCCCTCAGCTCCACCGTAGATCAGCGGGCGGGTGAGTCCCGCCTGCCGCGCCACATCAGTGAATTTCACGGGAAACGGGCGGCCGGAGTTCTTCCCTCGCGGCGCCGGCTTCACACCCCGGCTCGCCATCTGTGCCGCGGCAGGCAGCGCCATCAGCGCCAGCGCGCTTCTTCTCGTGATTCTGCTCACGGTTTGGCCTTCATTCGTCCCAAGACTTCCAGCGCGTATTGAACATCTTTGTCGGCGGGATCGAGCTTCCGGGCTGTCTGCAATTCAGCCGTCGCCCCGGCAATGTCGCCGGACTGCGCGAGGATCAGTCCCAGGTTGCGCCGCAGAGCCGCCTGAATCGCGCACGCGCCGCAGGTCTCCACCGCTTTCCGCATGCCCTCGACCGCCTTCGCCCACTGCTTCTCCTTCGCCGCGTCCAGCGCGAAATTCGACAGCGCCCGCGCCTGCGTCACTGAAAGCTCCTCTTTCTTCAGCTCCCTCACCCGCTGCCCGAGCTGCGATGCTTCGTTTGAGCCTCGCGCCGACAGCGCGCGCAATAGGGCATACGCCGCCTGCGAGTTCGCCGGGTCCAGCTTCAGCGCCGTGCGGAGATGCGCCACGCCCTCCTCCTCCCGGCCCAACTCCAGCAGCGCCTGGCCCAACTCCTGGTGTGCGGTGCCGTTCTTGGGGTCGGCCGCCAGAACCTTGGTGAGCAATTCCGCCGCTCGGGCGGGCTGATTCAACCGCGCCTCCACCAATCCAAGCCTATACAGCGCTTGGGTGTCGCCCGGGGCAAGGCCGCGCGCCGTTTCCAATTCCGCCTTGGCCTCTTCATACCGCTTCAGGTCGTAGAGCGCCCGCCCCCGGCTCAAATGCGCCTGCGCCATGGCGGGTGACAAACGAACCGCCTCGTCGAAGGACCGCAGCGCCTCCGCCTGCCGCTCCGAGTCGGCCAGGGCGATGCCGAGATTCAGATGCGCCTGGGCCGATGCCGGCTCGGCCGCGGCCACCCTGCGGAATATCCCGATTGCCTCCTCCAGTTGCTGCTGGCGCATCAGCACCATGCCCTTCGCTGTGAGCGCCGCTGTGTTGCCCGGAGCCAGGTCAAGCGCCCTGCTGAGCGATTGCGAGGCTTCCGTGTAGCGCTTCAAGTCGGCCAGCGTCAATCCCAGGTTGATGTAGTGCTGTGCATCCCGCGGGCTGGCGTCGGCCGCCCGCCTGAAGAGCTTCTCGGCCTCCGCAGGCTTGCCCTGCTCCTGGTACAGCACGCCGAGGTTGCCCAGCGCCTCCGCGTAATCGGGCTTGAGGCTGATGGCCGCCTTGAGTTCCGCCATCGCCTCGCCGTGCCTGCCCGCCTGAATGAGTTGCACGGAACGGTTGAAATGGCGGGTAGCGTCAGCCGCCAATTCCCTTTCAACCTCTCTGAGCGCGCCCTGGGCGTTTGGCTCCCCCGGCTTCAGCCTCACCGCCGCGCGCAAATGCTCCGCCGCTCCGGCATAGTCAGCCGCCTCGGTCAGGGCCACCCCGAGATTGTAGCGGGCTTCAAATGAGGCCGGGTCCAGCTTCACCGCAGAACGAAAGGCCGGAATTGCACAGGACACCTTGCGCTGCTCAATGAACCAATACCCCAAGGCGGAGTAAACCTCGGCGCTCGCCTTCCGGGAGAGAGCAGCCTGGATATCGGCCGGGGCCGTGCAAGCCGGGTTCGTCTGGGCGGCGCCCGCAATGAAAAGAAGCGCGACTCCCGCGACCATGCCAATCACCTTAGCATGTCCCGGAAGCCGCGCTTCGTGGTCAGTCGGCCCACCCTAGAAGATGAACTTGGCACCGATCTGCATGCTGCGCTCGCCGCTCGATCCCGTCACCTGTCCGAAGTTGAAGGCGGCCAGGTTTGACACCGGCGTATTGAAGATGGGCGTGTTCGTGATGCCGTAGGCTTCGGCTCGCAGCTCGAACCTCATCCTCTCGCTGATTGGGAATGAGCGGAACAGCGACGCATCCATGCGTCGCAGCCAGTCCGGCCTCATGATGTTCCTGCCGGCGTTGCCGTAGGTGTACTGGGCAGGCAGTGCAAACGCCGCGGTGTTGAACCACTTGGGCTGGCTCGGGTTGTCGATGTGCCAGTCGCCGACAACGTTCGGCCTCATGTACGTGTTCGGGTTGCCGACGTTGGCGATGTCGCCGGGGATGGTCACGGTGAACGGCAAATTGTTCCTCATTTGCACCAGAGCGTTCACCTGCCAGCCGCCGATGATGTAGTCGGCCACCTTGTTGTGGGTGGTGAGCGGCTTGTTCTTGCCGATAGGCAGCTCATACGTCACGCTGCCTACCAGGTTGTGCGGCACGCTGAACGTGGAAACGCTGCGGCTGGAGTTGAGATCGTATTCGTTCTGCACCTGGCAGCCCTCGGTTCCGAAGAATCCGGAGCAGGCGACGTCGATGGACTTCGACCAGGTATAGTTCACTACGGCGCTGAGGCCGCTGGAGAACCGGCGCCGGTAGGACATCTGCAGCGCATTGTAGTTGCTGCGCCCGATGCTCTTGGCGAAGTACGTCGGCTTCATGTATGGGAAACGCATGCGCGCCGTCGGGTCACCCGGGCCCGGGACCACCGCCGTGTTGCGCGCCGCTCCAAGGTCCAGCCTGCGCCCGCCGGAACCGACGTAGTCGATTTCCACGATGGTCGATTGGGATAGCTGGTGCTGGACACCGAAGTTGTACTGTATCGAGTATCCGTTCTGCCATGCCGGGTCCATGTACCACCAGTTCATCTGCCAAGGCAGCGCCGGCGGCAGGTTCGTCGCGCCCAGCCACTCCGCGTTCATTTTCACGTTCGGGTAGGGCGACGAGGGAGTCGGGTTGTTCAGGTTTCCATACATCGTCGTCGCCACCATCGGCCAGTTTCCGCCGATGCCGCGCGCCGACTGATAGACTCCGGCCCAGCTATCGAAGAACACGCCTCCCGAGGCACGGAGTGCCGTCTTCGGGAACAGGCGGTAAGCGAGGCCGATGCGCGGCCCCCACATGTTCGGGCTTCCCTTCATGATGGTGTCGTTCGGCGCGTGGATCACGTTTGCGGGCAGCGAGCCGTCCGGTGTAGGAATGCACGGCGCTCCGCCCGTCTTGCTGCACGCCGGCGGCACCTTCAGCACCCAGTACTGGCCCGTGTCGGTGTCCATGTTGCCCGTGTAGATGTTGTTGTCTTTCTCCGTTCCGAATCCCGGAATCCACACGTAGTCGTACCTCAGGCCCAGGTTGACTGTCAGCTTCGGGGTCGCCTTCCAGGAGTCCGAAACAAAGGCCCCGAATGCTCCGCCAAACCGCAGGCTCTCGAGCAGGTCACGGCGCGTCGATTGGTAGGGCGCATTCAGCAGCGCCGACGCGACCGAATAGCCGGTGGTGGCGGAGTTGACGATGTTCGACGTCTCATATTCCCGGAAATTGACGCCGTGGTAATCGATCACCATGCCCATGTCGGCGCGGATGAACTCGGCGCCCATTCGGATGGTGTGGCTCCCGATGATCTTCGAGAAGTTCCCCTTG
>Ga0315277_10012530_pt1 | contig 10633 bp, 11 predicted proteins | sample YL17G05_15_MG_FD_203695 | JGI IMG/M metagenome (GOLD analysis project Ga0315277, IMG submission 203695) | Sediment microbial communities from Yellowstone Lake, YNP, Wyoming, USA - YL17G05_15 | ecosystem: Environmental > Aquatic > Freshwater > Lake > Sediment | place: USA: Wyoming | collected... | reverse complement strand
TTCGCCGATCCGGGTCTTGTGATCCTCAAGAACCACTGAGTAGTACCCGCGGTCAGGAATGGTCCCACTGCTGCTTACGGCAAGTATCCGGCTGTAGGCTGTTCCCTCTACGCTCCTGTTTTGCCTGTCCCACTGCACGCGGGGTTTTGCCGGGATGTCTTCGAGATGTTCGAATTCACCCGAAAGCATCGCTAATACGCTTCTGAAGTCAGCATCCTTCAGATTCCTGTAACTCGAGGCACACCTGATAACAGCCAGCAGCTCGTCCTCGTCCCATTTCCTTTCACAGCACATGGACACAATATGCTGAGCGAGGATATCCAGGCAGTTCACCGGTGGCCTTTCCCGCTCGATCCGGCCGCTCAGGATCTCTCTGGAGACAAATGCGCTTTTGACCAGATCACCACGGGTCTTGGGTATTATCCGTCCCTTGCTGGTGGCATCCAGTCGATGGCCGGCTCTTCCAAGCCTTTGCAGTCCGCTGGATATCGAGACGGGGGATGCCACCTGGATCATCAAATCGACACTGCCTATGTCTATGCCCAGCTCAAGAGTGGAAGTTGCCACGACACATGTGATGTCGCCTCTCTTGAAACCATCCTCCACCTCGAGGCGCCTGCTTTTCGACATGCTTCCGTGATGCGGACGGCATATCTCTTCGCCCGCAAGGCTGTTGACATTTGCGGCAATCCTCTCTGCCACAGCCCGGTTATTCACAAACACAATGGTGGAGGTATGCTGTTTTATCAGCTTCAGGATGCTGTCATATATCTCAGGCCAGATGGTCCCACTCTCAAGTACCCGGTAATCTGCCACCGGCATGTGGATCTTGAGGTCCTTATTCCGTTCCATAGCAGGGGCCACAATGGAAACCGGTCGTTCCTCAAAGACATCTCCGACCTTCCTCAGGCCGCCGAGATAACGAGCCGCCGCTTCGACTGGATTCACCGTTGCAGACAGCCCGATTCTCACAAGCTCATGCTCCGTCAGGTGCTGCAGGCGCTCTATTGAGACAGCGAGGTGGACGCCCCTTTTTGTCCCCAACATCGTGTGGATCTCGTCCACGATCAGGTAACGAACATTCCTCAACATGTCCAGGGCCTTTCTTGAGGTGAGCATCAGGTACAGGGACTCCGGGGTCGTGATGAGGATGTGGGGAGGCCGCTTGAGCATTCTCTGCCGTTCCTTCTGTGGCGTATCCCCTGTTCTCACCGCCTTCGTGATACCGGGAAAGGGGATGCCGGCATCAATGCAGGCCTTTTCGATCCCCTCCAGAGGAATGTCGAGGTTCTTGTGAATGTCGTTGTTCAGGGCCTTCAGTGGGGAGACGTACAAAATGAACACGCCCTGGGGAAGTGCACCATCGAGGCCTTTCTTGAGAAGGCGGTCTATGCTCTCCAGGAAGGCAGCCAGGGTCTTTCCTGCACCTGTCGGAGCGCTGATAAGTACGTTGTTTCCCGCCTGTATCTCGGGCCAACCCAAAACCTGAGGCATGCTCGGCGTCCCGATATGGTCAATAAACCATTTCTTAATGACGGGATGGAACGCATCCAGAACGGAGACCTGGCTCATACAGGTACCTCTCTACAAACATATGTTCTATTATACCATGGCATATTGCAGGCTTCTTTCCGCAGCTCTTAGGTCCCCGCTCCCGGCACCAAGGACTTGCACTACATCGTCAGCGCGAAATATGCCCTGACTTCTTGATTATTTGGGTCAGGCATCCGACGCAATGAATGCCCGAAGGAATACGCCACTGGGCCACCATGGGCGGCGGCAACATAATCATCCACAGGTAGAAATGGCTCTGAATCGGGGAGAGGCGATCGCCTCCCCCTTTTTCATGCCTTCCGGTTTCAGTCCCATGGCGTAACCACTGGTGCAAACCTCACCCAACAAATCTTCCGTCTTCCAACCTCCAAGGCGTCAGGGTAGCTGCATAATGTGCGAGCTATTACGGCTCGACGGTCAGATACAAGGATAAGCTCACCTGGTAACGAATGGGTGTGCGGTGTTCACGCTCTCTCAGCAGTCTCCAACTGAAGTGGGTATAGGGGGACTCCAGATGGGACAAACGCAGATCTCCAGGTACATCATTGTTGGCATATTGAGCGGCATTCTTTTTGGGATTATGGATGGTGTAATCAACGGCAATTCGTGTGCTCGGAAGCTTTACGAAGTGTACAAGCCGATTGCCAGACAAGGGATAAACGTCCCGGTGGGCATAGCTATTGATCTGATCTATGGCCTTGCCCTGGCGAGGTTATTCCTCCTGCTTTTCCGGGCTCTGCCGGGCGAATTCGGCTTAGCGAAAGGCGTGAGTTTTGCAGTCATAGTCTGGTTCCTACGTGTGCTGATGTCCGCGGTTTCTTCCTGGATGATGTTCAATGTTCCATTGGGCGCAGTAGCGTATTCCCTCACAACAGGTCTTGGAGAAATGCTGGTCTTGGGCATCCTATTTGGCCTAACCTTATGGCCCTAACCGGCAGCAACTATGAAGGGAACCATCATGAGCTGGGCGATTGAGACAGAGGATCTCGGAAAGCGATACGGGGATGTAAGGGCTGTCGAGCACCTTTCTCTTCGGGTCGCCGAGGGAGAGATCTATGCTTTTCTGGGCCTGAATGGCGCGGGGAAAACAACTACCATCCGAATGCTCTTGGGAATGATCAAACCCACCACCGGGTATGCCAAGGTGCTAAGGACCAGGGTGCAACTGGGTAGCCGGGAGCCCTGGGAATCTGTGGGCTATATGGTGGAGGTACCTCGAAGCTATCCGGAACTGACAGTCCACGAGAACCTGGAGGTTGCCCGCCGCCTACACCCTGGGACACCACGAGAGGCCGTGAGCAGGACCATCGAACGCATGGGTCTGGCCGCCTATGCGAACCGGCGTGCGGGTGAGCTTTCCCACGGCAACGCACAGCGACTTGGCTTGGGCAAGGCCCTATTGCACAGTCCCAAACTGCTTCTTCTGGACGAACCTGCCAGTGGTCTGGATCCAGCTGGGATCATCGAGATCCGAGAGCTCCTGCTGGAACTCACTCGCGAGCAGGGCGTGACAGTCTTTATGTCCAGTCACATCCTAGCTGAAGTCTCGCGTCTCGCTCACCGGATCGGGATCATCCACAAAGGATGCCTGCTCCAGGAACTGAATATGAGTGAGTTGGACCGGAATCGAAGAAGGCGGCTTGTCTTGCGTGTACGGGACGTCGTCTCGGCTCACGCCGCCTTGGCTGCTGCTGGACAGCCTGCCGAGACTCTCCAAGACGGAACCATCGTGCTAAAGAGCATTCTCTCAATTGAGCGTCCTGATGACATTAACCGCATCCTGGTTAGGGCTGGGATCCCGCCCACTCACTTGGTGGTCGAGGAAGAGGATCTAGAGCGATATTTCCTCAGGCTCACCGGTATGGATGGAGGCCTGCACGGTGGATAATCTTTCGGACATGATTTGGATAGAGCTGCGAAAGGCTATCCGCTCCAGGATGCCTGCCTGGACTGCCCTAGGGTCCCTGTTCATGCCCTTGGGAATGGCCTTCTTGATTTTTGTCTCTAAGAACCCTGAGATCTCCCAAAAACTCGGACTGGTCAGTGCCAAGGCCAATCTATTAACCTATTCGGCAACAGATTGGCAGACCTACCTTCAGTTGTTTGGTCAGATAATCGCGGCAGCCGGATTCATCTTATTCGTCCTGATCGGCAGCTGGGTATTCGGCCGAGAATTCGCGGATGGTACGTTGAAAGATATGCTGGCTGTGCCGGTTCAACGCTCAGCTATCATCTTGGCGAAGTTCGCCACAGTCGCTTTGTGGTCTGCGACTATGACGATAGTCATCCTCGTGTCCGGCCTCGTGTTGGGTGCTATGATCAGACTCCCGGGAGGTTCAGCCAGCATCATGTTGCAGGGCAGTGCCTTCGTGGTTATAACTGCCTGCCTGGTCATCGTGGTTACCACACCGTTTGCGCTGTTCGCGAGCATCGGACGTGGCTACCTGTTACCGATAGGGATGGCAATCCTGACGTTGATAACAACAAACCTGGTAGTCATAGTTGGATGGGGCGAATACTTCCCGTGGGCCGTTCCTGGGCTATATGTGATGGGCAGAGAGTCTCTGGGGCCGGTCAGTTATTGGGTCGTTCTCTTGACCGGTTTGGCGGGTATGATCACGACGCATCTCTGGTGGAATTATGCGGACCAGAACCGTTAGGCAGCAGGTTACCCCAGGAAGTGCTGTACAAAGGAGCACACCCCATCTTCCGCATCGCTACTGCCCATCGAGCCACAACTTCGGAAGCGTATGTCCTGGCACAATAGGCCTGCAAAGTCTCAAGTCCTGCCTCGCGTCGTAAGCGACTTCCGCAACGACGATTCCGTGCATGAGCACTCAGGTAAAGTGCCCTATGCTGCTGCTCCAGGCATCGTGGTCCCGGCACAAGACGTGGGGGCTTCTGGGTGCGATGGATGATACAGATGTACAGAAGGTAAAATCGTTGGTAAAAGACCTACGATATGCCCACATTGCTTCCACTCACGGAATACACGTGGGAGAACCAAAATGGTATCTTGAACAGGTAAATAGGTTTGTGAGGGAGCTTCCAATCAACGAGGAGTGGGAAGTCTGAAGAGGCTCCAGCTACTCGTCGGCCGGGTGAATAGAGTTCGTCAACAGCCTCTCCCATCTCTGCTGAGACTTCTCGTACGAGAGGCTGGAGAGGTATTCGTCCGGGACAATGCCACGGTAGGTCGTGCGCCATGCGTCAACGTGCACTCTCGCAATGGCCGCCGCATCACATGGCATCGCTTCCCTGACGGCTGTCACGTCACCGGTCACCTTTCTTAGGGTACACTATGGGATCATCATAACCCGCGCCACAGCGACGCTACAATTATCTGATCCGGCGCGTGCTCTCTCCGGCACAATCCACGCCGGTCTCCCGTCAGTCCTTTCGCCCAATATACAGCATGTGCTCCCCGCCGCCCCAGGTGATGGGGTCCGTACCCAGGCGGTAGCATACGTCGACCCACGCGTCAAAGAGGTCCTCCGGAAGTGCGTTCACCGCGGATTCCACAGCCGCGATTATCCCCTCAGCCACCGCTAACCTGACGGTGGTCAGCGCATACTCGGACATCAAGGGTTCGATCTCCATCGGGTGCGCGAAGTAGGCATCCGTGAATCCTGGGTTCTGCTCAGTCGGAATATGAACACTCGTTCTCATGAGCTGCTCATAGGCGCTTGCGTAGCGCGCTATAAGCCCGGGGTCCAGCTCGAGCAGATCAACGTATACCGCGTATCTTGTGATAAACGAGGCGAAAAGCAATCCGCCTGGCACCAGAACTCGCAGCGCCTCTTGAATTGTGCGGTGACGGTCGGATGGCTCAGTCAGGTGGTATACCGGCCCCATCAATAACACCACGTCAAATGCGGCATCCCCGAACCGGGAGAGGTCCAGCGCGTTTCCGTGGACGAACTCGATGGCCGGCACGCCCAACTCGCACGCCTTCTGCCGCGCCAGCTCTACATTTCCCGAGGACAGGTCAAGCAGCGTGACTCTGTGGCCTGCTCTGGCAAGTTCGATGCTATAGCGCCCGGGCCCGCCTCCGATGTCCAGGATTCTCGAGCCAGGTGTAATGAACTCATGCATCGCGCGCAGCGTGGTGCGGAATTCCATCCGGTGCCTGTCCATGCGGTCCCACTCATATTGGGGGGAGTTGTCGTAGTAGCTCTCGACTCTGGTCTTCATGAGCACACCTCCAGACCTGATAGCAGGTGTTTGACACACCGCAGGGAGTTCCCTTGAGCTACCCGGCCAGATTGCGAAGGATGTGGACAAGGGTTTGGACCATTCGCACAAGGCATTTCCGTTTGCGCAGGCCTTCTGCGGTTTGAGGGCAGAAGTGCTTCTTCATTTTGGGGCAGGGAAAAGACCACAGTCATGTCGCGAGTAAGGTAAAGTCCGGTGAGCGAAAGGTTTTCTCATAGCCCAAAAGAAGGATAGTCCGGAAGTGATAGGTATGGGGGAACAACCGTGCTGTTACTAGAGGATCCGTTGCGTGTTCCTGTGCAGGAGGCCGTTTCCGAATACCTGGGGCGGAGTTGGGTCGTGCAAGAATCCAGGGATATGAACGACTTTGCCTGTCATCCCTGTGCGATCCTTTCAGATGGCTCATGTGCCGTATTTGCCAAGTTCAGCAGAGCGGCGAACGGATTGGAGCAGTTCGAGGTCGAATTGGCGGGCTTGCGGCTTCTCTCCAATCTCTCCGGTGTTCTAACGCCTGCTCCGATCGCTATCGTTCCAGTTGAGTGTGGAGCCATAATGGTCCTTGAGGCAATACGGACTGTGGATAGAGCACCTCGTCATTGGAGGGAAATCGGACGATCCCTCGCCCGAATCCATCGAATACAGGGAAGGCAGTACGGGTTGGAGACTCACGGTTACTTCGGCCCACTTTACCAGGATAACAGGCCAATGGGTGACTGGGCTACATTCTATGCAGAGCGCCGGCTTTGGCCTCGCTTGATGGGAGCGGTCAATTCCGGAAACCTGCCCACAACCTTGATCCGGCAGATCGAGAGATTGATCGCGCGTATGCCAGATCTGTGTGGCCCAGAAATGGTGCCTTCACTACTACATGGGGATGCTCAACAGAACAACTTTATCAGTGCTGAAACCGGGACATTCATTATAGATCCGGCGGTGTATTACGGAAATCCAGAAGTGGATCTCGCTCATGTGGATTGCTTTCAGCCGGTGCCTGATGACGTTTTTGTTGGGTATCGGGATGAGATGCCGATAGATCTAGGGTTCAGTGAAAGACGTGACCTGTGGCGCGTCAATTCGTATCTCGCGGCTGTTGAGGTGGAGGGGCCAGCGTATTTGGGTAGACTGACCAGTGCCCTGCAGAAGTATTTGTAGTGAACCTTTTGTAAGCACTATTATCCTTAGTGCGTTGATCGAACGGCACACATTTCTGCCCAGTCCGAGCTCCCGGCACCAAGGTCTTGGAGTCCTTGGCAGATCTCTCGCATTGTCGAGGAAGGCTTTTCAGATTTCTGGTACGTCCGCGGACTCCCTTGGCGCATCAAAGTGATGGGCCCAACCATGTCCTCAGGCTCTGAAACCACTGGATCAGCCATTGCGCCGGCTGCCTTCATCTCCTGGCAGTAGACCGGCCACGCGCTTCAGTTGCCCGCAATACGTCAGTAACGCTTTACTCGCTACATAGACACTTCCGGGCTTGAACACGTGTGAGTTGCCAGTAGCCAGCCCACCTCGCTTTAGGATGATTTCTCCCTCAGCATATCCTCAAGCCGCACGTCTGGGTGGTGGTACCTGAGGCCGTTGGTTACTCCTTCGTGAATCGCGGACTGTGGACACCAATGCGCGCATGCCACGCAGGTTTCGCAATTGTGCTGCCAGGACGAACGGCAGTCAACCATGTGGATGTTGTTTACAGGGCATACATCCGCGTTTCCCTTTATACCCGTCGAGATTATGGGGCTGCTTCCAAGGTCAAAGAAGGGCCGGGACCCGTGCAAACCATATGCGCCCCGCCCCACATCTCTGCCGAATCCCCTCCTCTCGGCACCAAGGTTTTGGCCATATAGCAGGCCTTTCGCTAGTCACGGCGAAAGGCCTTTTTCCCTCACAAAGCACCCCTTCTACGAGAGCCTTGCCTATTTCCCCTGTTCCGCAAGTGTCGGGACAACTCGGTTTGCAGTGAGGCGGTACTCAATCTCGCCGTCGGGGCAGGTAAAACGTATGCTGCTTTTCGATTCCCCGCCTCGTTCCCTCATATCGCCTCCAGTCTCGATGGCGGTTGTAAGTGGAAACATGACAAGTATCGACTTGGGACATAGGCCCGCAGGCGTGTTCCACTGGAAATCCCACTTGTCACCAACCTCAAGACCAGAACGACAACCCCCCTTCCTCGCAAGCACCTCAAGTGTGTACGTGACAGGCTCGCGCTCAACTTTCCTCAATCCCAACCAGGTTCCCATTTCGGCCCCTCCTTGAAAAAGGTCTGGTAGCAATGTATCATGTAACCAGCGTACGTGTAAACACCCATTACGCCTCGTGGCTCGAGGACTCGCCGGACGGAGGGCTGTAGAGGGTGAACCTTGCATCCTTGGATTTCGTGAATAGTGACTGGCGAGACTGGCGTGGCACCGGCAGAACCGAGGACCGTCTGCTCAATCCCCGATGGCGTGAGGATTTCCTTAGACAGTGGAACCTCGGGAGGCAGGGCGTACCAGACAACTCGGAACTCAGCGATCTCAGGGCGCTGCGAACGCTCTTGCGTGAGATCATCCAGGAGATCGTTGCTCAGAACAGGCCTGCCGGACAGGAGCTCTCTTCGCTCAACGCCTACCTCAAGCGCGTACCACTATATCGACAGGTGTCCTGTCTAGACGGCAAGGCGGCTATCACACTCGTTCCGCTCAAGCGAGGGTGGGACTGGGTGATGGCCAGCATTGCGGCCTCATTTGTCGACCTTCTGCAGGAAGACCCCCGGCGCTTGAAGATCTGCGCCAACCTCGATTGCAGCTGGGTCTTCTACGATGAGAGTAGGAACCGGACCCGACGCTGGTGTGACGGCGGAATCTGCGGTAACCTTGTCAAGGTCCGGCAATTTCGGGCCCGAAACCGCGATAGGCACGGGCCTCAGGCGTAGAAGCCTTATGCATCCGGTCCCCTTATAGCTCTTTCACGAAGTGCAACACGAGGTCGTCGCCCACCGTCGCTGTGTCACCCCACCTGAGAAAACGTCCATTCTGCGAGATCCCCAGACCGTCGGGACAATAGCCTCTTCTACAAGTCTTGGTGCGGTCTTCGGTTCGGTGTTTGCCGGCTTGCTGGTCGATCACGTTGGGTTCCGATCAGTGTATGCTGTCCATTTCGCTTCATGTGTGATTGGTCTCCTTGGTTGCACGCAGCTTCCACCAACGGAACGCAACACTCATATCTCCATGGTGCAGGCGGTCCAACGCCAAGTCACCGGTGTTTACCCACTGCTGTTGCGCCCCATGTTGCAGATCACCACTCTCAATACCTTTATCCTGTTCATCAACCAGGGCATAACCGACGTGTTCCTGCCTGTCTACCTGAAGGAAGTGAGTTACACCGCGACGCTGGTCGGCACCGCAGCCACAGTCAGGACTGCGGGTTCAGTACTGATCAAGTCTACTCTTGATCCCATTGCCAGACGCCTCGGCAGAGTCAATGTCCTGTTCGCCGGTGTAATCATGACAGCTATGTTGATGGGGCCATCCCCCTAGCACCGCCTGGAAACGCACCGTCCACGTCGACGACCCGACGAAACGATGGGCAGGGGAAGTGTGACTCGTCGGTGGAATATGCCAGTAGGACTGCTGGTGGGGGAAGATGAGTGAATATCGAATCGATCCGGCTTGTCTACTTCTCGCCTACGGGAACGACGAGGAAGATTGTCGAGACGATCGCATCAGGAGTAGGTGGCGCTCCCTTCGATAGAGTTGACATCACACTGCAGAGCGGGCGGCGTAGTTCCATACAGACATCGGCCGTCCAACTCCTGATTGTCGGAGTGCCTGTTTACGCCGGACGAGTCCCGTCTCACGCATGTCAATGGCTGCGAACGATCCAGGCCCATGATACCCCCGCAGTGTGTGTTGTGGTTTACGGCAACCGCGAGTACGACGATGCCCTGCTGGAACTCAAAGAGGCCATGGTGGGAGTCGGGTGTATCCCGGTTGCTCTTGCTGCATACGTAGGCGAGCATTCCTTCTCCAGCGCGGAGATTCCCATAGCCAGCGGTCGTCCTGATGCAGGTGATCTGAAGCACGCCGAGGCGTTCGGCAAACAGATCAAAGACACACTTCTGTTGCTTGATTCCGCCAGTCAGGCACACGAAATACCGGTACCAGGGCACGGGCCGTTCGTGGAGATGGATGTGGCCAAGGTCAATCTCTCCCCAGTTGAATTCATCGCTGTTAGTGATATCTGCTCACATTGCGGTGTGTGCGCGCAGGTGTGTCCCGTTGGCGCAATCGACCCCGAAACCAGCGAGTCCATTGCCACAAAGACGTGCACTTACTGCTCTGCGTGTGTGAAGAAATGCCCTGTGGGCGCGCGGATAATCAAGCCGGAACGGGTTAAGAACATCGCGCGGAGATTGAGTCAACTGCCCCGGAAGCAGCCGGTTACGTTCTTCTGACTTCCTGGTGACGTCGCCAGGGCACTACTTACCGAGCTTCCCAGCCATCATCTGCTGGATGTCAACACTTGTGGCCTTCGCAATGTACGCCGCGCAAAGGCTGCAAAGTGTCTTGTGGTAGGGGCCTTGATCGTCGACGTAGTTGCGTCGAAGACGAGCGGGAATTAGCCGCGACATGATGCGGGGATGCAAGTCGGCAACGTAGATTCTGACCAGGATGATGTCTGCCTTTTCGCACAGCCAGACCTTGCGCGTGTCTCTCTTCTGGAGCTCGAGAGCAGACGTCTCGTTGTTGAATTTGTCCGTGACCCCAAGATGCTGGGGGCCGTTGAACTCAAACGCCACTCTTTCGCGGTAGTAACGGTCAAATTCCATGGGTTCACCAGTAATGCTCCTGAGAACCTCCAGGCGGGCGTTCTCAATGAAGTCCTC
>Ga0315277_10012529_pt1 | contig 10633 bp, 10 predicted proteins | sample YL17G05_15_MG_FD_203695 | JGI IMG/M metagenome (GOLD analysis project Ga0315277, IMG submission 203695) | Sediment microbial communities from Yellowstone Lake, YNP, Wyoming, USA - YL17G05_15 | ecosystem: Environmental > Aquatic > Freshwater > Lake > Sediment | place: USA: Wyoming | collected... | reverse complement strand
ATTAATTAAAAATTTTATAAGATACTGCGTATAATAGATTCCGGCTCCAAAGAAAACAGTCGCCACTGCATAACGCGTCACTTTCTCAATTTTTTGGACAATTTGAAAAGCATGGCTAACTTTTTGCATTGAAAAAGCAATTAAGAATGAAAAAATTATTACAGGCAGTCCCGTTCCCAAGGCAAAAACAGGGGGTAATAATAAACTTTCCGAAGATTTTAAAATTAAAGGAATTAAAACTCCGAAAAATAAGACGCCGCTATAGGGGCAAAAAGCCAAAGCAAACAATACACCCAAAAGCAAAGAACCAAAATAACCTTTATTGAAAAGCCATTGTTTTAATCTTTCCATTTGATCATTCTGGCCACCGAAATTTATTTTAATTATTCCGAACATAATAAGGCCAATAATAATCAAAATCGGCCCCAAAACCTTATCTCCCCAACCCTGAAATATCCTTGAAATCTGGAATGAAGACAAGCCAAAATAAATTAAAGTTGCCAAAAGCGTATAGCTAATTCCTCGCCCAATGGTATAAAACAAACCATTAAGCAGAGTGTTTCTTGCCGTTTTAATCTCTTTGGAAACATAAGCGATGGCGGTAATATTGGTGGCTAAGGGGCAAGGACTGATAGAAGCCAAAACGCCTAAGAGAAAAGCAGTAAGCAGCGGAATATTATAAGAATCAATTAAATAATTAATAAAATCCGTCATCGTATTATTTTCCTAAAAGACTATTAATTTTATTTTGGAAATAACTTGTATATTGATCCTCATTAGTGACAAGTCGCCAAACCGTCACGTCTTCTTCAATATTATCAACACCGCCTTTGATGGCATTAATAAAAAGAGACGAACCGCTCGCCCGATACTTCATAACTATATCTTTGTTTTCCGCCAGCTCACCATTGATATCTTTAAATACAATTGTACCGTTTTTATATTCCTCTGGAAATTTTTCCTTAATAGTTTTAAGAGCGTATTCGCCAACCGTTATGCATGACCAGCATTGATGCGTTCCATGAAAATGAACAATTTCAATTTTTTCTGCAATAATCTCTTCTTTAATTAAGTCACCCGACGTCTGTCCTACTGACGATTGATTATTGTTTTTAAAGATAAAAAACAAAAGACTGACAATAACTACGCCGATCAAAATTACAATAATTGTTTTTTTCATAATTTACCTAATTTACTAACTTAACCTCTACCTCAGAAACCCCTTTAATTTCTTTAACTTTTTCTTTGATCTCTTCCAAGAAAAAACTCATTAATGGACAGTCGGGAATGGTAAGTTTGAGTTTAATCGTTACTTTTCCGTTTTCAATCTCGATACCTTTGACAAAACCAAGGGTAACAATATCTGCCCCAAGTTCGGGATCAATAATCTGAGAAAGCACTTTTTTAATTTCTTCTTCGGCAATCATTTTTAAAATAATCCATTAATAATCATCCTCCACAAACGCATTCAAAAATTATAACATTTAGCCAAACAGACTCTAAATATAACTGGTTAAACTTTCCTAAGAGCTAGTTTGGTTACTTCTGAGAAAATTAAAGCCGAAAAACTTAAAACTAAGGCCATTAACCAATCCTTACCTCCCAAGATCGTGGTGCCAAAAAATTTAGACAACCAAGGTGCCTGTACAACTAAAAATGTTGCTAAAACAGAACCAGCAACCGCCAGATTTAACCATTTATTGGATAACGGATTGGTCTTAAAAATAGAGCTATCGCTACGGCTGTTGTAAGCATTAACCATTTCCATCAAAATCATGGTAACAAATACAATTGTCTGTGCTCTAGCTAATTCATTCTTTTTGATTAAAAACGAGAATTGAGGCAGCAAAACTATGGCCATATTTAGAGCCAAAACAAACATCATTATAACTGATTTAGAAGAAAAGAGGCTTTGGTTGGCACTGGCTGGTTTTCTTTTCATAATGTCTTTGTCTGGCGGATCCACCCCCAAAGCTAAAGCCGGTAGACCATCGGTGACCAGATTAACCCACAAAATCTGAACAGCCGACAGAATGGGCGGCAGTCCCAACAAAAAGCCTCCGCCTAAAACTAAAATCTCGCCGATATTGCAGCGAAGCAAATAAAATAGATATTTTTTGATATTATCATAAATTTCCCTTCCTTTTTCAACAGCAGAAACAATAGTAGCAAAGTTGTCGTCAGCTAAAATCATAGCCGAAGCCTCTTTAGCAACATCTGTACCGCTAATACCCATGGCCACTCCGATATCAGCCTGTTTTAGGGCCGGGGCGTCATTGACGCCATCCCCTGTCATCGCCACAATAAACCCCTTCTTTTTAAGAAGTTTAACAATTCTTAATTTATGAGCCGGCGAAACACGAGCATAAGACCTGTTCTCCACTATTTTATAAAGCTCTGCATCTGTCATCTTATCCAATTGAGACGCTTCAATTATCTGGGTTTTTCCATCGGCTTTGAAAAGACCGATTTGACGACCGATATTTAAAGTAGTTAAAGCATGGTCACCGGTGACAATAATTGGTTTAATCCCCGCTGAGAAGCAAGATTTTACCGCTTCTTTGATTTCTTCTCGCGGAGGATCGATCATCCCTACCAACCCTAGGAAAATCAGCTCATTTTCAATATCTTCGGCTTCGAGTTCTTCTAAATTTTTGGGCAAGGATTGAGGATCAACTTCTTTGTAAGCAATGGCTAAAACCCGCAAGCCCCGCCCAGCCATTCGTTCGGTTTCTTTCAAAAGTTCTTCTGCTTCATTGAAGTTTAATTTATTTATTTCCCCGTCTTTCTGAATTTTTGTACAACCGGACAAAACACTTTCTGGAGCTCCCTTGACTGCAATCAAGTATTTTTCTTTTCTTAGAGAATGTACCGTACTCATCCTTTTCCTTGACATATCAAAGCCGACTTCACCAACTCGGGGAAATTTCTTGCTAAATTCTTCCTGCTTAAAACCAGCTTTAGCAGCCAATACCACCAAGGCCCCTTCAGTCGGGTCGCCAGTTATTCGCCATTCTTTGTCTTTTTGACTTAAAGTGGCATCATTGCACAAAAGCCCTATTTGAACTAATTTTTTGAAATCTTCGTCTTTTTGCCAGGCAAAATCTCCTTTCTCAATTAGAAAACTTCCTTCGGGCACATAACCAGACCCTTCAACAAAAACGGTTTTATTATTAATCAGTACCTCTCTGATTGTCATTTCGTTTCTGGTCAGAGTTCCGGTTTTATCTGAACAGATAACTGAAACACTGCCCAAAGTCTCTACGGCCGGCAGTCGACGAATAATCGCTTTTTTTTTGGCCATTTCCCATACTCCCAGAGACAGGGCGCCGGTTACCACGGCCGGCAAAGCTTCTGGGACAGCGGCCACTGCCAAACTCACTCCCCACAAAAACATCTGCAAAATCGGATAACCCCTTGATATCCCTGAAAAGGAGGCGAAAGCGCAAATAACTAAAGAACCAATTCCCAAAATTTGGCCGACTTTTTCTAATTTTTTTTCTAAAGGGGTCTTTTCCGGTTCCACTTCACTAATCATCTGGGCTATCTTGCCAAATTCGGTTTGCACACCAGTAGCCACTACTATGCCTTTGGCATGCCCGCGGGTAACAATAGTTCCAGCATAAAACATGTTTTTCCGGTCGCCTACAGGAATATCTTTGTTTTCTAAAATAGTATTTTCTTTTTTTACCGGTAAAGATTCGCCGGTTAGGGCTGATTCATTTATCTCCAATCCCATTTCCTCTACGATTCTGGCATCAGCCGAAATTTTATCGCCAACTGTCAACGACAAAACGTCACCTGGAACAATAGTTTCCGCTGGGACTTTACGAGCGCTACCATCCCGAAGAACCAAAGCTTCGGGCGCGGCCATCTTTTTTAACGCCTTAACAGCTTTTTGGGAACGATACTCCTGAGCAAACCCCAAAATGGCGGAAAGTAGAACAATGGCAAAAATAATAATGGCATCAATTGTTTCTCCTAAAATAAAAGAAACAATTGTCGCCAAAAGCAAAATCACAATTAGAAAGTCTTTAAACTGATCAAAGAAAATTTTTAAGGGAGAATCTCCAGCTTTTTCTTCTAATTTATTAGGGCCAAAATCTTTAAGTCTTTTTACTGCTTCTGGCTGGCTCAAACCACCTTGACTACTATCCAGTTTTCTTTCTATCTCTTTAATTGATAGCGTATGCCAGTTTTCTCTCATAAACTTGTGATTAAAAAATATATATTAGGTAGACTAAATTAACCCTAAACAAACCAACATCTTTTTTGTGCTGAAAGGTTTTTTAATAATCATTGGATAGTTTTCTTGATTATTGCCACGCCTCTGGAAAAAACACCAATAATGACCGGCTTTAATATGATAAAGGCAGCCATAATCGCCGAATAAAGAGGCTGGGCGATCAGGCCTGATGAAAACAAGAGATTCTCGCTGACTACGCTGGTACTAAATTTGGTGCATAAACCCACTCCCAAAATTGCCGCTGGCTTTTTGCCTAATATCTTATTAAAAAGCAAATAAGAGATAACCACCCTGACTGCCAAAGAGATTAAAATAATGGCTAAAACAAACAAAGGATAGGTTAAGAGTGAATTAAAGGATATTTTACTTCCCAGACTTAGGAAGAAAAAAGGTCCTAAAAACATGTTACCGACAAAATAGATTGGTTTTTTATATTGCTGAACCAATTTTTTAGGGAAAAGTAGTCCCTGGATAGCAATACCGCTGAAGATTGCCGCCACGACGCCCAGATTTTCATTGCCAAGCGAGCTGAAATACAAAAAGGAAAACATTACCAGAAAAATTAAGAAAGGAAAAACAAAAGATGTGTCGGGTATTTTTTCAATGGGTTTTTCTAAAATTTTGCCCAGTTTCGAGAGAAGAAAAGTGGCTAAAAATATTCCTAAAAGAGTAAGCAAAATTTCAAAAGAAGATTTGAAAACAGAGGCGCCATTGTTGTTAATAATTGATGGGAGCGCGACAATTATTGCCAAAGCGCCGATCTCAAAAATATCGTCAAAAACACCAATACCCAGTGCCAGTTGACCAAACTTTGTAGAAGCTATCCCAAACTCTTCCAGAATTGCCAGAAGTATGACTTCACCAACTGTACCGAAAGCAATACCGGCAATTAGAGCAATTAAAAATGAATGGTTGACAAACTGAGGAAAAACGAAAAAGAACAGCGACCCTAAGGCCAATCCCTCAGTTAGCGTAAGCAATATATCACCAACCACTATATACCAACCCAATTGCTTTATTTTCTCAAATTCTAAATCAAGGCCTATGGTAAACAAAAAAAACAGCATTCCCATTTTTGAAAGAAAAAGGAAAATATCGCTTTTTACTGTCTCTTGAAACAGACCTAGTGAAGATAATGCAAATCCCAGCAACACAACGGTAAACATCCAGGGCATACGCAGATATTTATGCATCCAGTAACCGATAATTATGATTGCTAAATAGGTAACAATGGCTAAAAGCAAAATTTCCATCATAGGGTGATTATTATTAAGATTAAACAAACAAAGACAATTATTTTTTCATTTTTTATTTTAGCCAATAAAACCGTAAATATAACCGGCTAAAATGGTTAAAACCACAATTGATCCAAGATAAACCAGCATCTTTTTAGTTCCAATTAATTTTCTGATAATCAAAAGCCCCTGCAAAGAAAGAACTGGGTCTGCTAGCATATAGGACAAAAGAGGGCCCTTGTTCATGCCTAATTTCAAAAAGTTTTGGGCAATTGGCACCTCAACCAAAGCCGGGAAATAAACCAAGGCGCCAAATAAAACGGCGACAAAGTTGGCTAAAAGACTGTTTTTACCAGCCAATTGCTGAAATTGTTCCTTTGGTATGAGAGAAGAAATTGTTCCGGCCAAAAAGACACCGACTAAAAGCAAGGGGATAATTTGCTCCATAAACTTAATCGTTTCATTCCACCAAGCGCTTCTCCTTTTGGGAGAAAGCCAAGAAAAAGTCATTATCAACTGAATTAAGACCAAAGGCAAAATTAAGGCGTATCTTAAATTGTGACTGATTGGAGCAGTGCCAACTATTAAAATGGCAACCAATGTTCCCCAAAACCAAAGACTTTTTTTACCTTCGAGTTTATCTAAATCTTGGACAACAACCTTAAAATTTCCTTCTTTTTTATCATTACGAGCAAAAAATTCCATTATCAAGCCAATAAGAACAGCAAAAAGCATTGAGAGAATAAAACGTAAAATAGCAAAGTCCCAACCGATTTTTTGACCAGTTAAAATAAGGGCTAAGAGACTGACGGCCGGTCCAGCGTAAAGAAAAGTAGTCGCTACTCCCAATCCGGCACCGTTTTTCCAGATTCCGGCGAATAAAGGCAAAATGGTGCAAGAGCAGACTTGAATTAAAAATCCGCTCAAAGAAGCAATTAAATAAGCCAACCATTTTTTACTTTTGGCACCTAAGTATTTATAGATAGCCTGTGGGTCAACTAGACTGTTGACAGCCCCGGCAATAAAAAAAGCTGGGATTAAACAAAAGAGGACATGAGCGGAAAGATAATCAACCAGTCCCAACCAGCCTTGATATACGGCTTGGCCAATTAGATTTTGAATAGTTTGACCGGACAAAAATCCAGAAATTCCCTTGCCCCAGAAAAAAATCACCAAATAAGCGCCAGCCAAAAGCACCAAGACCCAATTTTTTTTAATTAAATCGGTGACTTTCATATTTATTTTCCTATTTTATTCTTTAGCATCTCTTTAATTTCTTCGACCGTTGGGATTTCCCCAGCCACCACTATTTCATCATCAATTGCCAAAGCCGGGGTCATCATTACGCCCATTTCAATAATTTTGTTTATATCGTAAATATGCTCAACATGGACATCTTTTAAGCTGAGCTCTTCAACTGCTTTTTTGGCGTTTTGTTCTACTGTCTGGCATTTAGGGCAGCCAGAACCCAAAATTTTGATTGTCATAATTTTTGAGTTGCTAAAAACTTTTTTAATAATTTAAAATATTTTTTTATGACCTTTCTATTTAAGAAATAAAAAACCTTTAAGCCTTCTTTTCTGGAAGAAATTAATCCAAAGCTTTTCAAAACTTTAAGATGGTGCGAAGTCAAATTTTGGGAGAGCTTTAAACATTGCCAAATCTCACAAACACATTGTTCGCCTTCTCGCAAAAGGCACAAAATTTTAAGTCGATTCTCCTCGTTTATAATCTTTAAAAAATCAACAACTTTTTTTAGTTCAGTAATTGATTTTTTATTTTTACAACAACTAGATTTCATAAAAGTTATCTACTAATATCAATCTACATTGATATTATAGGAAAAATAAAAACCGGTGTCAAGTCTTTTGTCCCCAACTGAAAAATCACCTTCTTTGGTGATTTTTTTACTAGATCTGTAAAATTGAAAATGAATTATTTTTTCTTAAAAAATAATGAAATTATAAATATCAAACTGGCTGATAAAATAACAAAGGGGCCGGCTGGAAGTGCAAATGATTTAAAAAGTAAAATACCCAAAACACAACAAATAGCACCAATTATTAAAGATCCGAAAGAGTATTGGAATAAATTAGAAGCTATATTCCGAGCAGCGGCTGCTGGAGTAATCACCAAAGCTCCCATTAAAAGAGAACCGGTTACTTTTATACCTAATGCCACGACAATAGCAATACAAACTAAATAGATGAAGTTCTGCTTTTTGGTATTAATATGTTCAACATTGGCCAGATCCTCTGAAATACTTGCCAAAATCATATTAGAGAATATTTTTTTCAGAATCAGAAAAACAATTAAAGATAAAATCACCGAAATAACTGTATCAGATAAATTTATTTTCGAAATATCGCCAATTAAAGCATTGGAAACTTGATTTTCCGGCAAAAACAAAAACGCAATAGCAACGCTGGCAGTAAAGACAATGCCGGTCAGCGCTTCCATCGGCAGTTTGGTGTGGATTTCAAAAAACCAAATAAGTAAAATGCCAAAAAATAAGGCAGGTATGGCTCCCCAAGAAGGATTAAATCCATAGATCAAAGCCAAAGCTATCCCGGGCAAGGCCGCATGACCCAAGGCATCGCCAACCAAAGCCATTCTTTTGGTAATCATCAGAGAACCTAAATAACCCGCTACCCCGCCAACAAAAATACCGACTATTAAACTATAAAGAAATTGAAGATCCATAAATTTTGGCTAAATTTTGAGGAGTGATGACTTCTTCCGGCGGTCCGTAAAATAGTTTTCTTTTGTTTAAAGCTAAGATTTTATCTGCTTTTTTACAAACTTCTCCTATTTCATGGCTTACCAAAATAATGCTTTGATTTTTTTCTTCCCAAACTTTAACCAATGAATCATAGATTGTTTCTCTGCCATGAATATCAATAAACAGCATCGGTTCATCCAAAAATATGATGTCGGGTTCGTCTGACATTGCCCAAGCAATTAATGTTCGTCTTAACTGACCGGAAGAAAAAGTATACAATTTCTTTTCTAAATTTTTTTCCGAAGCTTTTATTCCAACCAATTCAAGGGCTTGGAAAATTTTTTCAGGAGAATCTTTTTTAAACTGAAAAAATTCCTTAAGGTTTAAAGGAAGATTTTCAGGAATAACAAATTCATTCGGCACATACCCAATATGAACGCCCTCTTTCCATTGAATTTGTCCTTGATAAGGTATTAAGCCTAATAGAGTTTTTAAAAGGGTGCTTTTTCCAGCACCATTCGGTCCTAAAATCACCAAAAGCTCTTTTTCTTTCAAATCAAAACTTAAATCTTCAATAACTCTCTCTTCACCAAAGTCTACATTTAAATTCTCAACTTTTAAAATAATGTCTTTCTCCATAATTAATTTATTTTATCTAAGAGTCCATCCGCCATCAATAATAATTATTTGACCGGTAATGTAATTTGCCTTATCTGAAGCCAGAAACAGAACGGCATTAGCTATATCCTCTGGCTGGCCCATCCTAGCTAGAGGAATCATAGCGATTGTCTGTTTTCTTACTTCTTCGTTGGAAGAAACGCTAGCTCCCGGAGTATCAATAGCTCCTGGTGCTATTGCATTGACAGTTATTTTTTTCGGAGCAAGCTCCAAAGCCAGCGCCCTAGTAAAAGCATCGATGCCACCTTTTGAAGCACAGTAATGAACCAGACCTTCAAATCCTACAACAGAGGCAATTGAAGAAATTGTAATTATTCTGCCGCCTTCGGGAATAATTTTAGCTGCCTCTTGAGAACATAAAAAAACGCTTTTTAAATTGACGTCCAAAACTTTATCCCAGTCACTTTCTTTCATCTCTTTGAAAGGAACAAATGGAAAAATGCCAGCATTATTAATTAAAATATCAAGCTTTCCAAATTCCTTGACCGTTTTTTTAAAGAGTTCTTCGACCTCAGCTTTATTGGAAACATCGCATTTTATACCTAGTGCTTTTACGCCAAGCTTTTTCATTTCTTCTGCCACTTCTTCACAATCTTTCTGATCAATGTCCGAAACAACTATGTTGCATCCTTCTTTTGCCAAAGCTATGGCAATGCCTTTTCCAATACCTCTCCTTGATCCGGTAACGATCACTGTTTTATTTTCAAAAGACATATTTTTATTGTTTAATTATTATTCCTCCATTCTATCAAAAAACCGCCTGATTGGCGATTCTAAGGCTTCCCCGCCGACGCTCCGATTGGGGCTTGTGTCTCATTTTTTATTTCTAACAAAATAAAGAAGTCCGGCAGCTGAAAAACTTAACAATGCTGCGTAGGCAAAACTTACTGCTGGCGATAGTGCTGACCATAGAAAACCAACCGCAAAACTCGAGATAAAATCACCGATGCCGTCAATTGTCTGTAAAACGCCGTAACCCGTTCCGCGAAGATTAGCCGGGAGCAAATCCGCTGCATATGCTTTCTCAAGTGCGGTGTAGCTTGCGGCGCTTATCCCCGAAAAAGCAAAAAGCAAAACAAAAAACCAGAGATTCGGCAGGGGGTATATGAGCCCCACCGACATGATGCCAAAGAGAAAGAATCCGAAAAATGCCAGTGGTATTTTTCTGCCTACTGCGTCGCTCAACCTGCCAACCAAATAATCAGCAACTGCTTGGAGCACATTCCGAAATACATAGAGCAAGATTGAAAGACTGCCCGCTACAATAAGACCAGTTATGGGATTAAGCACCTGTTCCGTACGCAGTAAAAGAAGCGTCCTATTAAAATTACCTAGGCCAAAAACAAACATAACCAAAAGGAAATACCGGAATTCTTTAGGGAGCGATTTGATATCACTCCACAAATTAGCGAATTTGCGGTCGCTGGGTATTTTTGGCTTTTCTTTAACCAAGAGAATTATCGTGGCAACTGCCAAAAGGCCTGGCACAAAAGAAAGCACAAATATATTTTTTATGCCCAGAGAATTAAGCATAAAAAAAGCCAAAAGAGGTCCGGCAATTGCGCCCAACGTATCCATTGCCCGATGAAATCCAAACGCTCTACCATAACTTCCTGAAGGAACTGAATCAGCAATCAAAGCATCCCGAGGTGGCTCCCGTAATCCGCGCCCCATCCAGGCTGAAGCTCGATACACAAGTGCTTGCCACCAGTTAGCTGCAAAACCTGTAAGACCGGCAAATAAACCCGTGAG
>Ga0315277_10012528_pt1 | contig 10633 bp, 7 predicted proteins | sample YL17G05_15_MG_FD_203695 | JGI IMG/M metagenome (GOLD analysis project Ga0315277, IMG submission 203695) | Sediment microbial communities from Yellowstone Lake, YNP, Wyoming, USA - YL17G05_15 | ecosystem: Environmental > Aquatic > Freshwater > Lake > Sediment | place: USA: Wyoming | collected... | reverse complement strand
CAAAGACCGATAAAACGCGCTCACCCAAATAAGGATCAAGACCACCGAGCCCAGCGGACCGGTTTCAATCAGGGTTTGGAGCAGGACATTGTGGCAATGGTAAAAGGTCTCAAAGCATCACCAGGGCAATTGTCGAGAACTATATTGCACTCCGACGGAAAGGCGAGGGTGGGCTTGGCAAAACAGCCAGGCCCGCCACCATCAACCGGGAACTGGCTTGCTTAAGAACCATTCTTCGGAGGGCATGGCAGGACAAGAAGATTCCGGATAATCCGATGCAGGGGTTTAAACTGCTCCCGGAGGATAATGTCCGCAACCGGGTTCTGACTGGTGAGGAATTCCAAAGGCTCCTGCTCACGGCTCCCGATCATCTCAAGCCCATCCTGCTCACGGCATGGGAAGCCGGGATGAGAAGGAAAGAAATCCTCGGTCTCAAAAGGAATCAGATTGACTTCAACAAAGGGATTATCTTTCTGTCCGGACAGGAGACTAAGACCGGCAAGAACCGCAGGGTCCCCATGAGCGCCAGGTTGAAAGAGACCTTGCAGAGGTTGCCAATGACCGGGGAGAACTTTTTCAAATTCAAGGGCAAACCATGCCGGGATATTCGGGGCGCCTTCGCCAAAGCCTGACAGGAGGCTGGCATTGTTGATTTCCGGTTTCATGACCTTCGCCATTGTTTCCTCACCAGAATGAGGCGTAAAGGAGTGCCGGATCGGGTAATTATGGCGATCACCGGCCACGAAACACTTGAATGTTTCCGAAGATATGATACCATTGATCTGACGGATTTGATCAGGGCAGTTGGGTGAACCTGTGAAGAAGTTGGCACATTTGGCTTTTTCGGGGTATCCAAAAACCGGAATAAGTGATTGAATAATATGACAAAGCGAGGGTGGCGGAATTGGCAGACGCGCTGGACTTAGGATCCAGTGCCTTGCGGCATAAGGGTTCAACTCCCTTCCCTCGCACCAGGATGAGAGGAACGGGAAAAGAGAAAAGAGGAACGGTAGTGCCACGGCGTGCCGTGGCAGTTTGAAATGGAATCGCGAATAAATTCGCTCGCACAATGATGATCTAAGGAGCAAGTGATGAAAGTTGAAGTGCAGGATCTGAGCAGTGTGGAGAAGAAGGTGATGGTGGAGATTCCCGCGGAGCGGGTGAAGGATGAGTTTGAGCTGGCTTTTCAGGAGCTCCAGAAAACCGCGAAGATCAAGGGATTCCGGCCGGGCAAAGCGCCGCTGAAACTTTTGGAGGCGCATTTCAAGGATTACATCCGGGAAAAGGTGTTGCGCAAGCTGTTGGAAGAAACCGTTCCACCGGCCCTGGATCGGAAGCAGCTCAAGCCGATTACCGAGCCCATCCTGGATTTTGGCGAGTTGAAAGCGGGTTCGGCCTTCAGCTATACCTTGCAGGTAGAGGTTAAGCCCCGGGTGGAATTGAAACAATATCAAGGCCTGGAGATGGAGCGGGAGCTGGTGGAGGTCACGGAGGAGATGCTGGAGAAAGCGATTGAGGACTTGCGGGAGCGCCAGGCGATCTATCAGGAGCCGAAGGAACCGAGGCCGGCGCAAAAAAGTGATTTGCTGATTCTGGACTTGAAAGCGGAAGCCGGTGGAAAAAACCTGGCCAACGAGGGAGGAGTGGGAATTCAGTATTCTATGGGAGCCGAGGCGTATATTCCGGGATTTGCCGAGGCGCTGGCCGGGATCAAGCTCGGCGAGAAAAGAACTTTCAAGGTGAATTTCCCGGAAAAGCATCCCAGCCCTGAGCTGGCGGGCAAAGAGGTTGAATTTACCGTGGATCTGAAGGGTCTGAAGGAAAAAATTTTGCCGGAGCTGAATGATGATTTTGCCAAGGAGGCCGGCGGGTATCAGAATTTGGCGGAGTTGAGGGTAAAAACCCGGGAACAGCTTGAGGGCAACTGTCAACTAATCAGCCGGGTTCGGCTGGAGCGGAATCTTCTGGATAAACTGGTGGAGTTAAATCCGATGGAAGCGCCGCAGAGGGTGGTGAGGAAAAGGGCGGAGGAGCTGGCAAAAGACTGGCTGAATCGGATGGGGGTCAAAGAGCCTGCGGAGGACCAGCTGGAAAAAATGACGGAAGAGGCTCGGCCCCGGGCGGAACGGGAGATCAAGGCGGGATTTATTTTGGAAGCCATCATAGAAAAAGAAGGGATCCAGCTCGCGCCGGAGAGCGAGGAAGCCAGACTGAAGGAACTGGCCGAGCGATACCAGATAGATCCGTCCAAGTTCCGGGATCAAATGGGCAAGGAAGCGATGGAGCGGCTCCGGATTCAATGGCTGGAGCAAACCGCTCTTGATTTTTTGCTTTCCGGGACTAAAATAAAAGAGAAGAGGGTCAAACTGAATGAAACGGAACCGGGCGAGGTGGGGGAATGAGTTTAATTCCGATTGTGATTGAGCAGACTCCGCGCGGAGAGCGCGCTTATGACATCTATTCCCGCCTGCTCAAAGATCGGATCATCTTTGTCGGCCAGCCGATCGGGGACGATCTGGCCAATGTGATTATCGCGCAATTATTATTCCTGGAGAGCGAGGAGCCGACCAAGGATATTTACATCTACCTCAATTCCCCGGGCGGCCTGGTCAGCGCCGGACTCGCCATTTATGACACGATGAAATATGTGAAGCCGGACATCAGCACGGTCTGCCTGGGACAGGCCGCGTCCATGGCCGCGCTCTTGCTGGCCGCGGGAACCGAGGGCAAGCGCTTTGCGCTTCCCAATTCCAGGATTCTATTGCATCAGCCCATGGGATCGTTTTACGGCCAGGCCACGGATATTGAGATTCAGGCCAAGGAAATTCTCCGGCTCAAGGAGCGCCTGAATCAAATCCTGGCCAAGCATACGGACCAGCCGGTGGAGAGGATCGCCCAGGACACGGAGCGGGATTTTTATATGAGCGGAGACGAGGCCCGGGAATACGGCCTGATTGACGAGGTGATTATGGAGCGGAAGGCCGCCCTGGAAAAAGCGGGTCCGGAGAAATAAATATGGTCAAGAGGAGTGAGGACACCGGGAGCGCCCTGCGCTGTTCTTTCTGCGGAAAGAGCCAGCGGGAGGTGCGCAAGCTGATTGCCGGGCCCACGGTTTATATCTGCGACGAGTGCATTGAGCTCTGCAATGAGATCATTGCCGACGAGACCGAGCGGGAGCGGGAATTTTACCAGAGCCGGGCCAAGATCCCCACTCCCCGGGAGATCAAGGAATTCCTGGACCAGTATGTGATCGGACAGGAGCGCGCGAAGAAAATCCTGTCCGTGGCGGTTCATAATCATTACAAGCGGATTTACTCCATGGCCACCACCAGCGATGTTGAGCTGCAGAAAAGCAATATCCTGCTGGCCGGACCAACCGGCACCGGCAAGACCCTGCTCGCGCAGACCCTGGCCAAATTCCTGGATGTCCCTTTTACCATTGCCGATGCCACGGCTTTGACCGAGGCCGGATATGTCGGAGAGGATGTGGAAAATATTATTCTCAATCTGGTCAGAAACGCGGATGAAAATATTGAGCGCGCCGAGCGCGGGATCGTTTATATTGATGAAGTGGACAAACTGGGAAGGAAGAGCGAGAATCCGAGCATTACCCGCGATGTCGGCGGCGAGGGGGTTCAGCAGGCTTTGCTCAAGATTCTGGAAGGAACCATTGCCAATGTTCCTCCCAAAGGCGGCCGAAAACACCCCCAGCAGGAATTCCTCCAGGTCAATACCCAGAATATTCTCTTCATCTGCGGCGGAGCTTTTGTCGGCCTGGAGAAAATTATTGAGCAACGGATCGCGGGAAGCGGGATCGGGTTCGGCGCCGTGCTGAAATCCAAGCTGGAGAAAAATATCGGCGAGATTCTGATGAATATGCAACCCGAGGATTTGATCAAATACGGGATGATCCCGGAATTCGTGGGCCGGGTGCCGGTGGTGGCCTCGCTCAACGAGCTGGATGAAGAGGTGCTGGTGGAAATCCTGCGCGAGCCCAAGAATGCCCTGATCAAGCAGTATCAGAAATTGTTTGACTTTGAGAATGTCAAGCTCAAGTTCACCGACGGCGCCCTCCGGGACATTGCCCGCGAGGCCATTGGCCGGAAAATGGGCGCGCGCGGACTGCGGGCGATTCTGGAAGAGATTATGCTGGAGGTGATGTATGACCTTCCCAGCCGCAAAAATGTGCGCGCCTGCGTGATCAACGAAGAAGTCATCCGCAAACGCGAGAAACCCATTCTGGAACTGGAAAAAGAAATTGAAGTGGCTTCCTAGAAAAGGTAGGGGCGCGGCTTGCCGCGCCCAAATCGGGCAGGGCAAGCCCTGCCCCTTCCTGAAAATGAGGTGAAAAATGTTCTATAAAGAAGAAGAGCAGGGAAAAAGCAAAAGCCGGATCGGGGTCAAAGCCATTCCCCTCCTGCCCCTGCGCGATATCGTGGTCTTCCCCTATATGGTGGTGCCGCTCTTCGTGGGCAGAGAAAAAAGCATCAATGCCCTGGAAGAGGCCATGAGCTCGGACAAGGGAATTCTGCTCTCCGCGCAAAAAAGCGCCAAGGCCAATGAGCCTTCCCCGGATGATATTCATCCCATCGGCACCCTGAGCACGATTATTCAGTTGCTCCGGCTTCCCGACGGCACCGTCAAGGTTCTGGTGGAAGGAAGGAAGCGGGCCAGAATTGTCCGCTATCTTCCCCGGATTGACTTCTTTATGGTGGAGATAGAGGAGATTGAGGAAAAACCAGAGACCGGGATTGAGACCGAGGCTTTGATCCGATCCATCAATACCACTTTTGAAACCTATGTGAAACTCAACAAGAAAATCCCGCCCGATATGCTGGTGAGCGTGTCCGGTATTGACGAGCCGAGCCGGCTGGCAGACACCATTGTGGCTCACCTGAACCTGAAGCTGGAAGACAAGCAGGAGATCCTGGAGATAGAGAGCCCGAGCAAGCGGCTGGAAAAATTATATGAGCTGATGCAGGCGGAAATTGAAATCCTCCAGGTGGAGAAAAAAATCCGCGCCCGGGTCAAGAAGCAAATGGAGCGCACCCAGAAGGAATACTATCTGAACGAGCAGATGCGCGCCATCCAGCGCGAGCTGGGAGAAAAGGATGACCTGCGCGGCGAGGTCCAGGAGCTGGAAGACAAGCTGAAGAAGAAGAAGCTCAGCCCCGAGGCCCTGGACAAGGTTCAGCGGGAGCTGAAAAAATTCCGGCTGATGAGCCCGATGAGCGCGGAAGCCACGGTGGTGAGAAATTACATTGACTGGATTCTCGCCCTGCCCTGGACCGAGCAGACCGATGATAAAATCGACATCACCGAGGCGGAAAAAATCCTGGATCAGGACCATTTCGGCCTGGAGAAAGTCAAGCAGAGAATCGTGGAATATCTGGCCGTGCAAAAACTGGCCGGCAAACTGCGCGGTCCCATTCTCTGCCTGGTCGGAGCCCCGGGTGTGGGAAAAACCTCGCTCGGAAAATCCGTGGCCCGCTCCATGGGAAGAAAATTCGTCCGGATCAGCCTGGGCGGCGTCCGGGACGAGGCTGAAGTGCGCGGTCATCGGAGAACCTATATCGGCGCGCTTCCCGGCAAAATCATCCAGGGAATGCGCCGGGCCGGAACCAACAACCCGGTCTTTATGCTGGATGAAATTGACAAGCTCAGCTCGGACTTCCGGGGAGACCCCAGTTCCGCCCTGATGGAAGTCCTGGATATGGAGCAAAATTTTATGTTCCAGGACCATTACCTGGACCTGGATTATGACCTCTCCAAAGTGATGTTCATCGCCACCGCCAACCAGCTCCCGACCATCCCGGCTCCGCTCCAGGATCGGATGGAAATCATCCGGCTGGAAGGATACACCGAGGTGGACAAACTCCAGATCGCCAAAGGCTGGCTCCTCTCCAAGCAAACCAAAGAGCACAGCCTGGAAAATGTCAAAATGGATTTTTCCGACAATGCCATTCTTGCCATCATCCGGAAATACACCCGCGAGGCCGGAGTCCGCTCCCTGGAGCGCGAAATCGCCAGCATTATGCGCAAGATCGCCAAGGAAGTCGTCAAATCGGACAAGAAGGAATTTTCGGTTAATTCCCAATCCGTTCCCAAGTATCTGGGCATCCCCAAATATCGCTATGGCAGAGCCGAGGAGCAAGACCGGATCGGCGTTGCCACCGGCCTGGCCTGGACCGAGATGGGCGGAGAATTGCTTCAGGTGGAAGTGGCCGTGGTGCCGGGCAAAGGCAAACTCCTGATCACCGGCAACCTGGGAGAAGTGATGAAAGAGAGCGCCGAAGCGGCAATGAGCTATATCCGGTCCAAAGCCGACGAGCTCGGCCTGGAGCATGATTTTTACCAGAAACTGGATGTCCATATCCATGTCCCGGAAGGAGCCATTCCCAAGGACGGCCCCAGCGCCGGAATCGCGCTCGCAACCGCCATTGCCAGCGCCTTTACCAAAGTGCCGATCAAGCACGATATCGCAATGACCGGGGAAATCACTCTCCGGGGCCGGGTGCTTCCCATCGGGGGGCTGAAAGAAAAATTGCTCGCCGCTCAACGGGGCGATATCAAGATGGTGTTGGTCCCGAAGGAAAATGAAAAAGACCTGGCAGATGTCCCCAAGAAGGTGCTGGATGATTCCCAAATCATCCTGGTCCAGCATATGGACCAGGTGCTCCTCAATTCCCTGGTCAGAAATGTCCTCTGCCAGCCCCCAAAAGCCGAAGAAGAAGAAAAGCCCATCCCACCTGAAAAAACCGAAGGCGCGCCCGATACCGCCCGCATTCAATAACAAAGGTAGGGGCGAATTGCATTCGCCCAAAATTTTGCCGCATCCGCCTTCGCTCGGATTACCGTGCTACTACGGACAGGAAGACGCAAATTCCGCAAAGAATTTCTTGGTTCTAATGTGCGAGCGACTTCAGCCGCGACGGCTCGAACATCTTGCTCGCGCTTCCGACTTGACAGCCCCCTAGAATTCCGGCATAATTTGAAACAGCAGTTAATTTATAAAGCAGTAAATCTGAGGAGAGGGAAACGATGGGGAAGAGGAGGAGATTGATGGCGATCAAGACTTTTGCCGCAAAGATTACGGAGGTTGTCTCATCTCTGGGTCTGGCCCCGAGGGACTTGTGATGACTCGGATTTGGAGAAAAAGGTCAATGTCCTTAATTAGATCTGACCCCCGGAGTTCCCGGAGCTAAGGAGGATAGTATGCCTAATAAGGAAAGCGAGTTGAGGCCTTCTCTCCTGAGACGAATGTCTCAAAACTTTTGGAAACTTATGGAGCATAGAAATGAGCGAAATAGCGCGATTTTTTTAGATTTTTTAGTTCTATTCACACTTACCGTTGTTTATTTAATGTATACTATATTTATAATCCCATCAAAATTTGCTGCGGAATATTTATCTTCTTTCTATTTATCATACTTTATGTTTGTATTAAAACTTTATATCGTTTTATGGATACTGGTGACGCTGTCAAATTTCTTTATAAGATTATTTCAAAAGTGGAAAGGCCGCGGAGAGTTCAGCGACCATTATGTTTGTTTATGTATTGCCCTGGCTTGCTGGACCTTTATTCACATCTGTCGCTTTTTACCCGGCGACTTTCTGCTCTTCGCGCCCATTTTTCTATTATCCTGCATCGCGCTTTGCGGCATTTTTATGGGACCCAAATTCGGAGTTTTCGCTATGTATAGTTCATTGGTGTTGTATTTGGCGGCGATCATTCTTGAAATCCTGGGTTATCTTTCACCCATACCGATTGTATTAGAGACCACCACCTATAATGAATTTTTTACCAATACCATTATGATAGCTACCTTTACAGTTGCTTTTATCTTAATCCTATTGATCGTTGGATCGGCTCAAAACCAAATGGTGAAGCTTCTTGACATTAAAACCACAGGATTGGAGAAGCAGAATAAAATTTCCCAGCGCCTGATGTCAGATTTGGAAGCATCATACAAAAAGCTCCAGGAACTTGATGAGCTCAAGACCGCGTTTTTTGCGAACATCAGTCATGAGATTCGCACCCCCCTGACCCTGAGCTTAGCGCCGCTGGAATCACTCCTCGCTGGAGAAAAGGGCGAACTTAAAGGTGAGCAGACAGAATATCTCTCCCTGATGCGCCGGAATATGCTGAGGTTGCTCAACCTCGTTAATAACCTGTTGGATTTTTCCAAGCTGGATGCCGGAAAAATGAAGCTTAAGATTCGTGAGGAGAATATTGGCAAACTCGCAAAATATATGGTGGGTTCTGTGGAGAGCTGGGCCGAAGGCAGGGGTATTGATATAACCTGTGTGGTGGATAAGAACCTTCCGACGATATATCTTGATCGGGAGAAGATGGAAAAAGTATTTTTGAATCTTTTATCCAATGCAATCAAATTCACTGAGAAGGGGGGACGGATAAAGGTTCGGGTGGATAAACACGATAGCCAAGTTGATGTGAGCATCTCGGACACCGGCATCGGCATTCCGGAGGATGCGAAAGAAAAAATTTTTGACCGGTTTGCGCAGGTGGACGGGAGTGCGAGCCGGCGGTATGAGGGCACCGGAATAGGACTTGCCCTGGTCAAGGAGTTTGTCCAACTTCACGGTGGCAAAGTTTGGGTGGATAGTAAATTAGGGGAAGGAAGCACTTTTACTTTTGAGATCCCATTGGGCAAGGATCATTTTGATCCCCAACAGGCGGAATTCCTTGAGGAAGACATTGAGGTTGAGGGTACCGCATCACTTAAAGCAGTGAGCATTATGGCCGAGACGGAGACTAAAGCCGCTCGGGAGGAAGGCTTTTCCGATCTCAGGAATGGGGAAGACAAGCCTACGGTTCTAGTGGTTGAAGACAATCCGGATATGCGGCAGTTCATCAAAGAGATTCTTTCCCCGAGATTTGCGGTTCAGACCGCCCGGGACGGAGAAGAAGGGGTGGCGCGCGCTAGAGAATTGTTGCCTTCGCTGATTTTATCGGATGTGATGATGCCGAATAAGGATGGCTACCAACTCTGTAAGGAACTCAAATCCGATAAGAAGACTCGCAACATTCCGCTCATCTTGCTGACCGCGAGAGCAGAAATGAGCATGAAGCTTGAGGGACTGGAGAAGGGCGCGGATGATTATCTGATCAAGCCGTTCAATGCAAATGAACTCATCTGCCGGGTTTCCAATCTCATAAAATTACGAACCTTTGAACAAGAAGTTATGAAGGTTGCTCTCGCCCGATTTCTGCCGCCAAAGATTGTCAGGGAAATGCTCCGCGGATCAGAAGATTTGCTCACCCGAATTCGGCGAAAAAAGTTGACTATATTCTTCTCCGACATTCGCGGTTTTACCGCATTGTCGGACCAGATTGAAGCTGAGGAGACCGTAGAAATACTCAACCGCTACCTTAGAGAGATGACCGAGATCATCTACGAATATGAGGGAACTTTGGATAAGTTCATAGGCGATGGGATAATGGTATTTTTCGGAGACCCCCTGGATCAGGAGGACCACGCAATACGCGCCATAAAAATGGCCTTGGCGATGCAGAAACGAATCAGGGAATTGAATAAGACCTGGTTCCAAGCAAATGGCCAGGTTTTGCCGGTCGGCATGGGAATCAACACTGGCTACTGCACGGTCGGCGGCTTCGGAGGTGAGTGCCGCCTTGACTATACCGCAATCGGCACTCCCGTCAATATCGCAGCCCGACTCGAAGGTTTAGCCACAGGAGGCGATATTATCATCAGCCATTCAACCTACAGCGAAGTGCAAGATCAGGTGGAGGTGGAGGATCGCGGCGAAGTTGAACTAAAAGGACTTCATCACAGGATAAAAACTTACCGGGTTAAATAAGTCGTAAATCAGGGGCATATCCGTGTCTCATAAGGTCGTGTTGCCCGAATCGTTTTTGAAATTAGCGCAATTGGGGTCAGATCGTCACATTAAACTTAATTCAGATCTTGATAATGATTGACTGATAAAATCGCAGACAAAAGTGTCTGCGGACCGAATCGCGCCTGACCTGTCCTCCGTAGCCTCTGGTCATCCATAGCTTTAGCGACGGATGATGGCGAAGGAGGAAGCCGCTCGCACATTCAAAGCGTGAAGGATGAATTATGAAAAAAACGCTGAAAGCAGCAAGGGCGCAGCCCTTGACCCATTTTTTTCCTTTTGCTTTTTGGCCTAAATTTAAAAAAAGCGTTAAGCTATCTTAAACAACAAGGGTCGCAGACCCTTGACCCATTTTTTCCATTTTTCCTCTTGGTTTTTGGCTTAAATTTAAGAAAACCGTTGAGTAATATTAAACAAATCAGCAATTTTTCTAAGTCATTGAAATTCCAGCATAAAAAATTTTCTGTTTAAGATTACTTAAAAAAAGTTCCCGAGCCGATTTTTTCAGGTTTGGGTTTAAAATCAAAAGGTTGATGAAGCTAATTATAGGTTTTTTTTGGGGACGATTTTCGTACTTATAGGGGGACATGCGAGTTTTTCTGAAGAAAAACTCGCCGGTTTCGGGTTTCGGGTTTCGGGTTCCGGGTTGAAAACACGCAAACATCCAACTCGCAAACCAAACGCGCAACGCGGAACTCGGAACTCGGAACGCTTGCTCTTTCACATCTTAGTTCAATCCCCGCAAGAGCGG
>Ga0315277_10012527_pt1 | contig 10634 bp, 12 predicted proteins | sample YL17G05_15_MG_FD_203695 | JGI IMG/M metagenome (GOLD analysis project Ga0315277, IMG submission 203695) | Sediment microbial communities from Yellowstone Lake, YNP, Wyoming, USA - YL17G05_15 | ecosystem: Environmental > Aquatic > Freshwater > Lake > Sediment | place: USA: Wyoming | collected... | reverse complement strand
TCAACTACTCTGTACTCAAAACCTATTTCAACATTAAATACCTGCGAGCCGCCGTCTGATATGGTTTTAGTCTCAACATTTTTCCAGCCGGAGGATGTTGATTTCTGCAAAGTTATGCTAAATTTATGATTGTCTGCAATAAGCGGCTCACTTTTTCCATCGGGAGCTGTCAGTTCTTTATAAACTGTAATTGTGCCTTTGCCGGTAACATGAACTTTAACACTTGCAGAAGCAGAAACTGCTGTATGAGTGTCTTTTCCTGTCACAGTGGCAGTATTGCCTACTTTATAGTCTCCCGGTGCAGGGTATGGTCCGATCTTTCTGGTATAAGTATAATTATACGACGCGGGATCTCCTACCCAGGTCTCGCCAAGATATCCCTGCAGTGAGTCAGAAACATCTGCGTAAGCATCACTTGTAATTGTTCCGCCTGAAACTGAAAAACCTGTAGTATAGGTAAATTCCTGGAAACCGACTCCGCCACCGGATATGGCACAGTTTTCCAGGCCGACAAGTGCAGTGTTCTGGTAAGCCGTTGCACCTGCCATGGGAGCAAAAGAAACACTATAGGCAACATTTGAGGTATCACCCGACGGGATTGTAAATGGCCCGCTTATGTCCTCGATTGTCAGCTCAGTCCAGGGCCCGGCACCGATCTTATATTCAATCTTGTCTTTTACATAAGTAATTGATGCAGCTTCGCCTGATGTGCCGGTATTGACGATGTTTATATTTCCGCTTACAGTAATACCGGTTTCATGATAGATTGGCGCAACTGTTACAGTGTAACTAGCAGTGGCAGTTTTTCCTACAACAAGATCAAAAGAAGCTTTATCTACTGACTTTTTGATAGTCCAGGTAAGATAACCCTCACCTTGAGCAGTTGCGTCCTTAGTTACCTCAAGCGAAGTGCCTTGGGGGGCAGCGCCCTCAAGTTTAAAATTATCGAATATAGCTGAGCAGCCTGAGAATGCTTCTGCCGTTATTTGTATCTGGTCAAAATCAGCATAAGGCGCACCCGTATTCTGCTTCCAAAAATCTGAGACTTTAAAGCTTAATTGAGCTAACTGCACTGTCGGCAGGTTGTAAAAATATCCAAAAGCCTGTCCCAGGTTGACTCCATTTTTATAGATAGTAAATGCGATTTGGATATTGCAGACACTTCCGTTATATCTGGGAGTAACATCAAAACTGAAGATGAGGTTTTTTTCAGTAGTATTAATTAACTGGTAAATACCTGAATTGGTGCTGGCAGTGGAGGAAACTCTTGCTGATTCACTTACCATGACTACGTCACCCCAGGAACTCCAGGAACTAAGGCTGTTACCTGCAAAATCTCCATTTTGAACCAGGTTACCCGGGTTAGCCTTTAAAAAGCTTATCGGAAGAAAGGCAAAGATAAGAATAATTGCAAGTATAGGAAAAAATAGCCATTTCTTTTTCATTTCTATCCCCCATTCTTAGGAATTTAGCATATTATGTTTTATTTATATAATTTTTGTATAAATATTATATTAATATATATAGTATTAGTTATAACAAAAATGTAAAGAACATGTAACTATTTTATTAAATCCTATTTTAGCGTTAGATACAGTATACATCAATTCAGGCATTACAGCTTAAAAAATCAAGCTTCTTAAAGATTCTGAATATTGCTCTTTCCATCAAATAGTTTTATAATATGGTTATGTATACATAGCCATATACATAATATGTAATACTGGAGGTTAAAATTGGTGCTTAAAAAAGCAACATTGCTTTTTGATGAAGAAGTCTATGAAAAATTGAGGGAAAAATCCGTTACAAGCAATACTTCAATAGGTGAGCTTGTCAGGGAAGCTGTGGCATCTTATTACGGAATAAGAAACAGTTCAGAAAAAATAGAAGCATTGAATAAGCTTAAAAACCTGGATTTGCCTGTTGACAGCCCTGAGGAAATTGAGGCACAGATTATCAGGGGCCGTAATTTGAAAGAAAAGGAATAGCTTATGGATAAGAAACGTGTTTTTATCGATACAAATATTCCGATTTATGCGAGTGGAAAAGAGAGTCCCTTTAAAGAGCTGTCAATAAAAATTCTTGAGGATATAGCAACAGGAAAAATCTTTGGCTTCACATCAGTAGAAGTGCTTCAGGAAATATTATATAGATTTTATGAAATAAATATGCCGGAAAAAGGTTTAAAGCTTTTTGATGAATTTTCAAATATAGTTGACGAAATTCTTCCTGTAAATTTCAAGATAATCCAGAAAGCCAGACTTATTTTAGAAAAAACCCATGGGTTAAATACACGGGATGCAGTGCATGCTGCAACTATCGAGTATTATAGCATTGAATACATTGCAACTTTTGACAAACATTTCAATAATTTTAAAAATATCAGGAATTATTTAAACAGCTAAAAGTAGAAAATTAAGTAGATCTTTTCTTATTTTATGTTTTTCCCATTGACCCATAATGGGTTTTGTGCTATTCTTGTAATAAATTTTATTTAAGAGGTGTTTAGTTTGCAAGATAATACTATAAAAATTAATGATGAATTTGCCGAAATAGATACAAGAACAATTGATAACCGAAACAGGCTCACTATTGGTGAACTTGCGCAGGGATTTAATAGGGTCAGGTTATATAAAAATAAAATGGGAGAAATATTATTGAAGCCAGTTGTTGAAATCCCGGCTTCGGAGCTTTGGCTTTTTCAAAATAAAGAAGCATTGGAAAATGTTCAAAAAGGTTTAAAAGACATATCTGAAGGAAAAATAAAAAATTTTCATATGGAAAATGAGTTTCTTTTAAGTGATGGGAGAAGACCATTTCCAGTAATCCTTGAAAAACCTAAAACTATCAAAACACAAACTATTATGAAGAAAATAATAAGTATTTTAAAGAAAAACAATGCAATTATGATAAAAGTTTTTGGTTCATTTGCAAGAGGAGATTTCGACCATACTAGTGATATAGACCTTATTGTTGATTTTTCTGAAAGAAAAAGCCTTATAGATTTAGCAAGGATTGAAGACGATTTGAAAACAGAAACAGGTTTTAATATAGACCTGCATACTGAAAATTCACTTAGCCCTTATATCTTAGAAAGAGTTAACAGCGAAGCAAAGATTATATATGAAAAATCCTGATGATGAAATTTATTTACTACATATAAAAGAAGCCATAAAAAAGATTGATAGTTATGTTAACAATTTAGATTTCGAAGGATTTAAAAAAAAATTAATTGTCCAGGATGCAGTGATAAGACAATTTGAGATTATAGGTGAGGCTACAAAAAGGCTTTCGGAAGATTTTAAAAATCATAATACCAATATACCCTGGAAATATATAATTGGTATGAGAAACAGGCTGATTCATAATTATTTTGGTGTTGACATAGACACCGTATGGGAAACAATAGTAAAAGACATACTTAATTTAAAAAAAGAAATATATAAAATATGATGCAAATCACTTTCTTGTGAAAATATTACTATCTACTGCACAATTTTATAAAGCTCTCTTAAAATATAAATCATCCCTTCAGTATCAAGACCACAGTAATCAAGCAGATCTTTTCTTATTTTCTCTATATGTTCTTTATCTGGCTCCGTTTCACCCCTTAAAAATGTAATATTAAGGTATCTGATGCTTGCCATCTGGCCGTTACTTATTTCCATGTCGTCATAGCTTATACCGGTAAGAGCTGGCAGGACATTTTTTAGTGATGCACTCCCCTTCTGCCCCGAGTTATAATAATGAAATTTACCGAAAGGTTCATACAGATCGACAATCCGTTCAACAGCATCTTCTATCCACCAGTTGTGTTCGGGAAATACTTTTGCAAGTTCCTTAAGGATATTCTTTTCAAAGGATTCATAGTAAACAAGGATTGAGCCGGTGGCAGGACTACCAGAGCTGTTATCATAACCTAAGGCTTTTTTTAAACTTCCAAGAAATCCTATCCGCGGATCACTTGATTCATCATCGGCAAGAAAATAAAGGTTTTCGGGTTTGGCGTCGGGAGATTGCATAATATGGCACGAAAACTGGAATGGGATATTCTGGTACGGCTTCAAACCATCAAATAAAGGGATTGCAGTTGCAAATGTCTCAAAATCAAGAAAGTATAAAGGATATTTCAGCTTTTTTAAAAAGAGTTTTATACTGTCCCGGTCAATAATTTCGCATTTTTCTGTTACGGCTCTATATTGCATGTGCTGTATTGAGCTTAGCATTGAAGTCTCGTTTATTTCTGAAATTTCAATAATCCCGTTCTGGTAAAAATAGCAGGCAAGGTTCTGACCCCTGTAGAGCTCAAAGACATTGTTTTTGGGCAGGTGACTCCAGCAGACCTGTTTTAAAGGGCAGTCATAGGGATTGTAACAATTTTTACCAATACTGATTTCAGGACAGGAGGCGCTGCTTATTGCCTCAAGCATCAGGTTTATATTCAGCTCAACACTCTCCTTAAGCATTTCTGCCTCTGCTGTTACATCGTCCATTGCAAAAAACTTATGCGGATCTATTGGGCCATCCTTTATAAAATCCCTGTTTAGATACATCAGATAACACTTATCTATCTTAAGGCCTGCCCCTTCATAGCAATATTTCTGAAATGAGATGTCATGCTTGTTTATATCCTTTATCGATGATGCGCTTTTTACCTCGATTATGTTCCAGGCATTGGTGCCTGAGGGCTCAAGGATATCTGCACGTGCAAATGCATTTTTATAGGTAAAAGCTGGCTCAAAGAGAGGGTGCCTGGTGCTGGTGCTGTCGGTGTTGGAGCTGCTAGTGCTACCGGTGTTTCCGGTGCTTCTACTGTTATTAGCAGTCGCAACAGCAGGGTCAGTCACAGCGGCAGGGGCAGCCAAGTTTGTCAGCTCTCTTGCCCTGGCAAGCTCTGCCTTGATATCTACACCATGCTCGATTTCTATACCGCCCGGAAATGGGGACTTTGCAAGATTTCCCACATCATATCCCTGCTGGAAACGAAACTGTGTAGCTTCATCAAATGGCGGAATAGCCTCCGGGTCATTAAGAAGATACCAGAGGTATTTGAGGCATTGCAGTCCTGCAACATATTTTGATTTTGATATTATTTTATTTTTATCCATTTATAAATATTATTATATAGAAGACATAATATATTACCATATTATAAGATTTTAAAATGACAACCGTTTGTCAAGTAAGAGAAAACTCCTGAGGTTTAATTATTTTTAAACCAGACTTTTTAGCAATTAAAGGATTTTCAAAGAAATGCTTATCCCCTGTTATAAAATAATCTGGAGCACAGGATATGGCAGATTCAAGAATGGCAGCATCATTTTTATTTAGTATTCCTTTCCATTTTTCCACGGCCCTTGGTATAGAGTCTTTTATTATTTCCGGAGGGTGGCTGAGTAAAAATTTCTGCAGTACTGGAAGTACTGATGGTAACTTTTCCTTTAAAACAATAATGATCTCATTTAAGACTCCCTGAGAAATAACAATATCTATTTTGCCAAGAGTATAATTGTTTATTATTGCCCCCGGCGCTCCTTTTTCTGAATAAAGTCCTGAAATAAAGACATTGCTGTCAATAAAAATTTTAAGTTTTTTGCTATTTTCCATGCCTTATTTTTCCCTGTAGCCTTATAAGCTCTTCCTCTTTTAAACCTGATTTCTTAAAAGCAGATCTTATTTCAGCTAAAGCCTCTATTGCTATGTTTTTCTTGGGTTTAGCAATCAGGTAATTATTTTCGATTTTTATTTCCAGCTTATCACCATATTCAAGTCCCAGCTTTTCACATACCTTTTGTGGCAGGGTAATTTGCCTTTTAGGTCTTAGGGAAACATCCATAATTTCATCCTCGGATATTTTATATTCTGTCATAATTGATAACCTCCTAAGTAGGAATTCCTACATCTAACATAGGAATATTATATTACATGATTTAACGGTTGTCAAAATGCACCTTAAGAAGATTTAAATTTTTTAAGTTTGATACAGAATTATTAGCAGTTATTATCTATACCTAAACTTGATATCTGATAAAGAGTCAAAACAATCAGTACTTTTAGGCTGATCAACTTATTTTTTACCAACAGGAGCCAGATAGATTACGAATTCATCTTCCCCATCGACTTTTATGAGCTTATCCATCAGTTCCTGGTTATAGGCTGCAATAGCACAAGTGCCGGCGCGGATCGCTTCACAGGCAAGATATAAATTCTGGCATACATGACCCGCATCTATAGCTATGACTTTATGGGATGCTATCCCATAGCGCCACTCAGTCCTGTATGGAATGGCAGCCCAAATAAATACTGCTGCAGCTGTTCCGGTAAAAAACTGGCCGAGTGTTGCAATCCCTATCTTTTCAGCCAGTTCCTGCCTGCTTCCATGCCCAAATTCAAATAACAGCTCATGCTCGAGTGGAAGGTAGCGGTAAATACCAGGCTCAAAATCAGCAACATTTAAAATACATAGATAAGTCTCAAAAGGATGCCGGTTGCCTGCAGAAGGTACATTCCTTAAAACAGTAGTGCCCAGATTCTTTTTCACACCCTGGGTCGCCCAGAGAAGAAACGATAACTCATCAGTGTTTAATGGCTCATTCGAGTATTTTCTGCAGCTTCTTCTGTTCTTTATTGCAGATATAAGTCCAGTTTCATTTATGTTTTGCCATTTGTCAGGTTTTGTAAGAACTATACGTTTGCTCTCAATCGGGAATGGTTTTTCAACTGGCGGAGGCTTTACCCCCAGGCTTTGATCGGTTTGCGAGAAATCAGTTATTAACCTGATGTTATCTTTTAGAAAATATCTATATTTTTTCATATATTTATGTTTTTCTTTCATTAACCAACCTCCCAAAGAAACTGAAATTATTATAATCTATTTTCCTGTCTCCTCTTTTATCCTGCGAACAAATTCTGCTTTCTTCTTCACATCGCCACCTTTGATAACCTCTTTAACTTTTTTCCAGGCATCGGGGCAGTTCTTGTAATCTGTATCAACTATTTTGTGGATAGCCCTATCTATATCTTTTTTATTCTCCTTTGTGACTTCAATGCCCGCATCCCTGAATATTTCTTCCATGTGTCTGAAATAACATGACATTTTACTTTCCTCCCTTCTAGGCTTTAAGTATTTGAAGTTTGAAATTTGATGATATAATAATACCTTGAATTAAAAAAGGGGGTGCCAGAATGAAATGGGAAAAGCCTACAACGCAAATCCTTAATACTTTTGAAAAGATCGTTCCTCAGATTACGGGAATAGAAAGAAGAAAAATGTTTGGCCTGCCAGTTGCTTTTGTCAATTCAAACATGTATATGGGCGTTCACCAGAGCGATATCATCCTGAGGTTATCAGAAAAAGACAGGCAGGATTTTTCAAGTATTGAAGGCGCACACCAGTTTGAGCCGACGCCAGGAAGGCCGATGAGGGAATATGTAGTTTTTCCCCATTGGATGTTTGAAGAGAAAAATAAAAGTATCCTTGACGAATGGATATACAAATCCTTTGAATACGTTTCCGCCCTGCCTCCAAAAGAGAAAAAGAAACCATAAATATTTTTAACAAATGAATGATGACTTACTTAATTGGCTTTTAAATTCTGATCCTTGGATTGAATATGGCACAAGGACAGAGCTTCTGGCAAATATAGCCCGGAGTCAGTATGGCAGGACTGGAAAGGATGGGATTTTGGCCAGAAAAGCCAGCCTTCCCAATACCTTACACTCCTTGTTTACAGGATTTTAAAACGAATGGGAATGAGCAATTTAAATATCTAAGTTTATAAAATATCAGAACAGGAGTAAATATGAAGACGATTCTATGCTATGGAGATTCAAACACACATGGAACACTGCCGATAGATTTTGACCTCCTGGAAACGCCTTTTATTTCAAGCAATTACAGACTTCCAAGAGAAAAAAGATGGACAGGTATCCTACAGAGAGAATTAGGCAGCAAATATTATGTTATTGAGGAAGGATTGAATGGCAGAACTACTGTCTGGGATGACCCTATAGAGGGTACCCATAAAAATGGGTTAAAATATCTGGTTCCATGCCTTGAATCACATGCACCAATTGATCTGGTGCTTCTGATGCTGGGAACAAATGACCTGAAGACGAGATTTTCTGTTTCGGCTATTGATATCGCTTTGAGTGCAGGGGTCCTTGTTAAAACAATCCAGCAGAGCGGTTCTGGCTCTGACGGTAAAAATCCTAAGGTCCTTCTTATGTGCCCTCCACCTCTCGGAAAAATGTCCTATTTGTCTAAATTATTCACAGAGGGTGTTAAAAATTCACTGGAGCTTGCAAAGTATTATAAAAAGATTGCTAAATTATATGAGTGTGATTTCCTGGATGTTGCTGAAATAATAAGGCCAGGCGATATAGATGGATGCCATTATGAGGAAAAAGAAGTTGAAAAAATTGGCCTGGCACTTGTAAAAGTGGTAAGGCAGATATTGGAATAAGCATTTTTTTACTTATTTAAATACCTTGTAAATTTCTTCCTTAATTTTGCTACTTTTGGTGAAATGATTGCCTGTCGGGTCTGGTTAATTTAAAGTAAATTCTTTACAACCAGTCTGTGCTGTTTGGATAAATCAAAGCCTTGATGTCTTTTCCGTCACGAAGGTTCTGGAAAGCATCTTTCCATTGTTCGAGCTTATACTTTCCATTGATCAAAGGGTCAAGATTAAAAGCATTTTCTGTGATAAGTTTTACAGCCCTGCGCCATGTTTCCGGCCCGTTCCAGCTCCAGCTTCCATGGATCTCAAGCTGCCCAAGGCATACCTGGTCAAAATTAAGTGCTATCGGTTCTCCCCAAAGGCTTATAAATGCCAGCACACCTTTACCTCCCGGACCTTCGTAAGCCCGTCTGGCACAATCTATTGCATGCTGGGCACCAACAATATTTGAACCGACCTTAGCCCCGGCAGCTTCCAGAACAAAATCAGCACCTCTTCCTTCCGTTAATTCCATTACGGTTTTTTCAGGATGGTCATCTGAATAAAGAATATAATCAGCCCCAATTTCTTTCCCGACTTCAAGCCTTTTAATATCTTTTTTCAGTCCGATCAGTGCAACTTTGGATGCACCCCTCAATTTAGCAAACTGGACGCCAAGTAGCCCCATGGGTCCAGGCCCGACAATAACTGCAAAATCTCCGGCTTTGATATTTGTCCTTTCCTGCATTATATGGATTATTGCAGTTACCAGTTCTGTCATCGCTGCATAATCCATATTGAAATCTTTAGGCAGTTTGTAGCATACTTTTTCCGGCATTGACATAAAAGGGGCATATGCACCGTCCCTGGTTACACCCAGCCATCCCGATTCGGTCTCTATATCCCCTACAATATGGTCACCTTCTTTTATGTTTTTTACATCTTTTCCAACCTTGTATGCAACTCCGCTAAATTCATGTGCAAGGGTTACGGGAGCTTTATAGAAATGCTTGTCATCCTCAATAAGCAAATCACTGCCGCATACTCCTGCAGCCCATACCTTCATCAGGACTTCATAGGACTTGATCTCAGGAATAGGCACTTCCTGTAATTCCATGTTTCCCTTGCCTGCCTTCACCTTTCGCAAAGCTAACATTTTTTCTGACATAACAATCCTCCTTCAGTGTTCCCATGATATTCTATATGATAGATAATAAGAGTTTTCGTTCTTTACTCCAATGGTAATATAACTGTATAACAAACGGTTTTAATTATAAATAATTATATTGTTTTTTTCCATTAAATTGCATTTCACTTATAATTTCTCAACTCTAAGAAAGTTTTAAAAACATGATCAATTATTTCCGGAGAAACATCAGGCTGGATGTTATGCGTAAATGCAAAAACATATCCACCTCCTGGGGCTAATATATTTAAAGTATTTTCAATTTCTTTTCGTATCTCATCCTTATTTAAGAATGGAAGTTGTTTCTGTATATCAATTCCGCCACCCCAAAAACATAGATCCTTTCCAAATTCTTTTTTTAAATTTTTTATATCCATTTTTGCAGCAAATCTCTGGATAGGGTTTAAAATATCTAGTCCGATTTCAATAAAATCAGGAATAATATCATAAACAGAACCACAAGTATGTAAAAATATTTTAGCCTTGGTTTTCGAATGAATTAAATTAAAGATTTTGGCATGAAGAGGTTTGATAAACTTCCTGTACATTTCCGGACTAATATAGGTCGACTGCTGCATTCCAACATCATCACCCTGAGCTGCAACCTGGATAAATTCTCCTATCTCATCCAGCAGCATATCCCACTTTATTAATGCCGTTTCTGTTATTTTATCCAAGAGTTCCTGTGCATACTTTTGATTATAATATAAGTCAACTAAGAAATTATCATAACCCCTTAAAGTACACCCTCCTTCAAAGGGTCCTATGCAGGGTATATCAGCTATAATACAGTATTCTGTATTTTCATAGAGTAGTTTTGCTTTTTCCCTTACTCCTTTGACAATTGTCCTGTCTGATACGTCCTCCCATTTTGCATTTTTTAATTCATCGGGAGTACCTGCTTTAAGCGGCCTGCTTATTGCATCATAATAAGGACCAGCTTTCTTCCAGGTGACTCCGTATGCATCTTCGAAAGTATTTGTTGACTTAAATTCAAAACTGCCTGC
>Ga0315277_10012526_pt1 | contig 10635 bp, 13 predicted proteins | sample YL17G05_15_MG_FD_203695 | JGI IMG/M metagenome (GOLD analysis project Ga0315277, IMG submission 203695) | Sediment microbial communities from Yellowstone Lake, YNP, Wyoming, USA - YL17G05_15 | ecosystem: Environmental > Aquatic > Freshwater > Lake > Sediment | place: USA: Wyoming | collected... | reverse complement strand
CAAATCAATGAAAGTCAAACGGGGAAGATTCGGGTATTTCCTAAGTTGTATAGATTATCCCGAATGCAAAGGCATTTCCCGAATCTGGAATAAGACCGGTTTCAAGTGCCTTCTTTGTTTGGATACTCCTGAACGCAAAGGTAATCCCGGAGACGTAGTCGAAAAAAGAGGCCGAGGCAGAGGCAAGCCTTTTTGGGCCTGCACCCGGTGGCCCGATTGCCAGTTTATTATCAATAAAAAACCCGAAACTCAAGAGGAGCTGAGGGAGCTTTACGACCAGTGGAAGAAAAAGCCAAATAAATCAGAGAAGAAAAAATTATTAAAAAAGAAAAAATAAATCGCCCAGTCGGGCGGTTTTTAATACGGAAAGGACAAACTCACGGAGGCAACAATAGCCTGCGGAATCAACCTGGTTACAATTTCAAATATAGCCAGTAATATCAGCCCGCCGGTTAATGCCCAAGCAATTTCCCTGATAGCCGGCTGAACGGAGCTTAATGCGATTTTATCGCTGAAAACCATCGGCGTCCTCCCTTTTCTTCTTGACGTTCTGATAAAAAAGTATAATAATCGCACCAGCCAGTCGATGCTTAATTTGCCATAACTTTAAATTTTCCGGATAAATTATTTTATAACATGACCCTTGAACGCTTGCTCAAAGAATATAAAAATCACTTTCCCAACGACACCCAAGGCGCTGATGTCATTGCCCGGGCTTTTTCTTTCGCTAAAACGGTTCATAAGGACCAAAAACGGGCCAGTGGGGACAATTATTTTATCCATCTTTTTGAAACCGCCCATAAGCTAGCCTCTTGGCGATTAGACCACCCGTCGATTGCCGCCGGGCTTTTGCATGATAGCGTGGAAGATTGCGCCATTCCGCCGGAAGCTATCAGAAAGGAATTCGGCGATGACATAACTTTTCTGGTGGAGGGTGTGACAAAACTGGGAACGTTAAAATACCGCGAAGAAGATCAAGGAATAGAGTCGTTAAGAAAGATGATTCTAGCCATTAGCAAAGATCTGAGGGTGATTTTTATAAAACTATCAGACAGGCTTCATAACATGAAAACTTTATCTTACGTCCCATCTCAAAAGCAAAAAAGAATTGCGGTTGAAACGGCCGAAATCTACGCGCCTATCGCCTACCGCCTCGGCATGCAAAGCGTTGCCGGAGAACTTGAGGATTTGGCTTTCCCTTACATCTATCCGGACAAACATAAATGGCTGGCTGAAACAGTCAGGGAAACGTACGAGGAAAGGATGAGATATCTAAAAAGCATAGAGCCGGCTGTCAGAGCGCAATTGGCAAAAGCGGGAATAAATCCGATTTCAATAGATTACCGGGCCAAGCGGCTTTACAGCTTGTATAAAAAACTTCTGCGATATGACATGAATTTGGACAATATTTACGACCTCATTGCTTTAAGAATCATCGTCAATAATGTGGAAGAGTGTTACCTGACACTGGGAGTTCTTCATCAGATTTGGCCTCCTTTGCCGGGAAGAATCAAGGACTATATCGCCCTTCCTAAACCCAACGGCTATCAGAGCTTGCATACGACTGTTTTTTGCATTGATAACCACCCGACTGAATTTCAAATCCGAACCAAAGAAATGCACGAGCAGGCCGAACACGGAGCTGCCGCCCACTGGTTTTATGAATCCAGAAAGGGCAGCCGGGACTATAATCAGGGCAAAATTGCCCCAGTCGATTCAAAAGAAACGATTTGGATGAAACAACTGAAAGAGTGGCAAAACCAGTTTCCCGGCTCCAGAGAATTTATAGAGGCTTTAAAAGTTGATTTCTTTTCGGACAGAATCTTTGTACTCACTCCCAAAGGAAAGGTTATTGACCTTCCGGTCGGCGCCACTCCGATTGATTTCGCTTACCACATCCACAGCACCGTAGGAGATTCCTGCGTTGGCGCCAAAGTCAACAACCGGATCGTCTCTTTGGATACCCCCCTCCAATCCGGGGATATTGTTGAAATTTTGACCCAAAAAAGCAAAAAACCATCTGAAGGCTGGCTGTCTTTGGTAAAAACTCATTATGCCAGAAAAAAAATCAAAGCGACTTTGAAAAAATCCAGCCCTTTGCCGAAAAAAACAGAATACAGAATTACCTGCAAGGCCAGAATCGGCCTGATTAAAGACATTACCACGATCATTTCAAGAAACCATTTTCCGGTGATGAAATTGGAAACTTTTTTAAACGAAAAATATCCGTTCATCAAAATTGTCATCGGCAACGACAACAAGGAAAAATCAGAAAATTTAATGCTCAAAATCAAAAAAGTTGACGGCGTGAAAGAAATCAGCTACAAACTTCTTGACTAGTCAAAATATTTAAATACATAAATATTTAAATATTGCAGCTAGATGATATCTTCCGGTTTTACCCCGTTAAAGATGTTCTAAAAAATTTTATAAAAAATAATATGTGCATAATCGCGCGCGTATCAAAAATCATCTTGAACGGGGTTCATTTTCAAAGCGATTCCTCTGGCTTCTTCAGGAGAGAAAAAATGGATGATGATTTTGCCTCCGGCACGGGAAAATTCAACGTTGACCGGAGCGCCCAAAAATTCCGAGAGGTCTTTTTCGAGCTGTTTTAGCTCTATATCTTCGGCCGTCAGAGGCGTTGTGCTTTCGGCAGATTCAGGTTTATCTCTCCGGCTAATGCTTCTTTTAATTTCCCTGACACTCAGATTTTCATTTAAAATTTTATCAAAAATCTCAACCTGCTTTTGCGGCTCTTCGATTTGAAGCAGGAGACGGGCATGACTCTCGTTGATTTGCCCTTTGGAAATTGCTTCTTGAATCTTGGTCGGTAAAGAAAGCAGCCTTAAGGCATTGGCTATCACTTCGCGGCTTTTTCCAAGACGCGCGGCGATTTCTCTTTGAGTTAAACCGAATTCTTCCGAAAGCCGGGAGTACGCTCTGGCAGTTTCGATGATATTAAGGTCGGCTCTTTGAATGTTTTCGACAACCGCCATTTCAAGAGCTTCGGCTTTTTTTAAGGAATTTCTGATGACTGCCGGAATAGTTTTGAGCCCGACAATTTTGGCGGCCATCAAACGCCTCTGCCCGACAATTAATTGATAAGTTACTCTGGTTCCGACATCGGTCTCTTCTTCGATTTTTGAAACAACCAAGGGCTGCAGAATCCCAAACTCCCTGATTGATGCGGCTAATTCCCTTAAAGCTTCTTCGTTAAAATCCTTTCTGGGCTGATAAGGATTTAAAACCACCTTTTCAATTTCAATATAAAAAACGGGGCCGGAAATTTTAGGCGTTTCCCCAGAATGCATCGGCTGTTCGTCCTGGCGTGCTTTGTTGGAATTGGCCGGCTGACTGCCACTGCCAACATCCTGAAAATCAGACACTTGACTGCCATCGGGGTTGCCCTTCTTTTTTGGAATCAGAGATTCTAAACCTTTGCCAAGCATATGTTTAATGTAGATTGAACATCTAAAAAAGTAAAATCCAAATCTACTTTTCTTCCTCTATTTTTTTATAGAGGGCGATTATAGCATCAGCAAATGTCGCGGAAGGATTTTCCTCACGCCATTTCTTTATCTCAACAATCAGGGTTCTTCCTTTTCTACTGTATTCTTCAGAAAGCAGATGCATCATCTTTCTTTGTTCATCGTTCAAAACCCGGTGTTTCTCCCCGGTTATTGCCTCTGTCAAATCTTCCGCTCGCATTGGTTTGTCCGATTTATTGTCAATTTTTTCCATTGATTTTTTGGTTTTGGCTTTCCGTGCTCACGGCACTATTGTGCCGAATTCACTGTTTAATAACGAAAACTGGCCATCAACTTCCTCTGCAATTAATTCTCTGGCAAGAAGTTCGTAAGCTCTGGCGCCAGCTGAAGATGGATCATATAAAATAACTGGCTTTGAGAAACTCGGCGCTTCGGCAAGAGAAATTGAACGGGGAATTTCAACCGCATAAACATGATGGGGGAAATGCCTTCTGACCTCCCTGGCAACTTCGCGGCTCAGTGTTTCTCTCTTATCAAACATCGTCAAGACCGCTCCGATGATTTTTACGTCAACCATCAGATTTTTATTTATCATTTCTATTGTTTCCAATAGTTGCCCCAACCCTTCCAAACTGTAGTACTCTGCCTGAATCGGAATTAAAACCTCGTCGGCAGCCACCAGTCCATTGATTGTTAAAAGGCTTAAGCTTGGAGGAAGGTCGATGAGGATATAATGATAGTTGTGCCTGAGGCGATTAATCAATTTTTTTAAGACAAATTCTCTTTCTGGAAGGTCAATCAATTCAACAAGCGCCCCCGCCAGATCGGGGCTTGAAGGCATGACGTGCAGGTTTGTCAAAGAGGCCTGCCTGATTACCTTATGGCTTTCTACGTAACCGAATATAGCGTGATAAACGCTTTCTTTAAGAAACCTGGGAGAAATTCCCAGGCCCGAGGAAGCGTTGGCTTGAGGGTCAAAGTCAACCACTAAAACTTTTTTGCCCAAAGCCGCCAAGTAGGCGCCCAAGTTTATGGCGGTAGTCGTTTTCCCGACTCCCCCTTTTTGATTGCAGATAGCAATGACACGGGCCATGCCATAATTGTATAGATTTTTAAGTGTAAGCGCAAAAAATTTATGGACAATTATGAGCACCCCGCCCTAATTTTGCTTTTGTCTTACCACGCGAAATGCGAGGAGTGAATAACTCCATCCCTCTTTAGGGCGAAGCGCTTCGCTCATAACAGGATGTGCCTATTCGGCACCCGCGCTTCGCAAAATAGACGATAGCAAAATTAGGGCGGGGTAACCATTTGTTTCTAAAATTTCTTTGCCTGCGGCTTGAACTTTTAGACAAATAGTTATATTATCAACGAAAATTTGCCCGGGTGGCCCTCCTCCGTTAAAACTCCGGACGGGCAAGCGGAATCCAGTAGTAGAAATTTAATCAGCTTCGCTGAAGAATGTAATTAAATTTCACTACCGGACAGGCTGGCAGATTTACCCCGCACTAATTTGTTATTCTTGTTTCTTAACAATTCATATGCCGCCGTGGTGGAATTGGTAGACACGCAGGACTCAAAATCCTGTGATCGAGAGGTCGTGTCGGTTCGAGTCCGACCGGCGGCACATAACAAATTCAGTAGCAGGGCGCGCAGGACTCCCCGATAGTATATGCTGCGCATAACTACGGGGCAGGCAAAATCCTGTGATCGCAAGGTCATGTGGGTTCGACCCCCACCCCGGGCACTAAATTAGACCTCAAGGTTTTTTAATAAAATTGAAAAATGAAGAAGTTAATTCATCCTTATGGCCGTCATTTTGCAGATATTTTTAAAAAGAAAAGGGCGAAAATCTCTAAACTATTAAAAAATATTGAGATCCATCATATTGGAAGTACCGCAGTTCCAAATTTAGGCGGAAAGGGAATTATTGATATCATGATTGGGATAAAGAGTTGGGAAGAATTGGAAAATACAACAAAAAAATTAAAAACTATAGGTTTTAAACACGTCGATTTCAAAGAAAAAGGCAGAGTATTTTTAAGTGAAGCTGAAGAATCAAAACCAGGCAATGCTCATATTCATATAGTTAAAATAGGTGGAAAAGCATATAAAGAGCTGCTATTTTTTAGAAATTATCTAAGAGAAAATAAAAAAGAAGCTAAAAAACTTTTTAATTTTAAATTGAAATGGGCGAAAGAAACTGGAGAAAATAGGATCAGGTACGGAAGATTAAAAGCGATATACGTAAAAAATATACTAGTCAAAAATCAATAACCCCCGACGTATCGGGGGTTATTGATTACACATTCTGAATTTGAATTTCTTCTTTATTTTCCACCGGAGGAATTATTTTTTTGGGCGGCAGTACTAAATAATACAAAAGCGCGAACACCGCTCCGGCGACTATAATGCCGCCGACAATATCCGATGGCCAATGAACTCCGGCAATAATTCTGCTGATTCCGGTAGCCAGCGAAGCGCCCGCCAAAATCCAACCCCATTTTTTATTCATCAGAAAAGCGCTAAAGACTATCACAAAAAGAAAGGTCATGTGCCCTGAGGGAAACGATGATGCAGTATCTACCAGCATTGGATTTAAATTCAGAGACAGAAATGGCCGGACGTACGGAAAAACGTACCTTATAACCTCAGTGACAATCCCCCGACTCAAAATCAATCCCAGGATGGAAAATCCCAGCAAATAAATCCGCCTTTTGGCGTTTTTCTCTTTATAAATAAGAGATAGGAAGGCGGCGACTATTAAATACGGTAAATAAGTGGCAAAAAAAATAAAAAACCAGTTGGCTCCGAGTTTTTGGCCTAGATTAAATAAAAAATTGAATAATGAAATGTCTAGAGAGAACATGAGTCGTCAAACTCTCCTTATTTTTTTACCGCTGACATAACTCCCATGCTGCGAGCGCGTTTGATGGCCTTGGCCAACTTTCTTTGATGCTTGGCGCAGGTGTTGGTATGCTGCGGGTCGATGATTTTGCCCTGCGATGAAACAAAGCGCTTTAGAAGCCCCGGCTCTTTATAATCGATTTCTTTTAAATTTTGCGAACAAAAATAACATTGCTTCATACCAAATTTATTTGAATTTTTGAATTATTTATTAATGATTTAAAAATGAAATTATAAATTTGAGTACCCCGCCATGGCGGGGCGATAGATTTTGTATTCCGCCTCTGGCGGAACAAAACTTCAAAACGGAAGATCTTCGGGTTTAATTTCGTCTTCCAGCGACTCGTCAACCGATATCTGAGGAAGATCTTCTGAGTCCTCTTGAGCGGTTTCCGCGGCAGCTTTTGGTTTTAACGGTGGCGCTTGCCTTGAGGCGGCATTGGCCGACCGGGGACCGAACTGAATCCTTTCACAGATAATCTCGGTTACTTTGTGATTCTGATTATTGGCGTCCTTCCAGCTTCTGGTGCGCAAACGGCCTTCAATCATCACTAGGCTTCCTTTTGAAAGAAACTGGCTGGCAAGTTCCGCCTGTCTTCCCCAAACAACCACGGTATGAAATTCGGCCTCCTCCTGCTTTTGGCCGGATTTATCGGTCCAAACCCGGTTAGTGGCCACATTGAATGTAGTCACCGCTTGGTTTGTAGTAGTCGCTTTTAAAACAATATCGTTGGTAATCCTGCCGATAATAAATACTTTGTTTAAATTCATGCCGTTGTTGTTAATTAATTACGAGGCACAGTGCCGAAGTAAATAATTACTACAACACCGAGCACCCCGCCTTCTAAACTTAAAATTACTTATATCGATTGTTATTTTTATTATTAATCATTTTCCTGTTTCCTGCCACTACACATTGTTCACAGATGGCGGGGTAAAGGTTTTGTTCCTTCTCGCCACGCTCGAAGACAAAGCCCTTTATTTCAATATTTCTTCCAGCTTTTTTTCCAATTCTTCGTTAGTCACCAAATCCGACGGTTTTGGCTCAATTTTTTCAGCTTTTTTTTCAAATACCTGCCTTCTCATTTCCCGGATTTCGGATTTTTTAATCGGATTTTTTGAAATCAGAAATCTGAGAGCGCTGCCTTCAATCTTCAGTTCGTGACTGAGTGATGTAATGCTTTCGGCACTTCCCATGAAATGAACAAATCCGAAAAATCCCGAAGTTTCTTTATTTATGGGATAGGCAAACTGGGTATGCTTCAGCTCCGGAGCATAAGTGATTTCAAACCCAAGGTCATCCAAAAGGGCCTTAATTTTGGTCAAACCTGATTCGTCTTTAAGCCAAAACGCCAGCTCGTATTCTTTTTTTTCATTTTCCTTCTCTTTTGCCATACCCAGTAGTGAAACCACGATTCTTGGTTCCGACAAGTCGGAAACAATTCACACCACATTTAATTAATACTATTTTAACTCGTAATTTTCTACAACGCCTTATGCTTGTCCGAGTTGCAGACTTCGGTGAATTTCATCGCGGTTCCCTGCCCGCCAGTGCCTTTATAAAATTTTACTACTTAAAACAAATTTTATTGAATAACCCAATAATACTACAAATTTTATTATCAGGCTTTGGCAGGCGCGGTACAACTAGGCATAAGAAAGTTTCTATAAGATAACACGGCCACTGTTTGTTTGGCAAGCTGTCTTATTCTTCGGTCTCTTCGGAAACGGTTTCGGCAAAAGGTCTTGATTTTTTAGACCTATATCCTGTGCCGGCCGGAATAAGCCGCCCGATAATGACATTTTCTTTAAGCCCTCTCATCCTGTCAACTTTAACTTCCGTGGCGGCATTAACCAAAACTCTGGCAGTTTCCTGGAAAGAGGCCGCCGAAAGGAAGCTCTCGGTCGAAAGAGCAGTTCTGGTGATTCCCATAAGTAATTGTCTGGCTTTAGCCGGAGTTTTTCCTTTTGCTTTGAGTCGGCGGTTGATCTCCAAAAATCTGGCTTTCTCAAGGACTTGGCCCGGGGCGAATTCACTATCCCCGGATTCCTTAACCATAACTCTTGAAAACATCTGTCTAACGATAAGTTCGATATGTTTGTCGTTAATCACATTACCGTTGGAAACGTAAATTTTTTGAATCTCGTTGATAATATATTTTTGAGTTTCTTCCACGCCTTTAAGCTGGAAGAGTTCTTTTAAGTCCAGGCTTCCTTCAAAAAGCTGTTGGCCTTTTTTGATTTTAGAGCCGATATCAACATACAAGTTGACATTTCTGGGAGCGGCATATTCTTCAATTTTTGTTTTGGATTTTGAGACCGCTTTCTTTGAAACTTTAACCTTAATAATCCTAAGCGGGCCGCTGTCCTCGATATCCTGGACAATTCCATCTTCTTTTGCCAAAGCGGCGCAGCCTTTGGGAGGTCTGGCTTCAAAAACTTCTTCAATTCTTGGGAGCCCCGAGGTAATGTCTTGTCCGGCAACTCCTCCGGTATGAAACGTCCTTAGAGTCAGCTGAGTTCCCGGTTCGCCGATTGACTGGGCGGCGATGATGCCCACTGCTTCCCCCTCTTTGACACCCTCCAACCTTCCCAAATCAAGGCCGTAACATTTGGCGCAGATTCCGTAAAGAGATTTGCAGGTGATTGGGGAGCGGACAATAACTCTATCGGCCGTCGATTTTGCGATTTTATCGGCCAGCGCCCGGTCAATACTATCGCTGGCTCTGGCGATAATTTTATTTCCTTCCTTGACGTCTCGAGCTAAGGTCCTTCCGAAAATTCTTTGAACGAAATTAAAGCCGTATTTATCGCCACTTTCACGGTCTATCTCATGACCCTCGCCGGTCTTGCAGTCCTGAGAATTAATAATGACATCTTGAGAAACGTCAACTAATCTTCTGGTCAGGTAACCGGCCTGAGCGGTTTTTAGCGCGGTATCGGTAAGTCCTTTGCGGCATCCGTGAGTGTTGATGAAAAATTCCAGCACCGAAAGCCCTTCTTTATAGGAAGACACGACTGGCAGTTCTATGATTTCTCCCTGAGGATTGGCCACCAGGCCTTTCATTCCAGTTGTTTGAACCGCTTGCTCCCATGAACCCTTGGCCCCTGAATCAATTATGTAGAAAATTGGGTTCGTGTCCGAAAGAGCGCTGGGGACCAGTTTGGCCACATCATCTTTCACTTTGTCCCAGACTCGAATAGCCCTGGCTCTTTTTTCAACCGCATCAAGAAAGCCATTCTCGTATTGCTCGGTTATGCCTTCAATTTCTTTATAGGCCGCTTCGACTATGCTCTTCTTGGCTTCGGGAATTTTTAAGTCATACATGCTCCAAGTAATTCCCGAAACAGCCGCGTATTCAAGTCCAAGTTTTTTTATTCTGTCAAGAAATTCCCAGGTGTTATCGGAGCCAAACAGCTCAATGTGTTTAGCAACAAGGCCCGAAAGAGCTTTCTTGTCCATGACTGTGTTAACATATCCGAACTCTTTGGGAAGAATCGCGTTAAAGATTATTCTGCCGCAGCTGGTGATATCCGCTTTGGGAGAACCTATTCTAATCGGCTCATTTATTTTAACGAATTCAAATTCAAGGGCCTTTAACGCCTCGTCTTTGTCGGAAAAAATTTTGACCTTGCTCTGGTCTTCCGGTATTTTAACAATCTTTGTCAGATAATATGAACCGAGCACGACGTCTTGAGCTGGAGTGGCGCTCGGATCGCCATTGGCCGGCTTGATAATGTTTTTTGACGAAAGCATCCGGTTCCAGGCTTCATCTTGAGCTTCCTTTGAGAGCGGTAAATGAACGGCCATTTGGTCTCCGTCAAAGTCGGCATTAAACGCCGGACAAACCATCGGCGGAATTCTGATAGCCAAATCTTCAATCAGCACCGGCTTGAAGGCCTGAATGCTCAATCGGTGAAGAGTCGGAGCGCGGTTTAAAAGCACGGCTTTGTTGGCAATGACTTCTTCCAAAATTTCCCAGACCTCCGGGATTCCCTGTTCTATCAGGCGATTAGCATTTTTAATATTATGGGCCATTCCCCTCTCTAAAATTTCTTTTATAATAAACGGCTTAAAAAGTTCCAGAGCCATTTTCTTGGGAATGCCGCATTCATTAAGACGAAGTTCCGGACCGATAACAATTACCGAGCGAGCCGAGTAATCGACACGTTTTCCCAAAAGGTTTTGTCTAAATCTCCCTTGTTTTCCCTTAAGAATGTCAGCCAATGACTTGAG
>Ga0315277_10012525_pt1 | contig 10635 bp, 6 predicted proteins | sample YL17G05_15_MG_FD_203695 | JGI IMG/M metagenome (GOLD analysis project Ga0315277, IMG submission 203695) | Sediment microbial communities from Yellowstone Lake, YNP, Wyoming, USA - YL17G05_15 | ecosystem: Environmental > Aquatic > Freshwater > Lake > Sediment | place: USA: Wyoming | collected... | reverse complement strand
CGCTCTGGGTTTACTTAAAGCGCCCGGCTATATGAATGCGGATATTGTCACTGGTGAAGGGCAACCTCTTGGAATACCCCTTTCATTTGGCGGTCCATATCTTGGCTTGTTTGCCACCCGCAAGGAGTATGTCCGTAAGATGGCAGGGCGCCTGACCGGTGAAACGATCGATAACCGTGGGCAGAGGGCATATGTCCTCACCCTCACCGCTCGCGAGCAGCATATTCGACGTGAAAAAGCCACTTCGAATATTTGCACTAACCAGGGATTGATGGCCCTCGCCTCAACAGTATATATGAGCCTGTTGGGTAAAAATGGTCTCCGTCAGGTGGCTGAACTATGTTTTCACAAAGCTCATTATGCTGCCAATGTTATAACAAACCTATCGGGATATTCACTCTGGTCCTCAACTCCATTCTTCAACGAGTTCATAGTCCAAACTCCCACCCCTGTCTCTGAGATTAATGACCTGTTGCTCGACCAGGACATCCTTGGTGGATATGATCTCAGCCAGGATTACCCTGATCTTTCCAGGCATATGCTCATCGCGGTGACGGAGATGAATACGCGCGAGGAGATTGATAGATTAGTTGAAGTTTTATCGGAGGTGTCAAATGGGTGAACCACAATTATGTGATATTTCAGTTAGCGGTCGCCAAGGAATCACCTTTCCTCAATCAGATGTACCTCTCTCTCCCTTGCCTGAAGGCTTTGTCCGTGAATACCTGCCAATGCCTGAGTTATCCGAGCTGGATGTGATCCGTCACTACACTCGTCTTTCACAGCTTAATTACAGTATTGACACCGGGTATTATCCCTTGGGTTCATGTACCATGAAATACAACCCAAAAATCAACGAAGAAACTGCGCGTTATCCGGGTTTTGCTTTCACGCATCCACTACAACCCATCGAAACCGTCCAAGGAAACTTGTCATTGATGTACACTCTGCAGGAATGGCTAAAAGAAATCGGCGGTTTTGTTGGGATGACCCTCCAACCCGCAGCGGGTGCTCATGGTGAGCTAACCGGGGTGCTGATCATCCGCGCTTATCATCGCTCGCGTGCGGATACCAAACGCGATAAAATCCTCATCCCCGACTCAGCTCATGGGACCAACCCTGCCACTTCCGCTATGAGCGGGTTGCGGGTGGTTGAGCTAAAATCCGATTCGCGTGGAAACGTGGACCTGGATGCTCTCCGCCAGGAATGTGATGATACTCTGGCGGGTTTGATGCTGACCAACCCTAATACCCTGGGGCTTTTCGATGAGCACGTGGAAGAAGTCATCCGCTTGGTGCATGCAGCCGGTGGATTGGTCTATGGAGATGGGGCAAATCTAAATGCCTTGCTCGGGATAATCCGCCCCGGTGATATAGGTTTCGATGTGATGCATTTTAACCTGCATAAAACCTTCTCTACCCCACACGGGGGAGGTGGTCCAGGCTCTGGCCCCGTCGGTGTGGCTGCTCATTTGGTCGATTTCCTCCCTAGCCCCGTGGTCGGAATTATCGAAGAGGGTGATCAAGAAATGCCACCTCTATACGGTTTTGTCACTCCAACCAAGTCCATCGGGAGAATGAAGTCCTTCCACGGTCATTTCGGTATGTTTGTAAGGGCATACACATATATCAGCATGCATGGTGGACCAGGCTTGCGTGAAATTGCTGAACATGCCGTTTTAAATGCAAATTACCTCCTGGCTCTTATCAAAGGAACCTACCACCTGCCTTATGATCGGGTATGTATGCATGAGTTCGTCGTCGAAGGACAATGGCCAGATGCCCCGGAGGTCCATGCACTGGATATCTCCAAGCGGCTGATGGATTATAAATTCCACCCGCCCACGAACTATTTCCCGCTTATTGTCCATGAAGCTTTGATGATCGAACCGACCGAGTCTGAGAGTAAGGAAACACTGGATGCATTCGCAGAGACATTGATCAAAATCGCAGACGAAGCCCATCATGAACCGGCTTTACTCAAGGAAGCTCCTCATATCACCCCAGTGGGCAGGTTGGATGAGGTAAAAGCCGCCAAAGAGCTGGTGCTTTGTTGTGGGGTCGCAACTTTGGATAAATAATTGAATGATCAGAAGCCCAGTTTCCTCTAGAAGCTGGGCTTATTTCTCGTTTTATCTATCAATAAATTGCTCGTTAGAAAATAATCACCCTCAGACCTTACAAACTTGTAACTAAGCTTAGATTGACTTAATGTTACAATACGCATTCGATATCCTTATCGCTTTCCCGTATTATGGATAATGCTAACGGCTCAAAATTCGAATATGTGACCCCTCGCCCAACTGTTGAAATCCACTTGCCAGATGGTCGGGTTATTTGTGGTAAGCGAGGGGCAGCCGTAGGAAAATTCCTTTACCTGCTAGAATCACCGAACTCCCCTCCCTTGGTCGGAGCCATAATTAATGGTGAGTTGCGAGAGCTTACCTTCCCCGTTCATATGGATGCTAAAGTAATTCCAATTTCCATGGAAGATCCGGATGGGATGTTAATCTATCGCCGCTCGTTGACCTTTCTGCTTGAAGCTGCTTTCGAAGAAATATACCCCGACGCCACCCTTACCATTGACCATTCAGTCTCCTCAGGTGGGTACTATTGTGAAGTCACAGACCATGATCCTCTCACCGACGAAGAGCTTGTAAGTTTGACAGCACACATGCGATCCATTGTCGATGAGAATTTGCCATTCTCCAAGCGTGAAGTTCCGCTGGTTGAGGCAGTTGCATATTTTGAAGCGAAAGGTTATTCAGATAAAGTACGCCTGTTGGCTCACCGTCAAAAAGATTATTTGACCCTCTACCGTTTGGGAGACCACCAGGATTACCACCATGGTTACATGGTCCCTTCCACCGGTTATTTGCAGTGGTTTAATCTGATCCTGACCAATGGCGGTTTTACGATCAATTTCCCTCGTCGAAATCTCCCCACTCAATTACAACCCATGCCAAGTTACCCGAAGCTGTTGGCAACTTTTCGACTCTATGGACAGTGGTTGGATCGGCTTGGGATTGCCAGCGTAGGCGCTTTGGATGATGCCATCCTTGCTGGTCGTATCCATGAGGTCATCCTGGTTTCCGAAGCTCTGCACGAAGAGCACGTAGCGGATATTGCTAAGCAAATCACTGCGCGCAGCATCCAGTCAGACCCCAGCAAAACGGTGCGCATCATCCTTATTGCTGGACCTTCCTCCAGTGGAAAAACGACTTTATCCAAACGGTTGACCATTCAATTGCTCTCACAAGGCATCTCACCATTTCCCTTGGAGATGGACAACTACTTTGTGGACCGTGAGCAAACTCCCAATGATGAGGATGGTCAGCCCGATTTCGAAGCCTTGCAGGCAGTAGATACACATCGTCTCGCCCAGGATTTGCGTCGCCTTGTGGCTGGAGAGACCGTCCGCATACCCCATTATAATTTCAAAACCGGTCGGCAGGAACCAGGTGATGTAATCCAGCTTCAACACGGGCAGCTGGTCATCCTTGAAGGTATCCATGGATTGAACCCAGACTTACTTCCTGATTTTCCAATCGAACAAACCTTTCGCATCTATGCTTCCGCCCTTACTCAGCTCAACCTTGACCGGCACAATCGCATCTCCACAACCGATACTCGCCTGGTGCGACGTATTGTCAGGGACGCCCGGGAGCGCGGTTATACTGCCCGCGAGACGATCCAGCGCTGGGAATCAGTCCAGCGTGGTGAAAAACGTAATATTTTCCCCTATCAGGAAAATGCAGATATTATGTTTAATTCCGCTCTGGCGTATGAGCTGTCTGCATTAAAGCCTTACGCAGAACCCTTATTACGCCAGGTCCCCTTTGGTACGCGTGAATTTATCGAAGCCAAGCGCATGTTAGCCCTCTTGGAATGGTTCCAGCCTGTTTCATCAGATCTCATCCCTGATAACTCCATTCTACGGGAATTCATTGGAGGATCCGTTCTAAAAGAATTCAAGTTGTGGAATCCAACCAACTAAATATCCAAGTAGGATGTGATCAATGGAATCTACTGAAAAATTCATGCGTACCATCCGCGTACGCAATGAACAGCAATTGGGTACATTAGGTCGTCTTCTTGTAGCCGTTGCGGATGCGGGAGGAGATGTGGGTGAAGTCCGGATGATCCAGGAAACCTACCGCTATACCCTACGGGATATTTCTATATACACCCAAGATGAAGCCCATATGGATCGCGTCTTGCACGCTATAGAAGAAAACCCAGGCACACGCATTCTAGCCATTCGTGATGAAGTCTTGGAGCTGCACCAGAAAGGTAAGATTGCCATCCGCAGCCGATTATTGGTGGATAATCTATCCATCTTGCGGAGGGTATACACTCCCGGAGTAGCGGAAGTTTGCCTTAAAATTGCCAAAGACCCGTCGCTGGCACGCCAATATACCGCTATCTGTCACCTGGTGGCGATTGTGACCGATGGTATAGCAGTCTTAGGTCTGGGGGATATCGGTTCCGTTGCCGGAATGCCGGTGATGGAAGGCAAAGCCATGTTGATGGAGACCCTGGTTGGTTTATCTGGTGTCCCCATTCTCCTCAATACCAAAGAACCCAATCAAATCATTCAGACCGTATCAACCATAGCTCCCACGTTTTCAGCCATCCAACTTGAAGACATCTCCGCCCCGCGCTGCTTTGAGATCGAAGACCGCCTGCAAGCCAAGTTGGATATCCCTGTGATGCACGATGATCAGCATGGCACTGCAGTCGTAACTACCGCTGCCCTTACCAACGCCAGTCGGATCACAGGTATCCAGTTGGAAAAAGCGAGTATTGGTCAGATTGGATTGGGTGCTGCGGGTAATGCTATTGGTCGTATGTTGATGAAACTTACTGGAAACCCGGTGTGGGGTGCTGATCTTTCTGAAGCTGCCCTCTCATATTTTGAACAGGTTGGTGGGAAGCGATCTACTCTGAAGGAAATTATGCAGGGATGCGAGGTGGTCATTGCAACCACTGGAGCACCAGGTCTCATAAAGCCGAAGATGGTGCGTAAAGGTCAGATCATCCTGGCGCTATCGAACCCCAACCCAGAAATTGATCCAGATCTGGCTATTAAAGCTGGCGCAGCGTTTGCTGCAGATGGAAAATCGGTAAATAATGTGCTTGGGTTCCCTGGCATCTTGCGTGGAGCTGTGGATTCTTACGCCACCCGGATCAGCCACGAGATGTACCTGGCAGCTGCTACAACAATCGCTGACCAAACGCCCCCTGATGAGCTTGTCCCCAATCCGTTGGATAAGAACGTTCATCGAGCTGTAGCTCGTGCCGTGGCACTAAAAGCCATCCAACAAGGGTTAGCACGTGCTGAATTCGTTCCCTATGCAGAGGAATGACATTTTCATTTAATAACTGTATTTTTCATTTCATTAGTTTTTTTTGAAGTAGAATTCCTATCTGAAAATCGATGCTACATTCACGCTAATATCCTTGGGTAGTTCCATCAGTCATCATGATCATCTACACACCGATGCATTCTGATAAAGTTATTACCTGCCCCAATCATAGAAGTGCCAAACCAGCCATTCAATCTATGCATCCGGCCCTCCTCCTAATTTATAACAGCTGGAGGAGTGGGATAATGATTAGAATATGAAAAGCATTCTATTATCGTTGATCGTGATTGTATCCATGCTGCTTGGCTTGGCCTCAAGTGCAGCCGCATCACCTGTATCGGCATCCACCCTTCAGCAGCAAACCGAGCAGCCGTTACTGCAACGCTTGGTTACAAAAGTATATTTCACCTCGCGGGAAGATCTAAATACCCTGGCTTCTCATTATGACATCCTTGAGGTGAATCACGAACAAGGTTTTGTATTTATATTGCTATCGATTGAAGAGTATAACTCCCTGCAGCAAGCTGGGTACCTTCTGGAAGTCGATGATGCCAAAACTAAACTGCTGACACACCCTCGGATTGCATTGCTTGGACAAGGACCCGACTCCATTCCTGGTTATCCCTGTTACCGCACTGTTGAAGAAACCTATACCGACATGCAGGGAATCGTAACTATGCATCCCAATCTGGCTCAGATCTTTGACATCGGTGATAGCTGGACTCGTATCTCCTATGGATTTCCCAATGGCTATGACCTGCTGGCCTTGCGTTTGTCGAATGAAAACTTCGGCAATATGAGTGACAAACCTACTTTTTTCCTGATGGCTGAAATCCACGCTCGCGAATATGTCACAGCAGAGACTGCGATGCGCTATGCGGAATTGCTGACCAGTAGTTATGGTGTCGATCCAGATATCACCTGGTTGTTGGATTACTTCAAGGTGTACATCGTCACCATGACCAATCCTGATGGGCGAAAGAAAGCTGAGTCTGGTCAAATGTGGCGGAAGAATGTAGATAACAATAATGGTTGCAACGATCCAAATAATTGGGGTACCGATCTCAACCGCAACCACTCATTCAAATGGAATCATGGAGGATCAGATTCAAATCCATGTTCCGAGGTATATATGGGCCCATCTGCGGGTTCTGAACCTGAAGTCCAGGCGATTGAAGCATTCGTTAGGGGGTTATTCCCCGATCAGCGCGGCCCTGGTGATACCGACCCGGCTCCAGCAGAGACTACAGGGATATTCATTACCCTGCATAGTGCAGCTGGACTGGTCTTATGGCCCTGGGGTTGGACGTCTTCTCCAGCGCCCAATAACACCCAATTGCGTACCTTGGGTCGTCATCTGGCTTATTTTAATGGATACACTCCAGAGCAAAGTTACCAGCTTTATCAAACCAGTGGAACATCGGATGAATTTGCTTACGGCGAGCTTGGAGTTGCTGGTTATACATTTGAGATGGGAACCGATTTCTTTCAGGATTGTGGATCTTTTGAAAGTACTATCTATCCTGATAACCGTGATGCATTGCTGTACGCTTTCAAGACTGCCCGTCGCCCTTACATGAATCCTGCTGGACCTGATTCGCTGAGCGTAAGCGTCACACCTGCGGCAGCCACTCCAGGTGAACAGGTTCAATTAACCGCAGTTGCCAATGATACTCGTTATCTAGGCGGCGAGCCTAATCAAAACATCGCTGAAGCGCGCTATAGTATTGATAACCCCTCATGGATTATAAACACAGTCACCTATCCTATGGCTGCCAGTGACGGAAACTTCAATAGCACTATTGAGAACATTGTGGCGACAGTCGACACGACCGGTCTTTCTACTGGCAGACATACGATATTCATCGAAAGCAAGGACGCCAATAATAACTGGGGTGTGCTTGGTTCGACTTTCTTGTACATTGCTGATTCAGCTATCATCAAGATATTCTTGCCGCTTACGACCAAATAGGTCCTGTGAATGTTGTAAATTTCAGGTACAATTTGCAACATCCATTGTCTCATTTTATTTATACAGGAGATGTCCATGACCAAAGCAGCATTAAGAGAACAACGCCGTGCCCTACGGATCGCCAAACGCAACCGTCAACGAACGATTATCGGAATAATCGTCTTACTTATGATAGCCTTGATTGCTTTCCTGGTATATCGCGACTATTCGACTAAAAGTCAGACATATCCGATCGGCACTTTGGATACTACCCCTCCAACACCATCTGCAAGTGCTATTACCACTGCTTCTGGTCTTGTCTATGAAGATCTGCGAGTTGGGGATGGTGCGACTGCCAAATCTGGTGATACTGTTACGGTTAACTATACCGGCTGGTTAACGGATGGTACCAAGTTCGACTCAACCATAGATAGCGGTAAAACATACGACTTTACCATCGGCGCTGGTAAAGTCATCGCGGGCTGGGACGAAGGTGTGGTCGGAATGCAGGTAAACGGGACCCGTTTGCTAAAAATCCCCCCATCTTTGGGATATGGCTCTACAGGTAACGCTTCTATCCCTGCAAATTCCACCCTGATATTCGAAGTACAACTCGTTGCCATAAAGTAATATTACGGGCGTGTGTATACCACACGCCTTTTTTTATTTTCCCGAGATAATCGTTTCCTTTAACACATTAGCAAGACGCTCAATTCCTATCTGAATCTGATCAGGATTGGAATATGAGAAGTTAAGCCTCATGGTGTTCTCTCCACCCCCCAGGGCATAAAATGAGGTTCCGGGGACGTAGGCTACGTTACGCTTAACCGCCACTTTGAACATTTCGGTAGTATCCATACCCTTCGGCAACATCACCCACAGGAACAGCCCACCCTGAGGTTTTGTCCACTCCACGCCAGGAGGGAATAACTCATCCATTGCATCCAACATGATATTCCGCCGCTCTCCATAAACCCGCCTGATTAGCCAAATGTGACGGTCCAAGAAACCACCCCGCCCCACCTCGTATGCAACGATCTGGTTAAATGTCGCTGTATGCAGATCTGCACCCTGTTTTGCCTGTACCAGCTTACGGATCACCTGCGCAGGAGCAATGACCCAGGCAAGCCTTAATCCCGGTGCAAGGGTCTTGGAAAACGTACTCAAATAGATTACGTTACCTCGATACTCACTTGAGCCATTTTGCCGAAATTCATTATCCAATGTTACGATTGAAGGTAAATTCTCCCCTTCGTACCTTAATTGACCATAGGGGTCATCCTCAATAATTGGCACCCCATAGCGGTCTGCGATTTCAATCAATTGCTTCCGGCGTTCCATGGATAACGTCACTCCGGTGGGATTTTGGAAATTCGGTAGGACATAAATGAATTTCACTCCACTACGGAGGGCATTCTCCAACGCTTCCGTGATCATCCCATTTTCGTCCATCGGTACTGTAACGTACTCAGCTCCATAGGCATTCCAGGCTTGCAGTGCTCCCAGATAAGTTGGCTCTTCAACTAGGATACGGTCACCTGGGTTGATAAATACCTTTCCGATTAAATCCAGCGCTTGTTGGCTCCCACTGGTGATCAGGATATTATCTGCTAAGATACTGATCCCATATCTTCCTGTATGACGGGCAATCATCTCTCGCAATGGATGATATCCCTCCGTGCTCCCATATTGCAGGGCCTCAGCACCCCACTGTTTTAATACCGCCTCACAGGCTGCCGTAAATTCTTCTACAGGGAACACATCTGGAGCTGGTAATCCGCCCCCAAAGGAGATTACTTCTGGGTTTTCAGTCAGCTTGAGTAATTCACGAATGGCAGAACTGGTCATACGCTGCGTGCGTTGAGCGTAGCGATGATCCCATGGTGTTTCCATTAATTCACTCTCCAATTCTATATTTTATGATCTTTCAAAGAGAAACCGGCACTGGTAGTTCATCCAATGCCGGTTTATGGAATTCACAACTTCGGGAAACGTCGTAGGACATGTGCTGGCGAAGGCAGCATCACCCGTTCGCCAACTTTGAGCGCTCCCAGAATTTTACTGCTATCCTTGGGAGCTCCTTGATAAATATAAATGATCGTCCCTTTCTCAGATGCCTTCGACTCAAGATAAGCCTGCCCAGTCAGGTAGCCATCCTTATCCACAGCACAGCTGGTTATATGACCGACGACTCTCCCACGCCAATCAACAACCGGATCGCCCAGGTGCGCCATCCTCACTCCCTTTTCGTCAAAGCAGAACCGTACAAGCTCACCCTTGCGTTCCTTTTCCTTCTCGATAAACGTATTGCGTCCAATGAACCACGGTTTGTACGTCTTCACAAATTGACCAAAGCCCGCTTCAGCAACGCCCAGGTTTAGCTCGCCTCCCATCTCGTGACCGTAAAGAGGTAAACCAGCTTCGGTACGTAGTGAGTCGCGTGCACCTAATCCGCAAGGTTTGATGCCATACTCTTTCCCAACTTCGAGGATGGCGTTGAATAGATCATCCGCACGGCTGGGGTGAACGAAAATCTCATAAGAGAACTTCTCACCCGTATACCCCGTCCGTGAGATGATCAAATCAAACTCACCCAAGGATACCTCACAAATCCGCGTACGCTTTAGATAGCGTACACTACAGCGCGTTTTATTATCACATCCCAATTTTATAAGGATCTGTCTCGCACGTGGACCCTGTAATGCGATGTCTACACGCATATCGCTGCCTTCTTTCGAATCTTTCAAGTTGCGCAGGATAGCATGATGACCAAACACTCTTACCCATGGTCTGTGGTTATCAACCAATACCCGCCCATCCTTCACCGCATTCAACCATGCCCAATCTTTATCCGCATTGGCTGCATTCACCACCATCAACATTTTTTCTTTTCCACGTCGATAAATGATTAAATCGTCGATGACATTGGCATCGGGATCGAGAAAATGTGTGTAACATGATTCGCCTACCGATAGATAGCTCACATCATTTGCCACCACGCTATCCAAAAATGCCGCCCCATCTGGTCCTTCCACTTGAAATACACCCATGTGAGCCACATCAAATATCCCAACAGTTTGTCTAACAGCCAGGTGTTCCTCCATCACCGAGGTGTACCAGACGGGCATCTCCCAGCCGGCGTATGCGATGATCTTTGCGCCCAGCTTCTTATGAGTTTCAAAGATTGGAGTACGTTTTAAAATACCTTCTTTATCTTCCCAATTGAATTTTGGCAGAGCCTCACCCTTTCCCGTTTCCATGCCAATAAAATATGGTTTGGGAGCAATCACCTCACCTTTCATAGGTACGGCAGGC
>Ga0315277_10012524_pt1 | contig 10636 bp, 8 predicted proteins | sample YL17G05_15_MG_FD_203695 | JGI IMG/M metagenome (GOLD analysis project Ga0315277, IMG submission 203695) | Sediment microbial communities from Yellowstone Lake, YNP, Wyoming, USA - YL17G05_15 | ecosystem: Environmental > Aquatic > Freshwater > Lake > Sediment | place: USA: Wyoming | collected... | reverse complement strand
ATAGTCTGCTGGCTTGTGACAGTCGTAGCGCTCGGCGCCTCAAACTTGAACCAAAGATGTCTTTCGGCTGATGTCGGGACGGAGACACCCGTCTCGTTTCCGGCGAACTTCGTTGCAGAGCAAGAGATCGGAGTAATGCTTAGAGCGTGATCAGCGTAGACAAAACTTCCGCTGGCGGGCTGGACACTGTTGAAGATCGAGCTCAAGCAGTACTCTTCATTTCCTGGAGCAGCCTGGACTGCGGTCCAGCCACCGGGATTAGTGAGGTTGATCGAGTAGGTCTCTGCAACGTTGCCGGTGTTGGTGACAGTCGAGGAGACTGTCGAGACGGTCGCGCTTCCGGCCGTTACGACCCCGAAGTCAATGGGACCCGTAGTGCTTACGCTGAGATTCTGAATCATCACCGTCACAGAGATGTTGGTTGGATTAGCGGCCAGAGCAGCGTGAGAGAAAACCAGAGTCAGCACAAGACTGAGTCCGAGTAGAACGACGAACCTGCGAATTGTGAGCATTTTTGCACCCCCTTTCGTTTTGATCTTCTGTCATGTTTCAAACTCGTACCGTGCGCCAATCCTTCAGACGCGCACGATACGCTGTGACCCTCGAGGCCTCGCAAAAGTCCGGATTGTGGGGTCACGTTGTGATATTCGGCAATTCGCGGGGATCCTTTAGCTCTTTGTGACGATTGAACCGATGATTTTGCAGGTTATGGCCGCGGCACGAAAGTAAGGTGGCTGTTGGTGGGAGTTATTGAGAGGAAAGCCTTACGGTTAGAGTGCATCTACTGTGGTGGTGCGTCGCACGCCTTCGGGCTGGAAAAAGAGCAAAACGCCAAGAATCGGCTTTTGCGTATCGGTTCTTTGACCGGCTGTGTATGCGCTACTTCGGCCCGCTAGAAACGAGGGAAGAAGCTTCATCAAGCAAAGCTCGCTATGGCCTTTTCCTCATCTTGGAAGGTTTCGAAGATCAGGCTGAGCTTAGTGACCATTAGCAGGCTCTCGATCCTCTTTGTGACGCTTAGGAGCTTGAGTGTACCGCCAGCACTCTTGGTGCTTGTGAGTGCCGCTATGAGAATCCCGAGGCCCGTACTATTAACAAGATAGACCTTGCCCATGTCCACCAGGACTTTGGTCTTTCCTTCTGCGATTACTTGCTTGATCGTATCGTGAAAATGTTCGCCGTCGGTCCCTCCGGTCAGATCACCACTCAGACGTAGAATAGCCACATCGTTATTGACCTGCTTGTCGATCTTCACTTGCGCTACCTCCGGTATGAAGATTAAACTGGCATGCCTTGCCGGCGAGAACCTTCGGCATTCGCAAGGCATGCATTTGCAATAGCTACCACCGAGACATTCCAGTCAGGCCGAACCTAACGCTGAACCCGTGCACGCATCGCCAAGTCACAAACCAGGGGTCCAGCATTATCCCGCTATATTTTCTGCCGTCACATAAGAATCCAGCAAGTCGTCCCATTTGTCAAGAGAAATGGGCGTGTAGTTGGACATCTGAATTGTCACGCGACAGCGCAAAATGTGGAAATCTTAATGCTAAGGAACGGAGCGTACCATGCCGATTTAGAGAAATGAACGTACCTGTTCATAGTATGTCACTTGCATGTCAGGCGGCTTTCGCCCACGATGCATGAAAGGCAACAGCCGACATACCCTTGTAGGATTCGTGCCGAGAACAGGAACGGGAATAGGAATAGGAACAGGGACGGGAAAAGGGCTATCAACAAAGGTTCACCCTGCAATGAAGACTAGATGTATGGAGATTACGACGAAGGTTCTTCATCGACTTCGAGAAGAAACACGCGTTTCGCTCGGCCCGCCCGTTCAGGAAGAGCTCGTTCCTTCCCGGGAAACCGTCTCCGGGTTCACTCTAGTCGAGCTCACGATCGTTCTAGTCGTCATAGGGATATTGGCTGCCATCGCCATCCCGAACTACGTCCTGATGACGAGCAGGGCGAAGGAAGCAAAGGTCAAGGAGAATGCTCACTGCATACAGCTTGCCGTAGAGCTTTACGCAACTCAAAACGATGGCATCTACGCTGATGCCAACGATGGTTCCATTGTTGCCAACATCGTTCCTTTTCTACCCGGGCAGCAAAGACTCAAGAACTCGTTCAGCGGCAACAGGACAGAACCAGTAGCAGGTGCAGCCGCCAACGCGGGTGAGGTCGGCTACCAGGCAGTAGCTGGTGGGGGTGGTGTGAATGTGGGCTACACAATCACCGGCTTTGGCAGGACGCAACTAATCCTTACTCTTAACGGCGGCTTCTAGGGACAACCTCAATTTCAAAGAGTTTCGGCCACCACTTTCCCGTTACGAATAACCTTCCTTGTATCGAATCATAGGCAATGCCATTGAGAACATCAACGGACCGGGTTAAGTCATCGCGATCCAAGAGCCCTCCCAGTTCTATCCATCCCAGTACGCGACCCGTCTGAGGTGAGATTCTTGCTATACGGTTTGTCGGCCACACGTTTGCAAAAATCTCGCCGCGCACGTACTCCAGTTCATTAAGGCCACTGACCAGTCTATCTTTGTCCTTTACTTGAATCCGGCCCTTTTCTTCGAAAGTCTCGGGATCAAGGAAGTGAAGTATCGACGTGCCGTCGCTCATGATTAGACGCGATCTGTCGTGCGTGATGCCCCACCCCTCGGTTGGATACAGGAACCTACGCAGCAGCTTGAAGCTCGTTTTGTCGTATACAAAACCTACGTGTGACTGCCACGTAAGCTGAATGATCTTGTCTCCGTAAACCGTTATGCCTTCGCCAAAGTACTCCGGCGTAAGCCGGCTGATCTGAAGTGTTCTGCCAGTCTTGATGTCCACCTTGCGTAGCGTTGAGCCACCATAGTTACCGGTTCCCTCGTAAAGGAAACCGTTCGTGAAAACCAGTCCCTGCGTGAAGGCATCTCGCGCGTGTGGGTAGGTGTTTACAATTCTGTACGTGTAAATTGGAGTCGCGGCAACACGCTCCGACGCGCCGGAACCCGCAGGATCGGCGTTACGTACTGACAGATCCACGAAGCCGGACAAGCTTGAGGACAAGCCTGCGAAACCCCGGGGACCCGTGAGCGTTCCCTTGAGATTCACAAAACCGGACGACAGACCAGAAACGTCTCTTGATTGCGGAGAGCCGCAGCACGGGTAGGCCGGAACGATTGCTGTCATCGCAACTGAAAGGAAAAGGGAGACAATGGTGCCGAGCCGGGCAGCAGTGGCTAGGGCTGGCAAACACGAATGGCGCACAAATAGGTCCTGTCGTAATAGTGTCAGAGCAACACATCGCAAATTTTGGAAACGAATTAGAGTCATGATATCATAAATATGGGAAACCAAGGCAACTGATGCTGCGGTATGACATCTCAATTGTCGTAGTTCTTTGACACCCGGCCTGTCACTCCTTGTAACCTGTCTGATGCCCCGCGCTTGACACTCCAAACGTCGCTGTGGTAGCATCTCGACGGCTGACTTTGGTCACGCCCATTGCTTCGCAAGGGACTCTTCCCGCACGATTTTCTTGTTTTCTTGCGACATTTACCGGTTTGCGGAGGTGCGATCTTGAAAGAATACGATGTGGCCAAATTGAGAAACTTGGTATTTGTTGGACACGGAGGGGCAGGGAAGACCTCGCTCTGCGAGGCTCTTCTGTTCAGTGCTAAGGCCACTAAGAGGCTGGGCAAAGTTGATGACGGCACTTCTGTTCTCGATTATACGCCCGAGGAAGTTCAGCGAAAAATCACAATCTCGCTTTCTCTCGGACACCTGGACTGGAAGGATCATTTCTTCAATCTCATTGACACGCCTGGGTACGCCGATTTTGTAGGCGATGTGAAAGCGGGGCTTTCTGTTGCTGACAGCGCACTGGTCCTTCTGCGAGCGGCAGGCGGCGTCGAGGTCGGCACCATGAAAGTGTGGGACTTCATTGAAGAGTGCTTCCTCCCCGCCTTCGTGTGTGTGACCATGATGGATAAGGAACACGCAGATTTTTGGGAATGCCTGAGTGGTGCATCCGAGTCGTTTTCCAGAAGGGTGGTTCCGGTGATCTTGCCCATCGGAACGGGAGATACATTTACTGGGGTCGTGGACATTCTCTCTATGAAGGCTTATCTCTATGATGATCAGGGCCAATTCACGGAGCAACAAGAGATCCCCGCTGACATGAAAAAGCGAGCCGAAGAGGCGAGAGAGAAACTGGTAGATGGGATCGCGGAAGGTGATGATAGCCTTCTTGAGAAGTATCTCGAGAAGGGAGCGCTTGAGCCGAAAGAGATAGTGGAAGGGCTCCGCAAGAGTATTGCGAAAAGGACTATACTTCCGATAGCTGCTGTGTCGGGGCATAAGGGGATAGGAATTCCCCAGTTGCTGGACCTACTTGTTACCGTTCTTCCTTCACCCGCTGACAGGGATCCGATCAAAGGAACAGTTCCCGGGACCGACAAGCAGGTGGAGAGAAAGCCGCTCTTGAGCGAACCGCTTTGCGCGATGGTCTTCAAGACTATTTCGGAACCCCACGTGGGAGAGCTTTCTCTCATGAGGGTGTTCTCTGGCACACTGGAGGCTGGTTCCGAAGCCTTCAATTCAACAAAGAACAAGAGCGAGAAGATCGGCCAGCTCTTCAGGCTGCAGGGAAAGGAGCGGATGGACGTAGTTTCCCTCAAGCCAGGAGAGTTCGGTGCGGCAGTGAAGCTCAGGGACACTTCAACTGGAGACACGCTTTGTTCTTCTGCGAGCCCAATCCAGCTCGAACCCATGAAATTCCCTCAACCTGCGCTTTCCGAGGCTCTTAAACCAAGGGCAAAGGGTGACGAAGAGAAAATCGCTAACGGACTTTCGCGTCTCAAGGAAGAGGACCCGACGTTCACGGTTTTTGTTGACCCCGAACTCAAGCAGACTCTGCTAAACGGCATGGGAGAGCTGCACCTCGAGGTCATAGTGGGCAAACTGCGCGACCGCTTCGGCGTGGAGGTAGATATCGTCAAGCCCAAGATACCTTACAGGGAAACTATAAAGGGTAAGGCAGAAGTTCAGGGTAGACACAAGAAGCAATCTGGTGGCAGAGGTCAGTTCGGAGACGTTTGGATAAGGATCGAACCGAGAAAGAGGGGAGAAGGGTTCGAGTTCGTGAACAAAATCGTAGGAGGTTCCATACCGACGAAATACATTCCTGCGGTGCAGAAGGGAGTAGAGGAGGCGTGCAAAGAAGGAGTTCTCGCGGGTTACCAGCTCGTTGATTTCAGAGTCTATCTATTCGATGGTTCGTACCACACTGTGGATTCTTCTGACCTTGCCTTTAAGATCGCGGGTTCCATCGCTTTCAAGAAGGCGGTGACCGAGGCCAAACCAATTCTGCTCGAACCAATAATGGAAGTGGAGGTCACCGTACCAGATGACTGCATGGGTGACGTGATGGGCGACCTGAGCAGCAAGCGCGGTAGAATTCTCGGCATGGACTCTCACGGCAAGATGCAGCGCGTGAGGGCCCTTGTTCCACAGGCAGAGCTTTACAAGTACTCCACGAACTTGAGATCGTTGACACAGGGAAGAGCTTCCCACACTGCAAAATTCGCCTACTACGAAGAGCTTCCTCAAGAGATGAGTGAGAAGGTAATTGCTGAAGCGAAGCAAGAGAAGGAGTGAGGCGGTATGTCGGGTCATTCAAAATGGAGCACGATAAAAAGGAAGAAGGAAAAAGTTGATCAGCAGCGTGGTCGACTTTTCGGCAAGTGCATCAAAGAGATCACCGTTGCTGCTCGGCAAGGAGGCAGCGACATAAACGCTAATGCCCGCCTGAGAGCCGCTGTGCAGTTGGCCAAAAACTACAACATGCCGGCGGACAACATCGAAAGGGCCATAAAGAAGGGTACGGGAGAATTGCCAGGCGTGGCCTACGAGGAGATCTCCTACGAGGGCTACGGTCCACACGGCATAGCCATTCTGGCTGAGACCGTGACGGACAATAGGAATAGGACGACCTCCGAAATAAGACACATTTTCTCCAAGAACGGAGGTAACCTCGGCGAGGTCGGATGCGTTTCGTGGATGTTTGACCTCAGGGGACTCATTACTGTCGAAAGGAATTCGGTAGACGAGGACAAACTGATGAGCCTCGCGCTCGACGCGGGGGCAGAGGATTTCAATGATGAGTCGCCGGAGTACTACGAGATAACAACAGAGTCTTCCAAGCTTGACTCTGTGAGGGAAGCTCTCAAGAAAGCTGGCATTTCTCTAACTGGGGCTGAGCTTTCGCGCATCCCACAGTCAAGCATCACTGTCGGCGAGAAAGAGGCGGAGCAGATCCTCAAGCTAATGGAAGCGCTTGAAGAGCACGAGGACGTCCAGAAAGTCTTCGCAAATTTCGACATTCCTAATGAAATCATGGCGAAGCTTGGAAAATAGCGACCGACCCAAAGAATACACCGTGCTTGGGATCGATCCTGGAAGTCTTGTAACGGGCTACGGCTTGGTTCACAGGGTGCAGTCCGGACTCCAATGCGTCGATTTCGGCTGCGTGAAACTTTCTTCGACGCAATCCCTCACGCTCAGACTGGAACAGATTTACGACAGGCTCTCACAGATTGTGGCCGCATTCAAGCCCGACAGAATGGCCGTGGAAACCATATTTTACAGTCGAAGCGCAAGGTCAGCTCTTATCATGGGTCACGTGAGGGGGGTGGTACTCCTAGTCGCTGCAAAGGCAGGTCTTGAGGTTTTTGAATATACCCCCCTGGAAATAAAGCTGTCGGTTGTAGGTTCTGGCGCCGCCTCGAAGAGGCAAGTCCAGTTCATGGTCTCGAAGATGCTCTCAGTCTCCGGACGGCTGCCAATCGACGCATCGGATGCTCTGGCAGTGGCACTCTGCCACGTCAATAAGTGCGCAAGGGAACACTACGACCGCGCGTCTCGAGTCGGAGGCGTCTGGACGCAGGCCGCCCTGAATGCGAAGGCGGTGAAGAGTGTAAAGGGCATCAAGGGAGCCCCGGCTGTGAAGGGCGCCCCGGGTGTGAAGGGAGCATCATGATCTTGTGTCACAGGGCAGGTTTGTGACTGACACGGTTTTCTTGAACACAAGTGATAGGGACTGGGTGCGATGATATTTCGTCTCAAGGGTACGTTGGTAGAAAAGACTCCCACCAGAGTCGTGCTCGACGTGGGGGGCGTAGGCTACGGGGTCAACGTGCCGCTTTCAACATACGAAAGGATCGGTGACGTCGGCGGCTCCACAGAGCTACTCACACATTTACACGTCAGGGAAGATTCACTGGATCTGTACGGTTTTGCGACCCCGGAAGAAAAAGCACTTTTTGAGCTTCTCATCCTTGTTTCGGGAATAGGACCAAGACTTGCATTGGGTATACTTTCCGGGAGCGAAGTCCGCTCGTTTGCCGAAGCCGTTGCTACGGCAAACACCGCCATGCTGACCACGATTTCTGGCATCGGGAAGAAAATGGCGGAGAGAATTGTTGTTGAGTTGAAAGATAAAATTGCCGCCCTAGCGCATGCACGTGAGAAAATCGCCGCCGTGGGCGCCGAGTCTCCGCAATTCAACGACGCCATCCTGGCCCTTGTTTCTCTTGGTCTCACCAGGGCTTCGGCCGCAAAGGCTTTGAATAGGGTTGTCTCCGAGGCGGGAGTCGATCTCACCCTGGAAGAGATGGTACGACGCGCTCTCTCACTTGCGGGGGGGTAGGAGCGACGCCGGGGCGGTAGAGTGCCCGGAGTCTGCATCGACCCCACCGTCATGAGACCTGTTCCGCAAATTGAAGCTCCCACAGTCTCGAGTAGATGCCCCCGCTCTCTATGAGTTCTTCGTGCGTGCCTTCCTCTTTGATGCTTCCCTTGTGAAGTACGATTATTCTGTCGGCACTTCTTATCGTAGAAAGCCTGTGCGCGATCACTATGGAAGTTCTCCCAGAAAGAAGGGATTTCAAGGCTTCTCTTATTCTGCGCTCCGTCTCCGGGTCAACGCTGGACGTGGCCTCGTCAAGTATTAGAATAGTGGGCTCGTGAAGAAGTGCACGGGCAAAGGAGATCAACTGTCTCTGTCCCGCGGAGAGTGAGATCCCTCTTTCCCCCACCTCTTCGTTATATCCGTGGGGCAGCCTCGATATAAATTCGTCAGCCTGCACCTTGCGCGCTGCTTCAACGATTTGCCCTCTTGTAAGGTCGGTTTTTCCCAGCCCGAGATTCTCTTCTACCGTAGCAGAGAAAAGAAACACATCCTGCGGCACTATGGCTATGTTCTTCCTAAGCTCCTTCTCTGGAATCTTCCGAATATCAACACCGTCCACCCTGATCGATCCTTGCTGTAGCTCATAGAATCTGGACAGCAAACTCATAAGAGTGGTCTTGCCTGCACCGGTTGCCCCCACGATTGCCAGAGTTTCCCCTTCCTCCACAGTGAAAGAGACATTTTTCAATACTTCCTCTCCTCTGTCATACGAGAAAGTAACACCGTCGAATTCCACTTTTCCCTTCAGTCTATCGACATGAATTGGACACGCGGCGTCTTTGATCTCTGGCTCCGTGTCGATGAGATTGAATATACGCTCGGCAGAAGCCATGGCCGCCTGCATGGTGTTGTACTTTTCGCTCAAATCGCTGATGGGCCTAAAGAACCTTTGAGTATACTGAAGAAAGGCAACAAGGGCGCCGATGGTCAAGGCTCCGTGCATCACCCTTCCACCGCCATACCACACGATCAGTGCTATCGCTGCTGCTCCGATAAGCTCCATGACAGGGAAAAAGATAGAGTGATAGAGGACGGACTTGAGGTATGCCTCCAGGTGCGACGCATTCAGCCTGTCAAACTGCGCCATACTCCTCTGTTCGCGCACAAAAGCCTGAACAATCCTGATACCGCCCAGAGTTTCCTGCAGAAACGCGTTCAAGCGCGCGATGCGGGCCCTGACCATGCTGTAAGCTATTCTCACCTTCTTTCTGAACATCATGGTGCCCGTAAAGATAAAAGGTATGACAGTAAAGACAACCAGTGCCAGTCTCAAGTCCATTCCAACGAGGACAACGGCTATCCCGATCAAAGTAAAAATGTCCCCGAATATCGCGACCACACCGCTTGTGACGAGCTCGTTCAACACTTCAACGTCGTTTGTCACCCTTGTGAGGAGTCTTCCAACGGGATTCTTGTCGAAGAAGGAGATCGAAAGTCGTTGTAGATGCGAAAAGATCTCAGTTCTGAGGTCCGCCATGACCTGCTGGCCCGTCTTGTTCATCATGTAGACCTGCCAGTAGCGTAGCAGGAAGGCGACGATCAGGGAGAATACGTACAGAGCTGCGAGAAGCGGAAGCCCCCGTGAATCTCCCTTCGAGATATACTTGTCTATACCCACTTTCACGAGATACGGGCCGACCAGCTCCGATGCAGACACGAGGAGGAGAAGCAAAACCGACAGCGCCACCACGAGTTTGTATGGAGTAAGGTATTTTAGAAGCCTTCTTGCCAGCCGAGAGTCATAGGCTTTAAGCAGGATCTCTTCTTCTTCGTGTGTGCGCGGTGGCATACTCTGGTTATCCTCTCTTGATCGCTACTTTCGAGCGATCGACGTTAATCTACCCAGAGAGGTCGGCAAGGACTTGCCCGAGGGAGCAGGGTCCGTTGCGTGAGAACACATTTCTTTCCGATCGTCCTCTTGCTTGACCAGCAGTCACAGTCTTGCCGGCGCCCTAGTTACTCTCGAGCTCTTCTGTGATGAGCTGTCTCCTGTAAAACTCTTTGTATATCTTCCCGGACCTGACAAGTTCTGCGTGGGAACCCCGTTCAGCTATTGTTCCGTTATCCAGAACAATGATCTCATCAGCTTCGTTGATCGAAGAAATCCGGTGGGAGACGATAATCCAGGTTCTGTCTCCCAGTTTGTCTCTCAGCCGCTTCAGGATTTCTCTCTCGGTGGCCGCATCTACGCTAGAGAAAGCGTCGTCCAGAAGAAGAATGGCAGGGTTGATAATGACCGCTCTCGAGATGGCGGTCCTTTGCTTCTGACCGCCAGAAAGCATGATTCCCCTTTCGCCGATGAGCGTGTCGAACTTCTCTCCAAACTCCTCCACTTCTTCCGCTATTCTGGACATGACTGCCACCTCGGCTATCTCCTCGTCCCTTGCCGAGGGCCTTCCGTAAGCGATGTTTTCTCTTATTGTGTCGGAGAAAAGGAATGACTCCTGCGGAACGTAGCCTATGCTTGTTCTCAGAACGCGCAGCGGAATTCTCTGGGCCTCAGTGCCATCAATGAGTATCCTTCCCGACGTCGGTTCGAACAATCTCGGCACGAGATTGATTAGCGTGCTCTTCCCTGAACCAGTCCTGCCGATTATTGCGACCTTTCGTCCTCGGGGGAGTCTGAAGCTTATGTTCTTGAGGACAATCGGGCCCCCTTCGGAATAGCAGAACGAGACATCCTCGAATTCTATTTCGCCGCTTATCCTTGTCATACGAAGAGTATCCGAGTCAGAGATTTCAGGCTTTTCATCCAAGATCTGTGTCACCCTTTTCATGGAAGCCGCGCCTCTCTGAACGAGATTCACTACCCATCCGAGGGATATCGCAGGCCAGGTCAGCATCGCGAGGTACCCGCTGAAGGCCACAAAATCTCCCAACGAAATCCTTCCC
>Ga0315277_10012522_pt1 | contig 10637 bp, 13 predicted proteins | sample YL17G05_15_MG_FD_203695 | JGI IMG/M metagenome (GOLD analysis project Ga0315277, IMG submission 203695) | Sediment microbial communities from Yellowstone Lake, YNP, Wyoming, USA - YL17G05_15 | ecosystem: Environmental > Aquatic > Freshwater > Lake > Sediment | place: USA: Wyoming | collected... | reverse complement strand
TTGAAATGGTCATCGGCGCGGGTGAGGATACTCATTGTCTTCAGCTTCACGTAAAACAAAGTCGAATTCCAGAAAAGAATCTCTGCGATTACAGCCCAGATTAAAACAAGATTCAAAAGATGCGATGGTTTCTGAGGCATGATTAACCAGATAAGAATCGTGGCAACCGGTATCGCGATTGTCAGCCAGGCGAGCGCCGATGTTCCCTTCGTCAGCCTTCTTCGTATCTCCTCTCGTGCATATTCATATGCATGATGTAATTCGTTTGGATCTTTCAGGGAAAGGCTCAGTGTGAAAGAAAGCAAGGATGAAATCGGATGTTTATCCTCTTCAAGAAGGATTATGGCTCGTTCCTTATTACCAGCAGCAAGCATCTGCGCGGCACGGTTTAGTAGATTTGGATTATCGGCTTGCAGATGTCCGCAGCGAGTAAACAACTGGAGTACAGACGCAAGTCCGATTATCGAGCCAACTAAAACAGGTATGAAAACAAAAAGTTCCATTAAATCATTTCATTCGATGTGAACTATATAAAAAATGGGGACAGTCCACAACAATTTAGTTTCTTTTTCGTTTGACAAGTCGTTTTTTATTTATTATCTCAATACTTACGATTTATCAAGTTGGGACTGTCCCCATTTTTTATCGCGCGTGGAAAGAAGGCTTTTAGCGAGTGCGATCGATGATTCAGGATCGCGACTTCCCCCAAGCATCCGGGCAAGCTCTTTCTCCCGTTCAAGACCGGATAACTCATCGATACTGATTCCGGCATTCTTTGCGCTTTCAATTTTTTCTATCCTGAAATGCCTGTCCGCGATAGCTGCTACCTGAGCTAAATGAGATACTACAATCAACTGATGGCTTTTCGCAATCTCTTTGAATTTGGATGCGACCTTGTGCGCTGTTTCGCCCCCTATTCCGATATCGCTTTCATCGAGCACGAGAATCGGTACGCCCTCTCTATCAGCCCACAACGCTTTTAATGCGAGAGCTATTCGGGTTGCCTCGCCGCCTGATGCGATCGAAGCAAGCGGACGAAGTTCCTCAGCAGGATTGGTCGCTAAGAGAATCTCAACTTTATCTATTCCTTTTGATGATGGGATTCCCTCCTTGATTTCCTCAAAACTGAACGCGACTCTCGAACGCGTAAGATCCAAATCCGAAAGATGATTCTTCAATTCTTTTTCAATTCTCTTTGCAAGTTTTTTTCTCGATGTTGAGAGCTCTTGAGCTTCCTTATGCCAATCATCAAGAGCCATCGCCAGTTCTTTTCGGAGATTTTCAAGATCCTCATCGCCGGCGCTGATTGTTTCTATATCACCCTCAAGCTGGTCTCTGAGCGCGATTAATCCAGCATGATCGAGATGATATTTCCGTTTCAGTTTTTCAACGATGGCTATTCTTTGTTCGACCTGCGCGAGTCGGTCAGGGTCATCATTCAAATTATCTATCATTGATACAAGTTCTCTCACCGTCTCCCGCAGGATACCCTCAACATTCCTCAGCTCTTCAAGTTTCGAAGCCCAGTCATAATCTATGGTTGCGAGCGGTTCGAGCATCCCGGCAGCTCGCGATACGGAATCGCCGGCTCCCGGAACATCACCCTCATCGCCTCCAAGCAGAATCCGAGCCTCCTCCGCGTTCGCGCGGAGCTCCATCGCTGATGCTAAAAGCTTATGCTCGCGATTCAACTCATCGAGCTCATTCGGAACAAGGTCTGCGTCTTTTAATTCCTTAAGCTGGAATTGGATTAATTCTCTTCGCTCACTTAACTCCCTGATTTTTCGCTCTTTCTCAGAGAGTTCCTTAGACAACTCGCTCCATTTCACGTATGAAGTTCTGACTGTTTCGACTTTCGATTTGTGTTCTTTATCACCAAGTCGATCGAGCACCTCGATACCGGTATGCTCAACGATACGCGAGACCTGGTGCTGTTCGAGGAAATCCACCATCGCGTTCTGAAACTCGATAATCACTGGAAGATTGGCGCGACGTCCTCCGATGAAAAATCGCGAACGACCATCGCGCTCCTTCCATCGCTCTATATGCACCTCGTTCTCATCAGGCTCGATTATCCCCTCCTCCACAAGATGTTGCTTTGCGGGACTCAGCTTTGGAAGTTCAAATGATGCAAGAACTTTAACGCTTGTCTCGCCTTTCGAGAAAAGCTCATCGCCGCCTTTCGCTCCAAGAAGGAATTTAAGCGCCCCAAGCAGAAGCGATTTGCCTGCGCCAGTCTCACCCGTGATTACATTGAAACCCTCATGCGGACGGATTCGCACATCCCTCAGTAGTTTGAATCCCTCTATTTTGAGCTCTTTCAGCATTTAGATTAGTTAAGTCATTTTTCCTCATACTTTTTTAAAAATTTATGTACTTCATCAATAAGTGGAGGTAAATCAAATATTATAGTATCCCATACTCTATCCAGATCGATATCAAAATAAGCATGCACTATTCTGTTTCGCATGCCAATTATGTCCTGCCATGGCAAAGTCGGGCACATTGAACGACCGTCCTCGGTGATTTTATTAGCTGCCTCCCCGATAATTTCCAATGCTCTAACAAGAGCGAAACTCAATTGCACATCCGTATCAAGGTCATTCCTCTTTCTGTTTTTAAGAAACTCAACAGCTTTCTGAGCTGCATCTAACATGTGTTGATATCGCAGGATATCATCATTCGGAGGCATAGTGCACCTCTGCTGATGCGACGACTTCATCACGAAAATACTTACTTAAATCCTTTGAAGTGCGTAAATCAACTTTGAATCCAATGATTCTTGAGAGTTCCGCTTCCAATCCCGCCATTTTGATCAAACCCATCGGGATCTCGGGTTCAAACTCAACCAAAACATCGACATCGCTTGTTGGTTTAAAATCATCACGTAAGACCGATCCGAAAAACGCGAGCTTGCGAATATGGTTTTGACGGCAAAATTCGTTAATCTTCTTATTGTCTACTTTTATTTGTAATGGCATAATATTACCCTCAAACTCCATAGGATAAGAGAGCTTCATTTTACCATAACGTTTTGATAATATGGTGAAGAGCTTTGTCAGAGATTCAGTTTTACTGAAGAGGTTAATATGAGAAAGTATAGCCTGGCATGCGTTATTGAGGAAGATGATGATGGCTACATCTCATATTGCCCTCAGCTTCAGGGATGCCACGTGCATGGCAATTCATACGAGGAAGCTGTGAAAAATCTCCGGGATGCCACGAAACTGCATATCGAGGACAGACTCGCGCAAAAGGATTAATTTGATAGGTTACGTTCAGAATAACTTAATGTATAAGGTTTTCGATATAGGGGACATCCGTGAAAGTCGGACAGATAATAGGTTAAAAAAGGGTCATGTTGTCTATTTCTATTTATTGGATGGTTTATAATCATGTTAATATTTACTAGAAAAAACTATATTACTCTAATTACTCTAATTAGTTTAATCGCCACTCTTATATCCATAATATTGGCAATATATTTCTTTAATCAAGCTACTAAAGAAAGAAAGCCGGTTTTATTAATTGATTTAACCAAAACTAGAATTATCGAAACAAAGCGACTATCCGAAGCCCCATTAAAAATTATTAGAAGCAATGGCGAAGAGCTATTAAATGATGTTTCAGCTATCAGAATTAAGTTTTGGAATAAAGGTAAACTTTCAATTAAACCTGAAGATATTTTGAAGCCGATTACAGTTATGATTGACAATCCGGAATGTGAAATACTTGATTTTGCGATTCAAACAACATCAAGGGAAATTGTAAAGCCAGTGATAAATCGATCAGAAGAAAATCCAAAAAAGATAATTGAGTTAAGTTTTGACATTCTTGATTACAATGATTATTTTAGTTTTCAGATAATTTTCGCTGGTGATCCTCTAGCAGAATTTGTTTCCTCGGGATATATTGAAGGAGTACCATATGAAATAAAATTAAAAAGAACTTCGTTGATACTCTCTGATATAGATTACATGCGCATAATTACGAAATATTTAAATGTAAGTTCTGTTATATTAATTATTGGCATTACTGTTCTTAGTATATCTTCGATAAGGCGAAGAGATACTGGGCAACATAAAAAAATAGAAATAATCAAATCGGTTATTTTTACAATATATTTTATAACTGCTATGATTATAATGAATATATTAATGTATAAAATAATATATTATGTATCGCGTTCAATTATTTGAATTATAGGGGAAAAGAGGATGGCGCCCTTTATGATTTTTTATTATCTATAACAAGGATATTTGGCTTAAAAGTCGTTGTCCCCTTTTCCAACTAGCCTATTCAAGTTAATTTTGTAAATTGAAAATTTTGGAGACTAGAGATGTCCGAAATACTAAGTCAAGGTTGGTTAGGGTCAATTATAGGTATAATAGGGATTGTCATTGGAATTTATCTCTATTATTCTTCTCGAATTAGAGCAAAACCAGTTTATCAATTTCAATCTAGAAAACTTATTGGAAGGCCCAAAGGCGTATTGCCTGATGAGGTTGAAATTTACTTTAATAAACAGTTGGTTTCGAATTTACGCCTGTCATATATTGTCTTTTGGAATGCTGGTACGATGAGCATATCAGGTTCGGATATAGTTCAATTAGATCCAGTCAGAATTGAATTAGAACCAGGTTCTGAGATATTAAAAATAAAAATATCTAAGGTTAGTCGTTCCGTAATAAATTTTGACGTTATAAAAGATAATATACAACCTCACATAGCTAATATTTCTTTTGACTATCTTGATCCAAATGATGGAGCTACACTAGAGATTCTTCATACAGGTGAATCTATTAATCCAAAAGTGTTAGGAACAATTAAAGGGATTCCAAAAGGTCTTACATCACTTGGTTATTCTAACATACAAGCACCCTTTCCATATAGAGAGATTGAGCTTATGATTACTAAAAGAGTTTTTTTAAAAAATTTCATGTCAGCCTTTGCTATATCACTTATTATTGTAGGTCTTTTATTTATTGCGATGCCATTTATCACGATTCCGTTTGAATCTGAAGTAGAAAAAACAATATTCCTTTTGTTAGGGAGTATTTATTTATTATGTGGTTTAGTATACTTCTTATCCAGAAAAAAACGTATCCCTAAAGCACTCCAAATAGATGATTTGTAAACGAGATCAGGTTAAAAAGGGGGATGGCATCTTATATGATGTATTATTATATATAACAAGGATATAAAGCTATGATAGACGCTGCCCCCTTTTTCAGTTCTTTTTCTCTTTTTTTTAAGTCAATACACTTTCAATTTCTTTTTATGTATAATTTATTCTTAATACTTATTGAGTATGTTTCATCAGGAGATTCACATGTCCAGCGAAAAAGAAAATCCAAAAACCAATGTCGTGAGATACCTTCTGTTAAGAAGTTGCTGGTTAATAGCTGCTGTCTTAGTAGGCTTGGTAATAGGTTATCTTATCGGGGTGAGAGCTGTAGGAATTAGCTTTCTTAAGGAAATCCATCGTACAGCTTCCTTAACACAAAAGCAAAATCACGAATTTACCGTTTGCTGGGAAGATAGAGCTGATTCGGTTAGGGAACATCTGATAAATGTTTCAGGAAACATGAACACTGGTATCTCTATGTTGTATGACGTCGCATTCCCTCATTATGACGCAATTAAAATATTTAAATCGTGCAATGTAGATCTACAATGGTGTCATAAAACAATATCAGAACCATGTGAAACTCTGTATTCAGAATATAGATTGCCAAAACTTCCCTGGGCTTTGCAGATGATGGTTGATAATGGTTTTATCTCGCGAGAAACACTTGGGACTGAATCAATTTTACCAGTAGGTTATGAAGATCAGTAGTTAATTAATTTGAAAGGGGGCAGAATCTTTTTGAATACACTACACCCTACCTTCATATCTGCAAAAACAGCTTTAAGTTTTTCATTTTGTCAACAACTCTCCTCGTGCTAAAATCATCGGGATTCTAAACGGAGAAGATTTTTCATGACAGCTCAAATACTTGATGGCAAAGCTCTGGCAAAAAAAATTCGCGAAGAACTTAAAGCGAAAGTGGATGCTTTGGGCGATGCGCGCAAACCTGGCTTGGGCACGATACTTGTTGGCGACAATCCAGCGAGTAGAATTTATGTCGATATGAAAGAGAAGTCCTGCCGAAAAGCAGGTTATGTTACCGATACGCGTCGACTCCCCCCTGATGTTTCACGTGAAACACTTCTCAGCATTATCAACGAATTCAACAATGATCCGAAAATAGATGGGATTCTCCTTCAGCTGCCGCTTCCGAAACATCTCGATAAAAACGAAATGGACTCCGCTATTCTGCCTGAAAAAGATATCGATGGATTTCATCCGATAAACCAAGGACGACTTCTACTCGATGAACCCGGTTTCGAGCCATGCACACCCAAGGGGATAATCCGGTTATTGAGGGAATACACTATCGAAATAAAAGGCGCGAATGCTGTTGTAGTCGGGCGAGGTTTCCTTGTCGGGAAAGCTGTATCTGTCCTGCTTCTGAGAAACCATGCAACTGTCACGATTTGTCATACCCGTACACGGGTTCTCGCTGAGCACACAAAACGTGCGGATATTCTCGTTGTCGCTGCGGGCGTAAGAGGGCTTGTCACGGCGGATATGATTAAACCAGGTGCGGTTGTTGTTGATGTCGGAATCAACGAACTTTCCGATGGTACGATTGTCGGCGATGTCGATTTCGATGCAGTTAAAGAAGTCGCGGGATGGATAACGCCAGTTCCGGGTGGTATCGGTCCCATGACAATCGCAATGCTTATGGAAAATACATGGCTGAGCTATGCAAAACGTGAGGGGATTCAAGATTGAACCCGGAGATTGAAATACCGGATTTCCTCGCTGAAATGCATATTTATAGCGTTAGCGAATTGACATCTATTGTTAAAGATTGTCTAACAAATAATCCAAAACTTAAACATATTGCAGTGCGGGGAGAAACATCGAATGTAACAAAATCCTCCGCTGGACATATATATTTCTCCTTGAAAGATGTCGGATCGATTTTAAAATGCGTCGCTTTTAAAAGCAGAGCTGAGAGATTGACATATATCCCCAAAGAGGGCGATGAAATTATCGTTTTCGGTTCTATCGATGTTTATCCTCAGGGTGGAGCTTATCAGCTGTATATCGATGAGATATTCAGCGCTGGACGAGGCGAGTTATACGCTTGTTATCTCGAACTTAAAGAGATGCTTGAAAAGGAGGGGCTTTTCGATTCGAGCCGGAAAAAACCGATTCCCGAATTTCCTCATGCAATCGGCGTGGTGACATCACCTAAGGGTGCAGCGATTCGGGACATATTGAAAATTCTTTCAAGACGAGCTCCGCATGTTTGTGTTGTAATCTCCCCTACTCTTGTGCAAGGGTTTGATGCGCCTCCGAAAATAATCGAAGCATTGGATAGACTTTTGCAAATCAAGCCAATGCCGGAAACCGTGATACTCGCACGCGGCGGAGGAAGCTTTGAGGATTTATTCTGCTTCAATGATGAATCGCTCGTTCGATATGTCTCCGATTATCCGATCCCGATAATCACAGGCATCGGGCATGAAACGGATTTCACAATCGTCGATTTTGTGAGCGACCACCGAAGCCCCACTCCAACCGGCGCAGCTCACGATGCAACTCCCGATCGATACTTACTCATCGATGAAATATTCTCAATAGCACAACAGTGGCAGGATTATTTAAAGGAGGGAATCAAGGGATACAAGGATGTGATTTCTGAAATAATGTCGCGAGCGGCTTTTCAATATCCGGAACGTCGATGGATGGCTTTCTACCAGGAGATCGATTTCATCAGGGACAGACTAACGAGGATAATCACATCGAGGGTTGCATCATCGAAATCCGAAGTTCAGAATATTTTAGCGATTATCGATCACACGAACCCGTTGAAACTTCTCGAAAAAGGCTACGCGATTGCTCATCGTGTCAAAGATGACAAACTGCTTCGAGATGTTCACGATTTAAAAGAGGACGACGATGTAAAAGTAAGATTGCATAAGGGCAAATTCACGGCGAAAGTCGAAACAACGGAGAATTAAAATGGCCGAATCGAAAAAACAGGATAAAAATATTGATAAGCTTTCATTTGAGGAAGCTATCGCGAAATTACGCAAACTCGCATCGGAACTCGAAACCGGCGATCTGAATCTTGAAAAAGCTCTAACCGGTTACGAGGAGGCAGTACAGCTTGCGACATCATGCCTTGAAATGCTCAAAGAAGCCGAGGAAAGAGTTAAAATAATAACGGAGAGCACAGGCGGGAAACTGACACTCGAGAATTTTGAATCGTCCAACGCGGATTAAGTGCTTTTCATTATCACCGATGAAATGAATGACTGAGATGAATTTTGCCAGAAGCGATAATTTTTTAATTCAACTTGTCTACGGCATTCTCCACAACCGCGTTTTAATGAGCGCGCTTGTAGCATGGATTATAGCGGCAATAGCCAAGGCATTCGTGACGCTCATCGCATACAGACGCATCCGCCTTGAGGATTTTCTCGGCACCGGAGGAATGCCGAGTACACACACAAGCCCGGTTGCTTGCGCAGCGCTCATGCTCGGTTTCATGGAGGGATTCACAAGTACGGAGTTTGGTATCGGAGTGATCCTGCTTATTATCGTGATGTGGGATGCATCGGGGATTCGCCGAGCGGCAGGACGTCACGCGCGCGCTATAAACATGATTTTCCGAAGCCTTATCGAGCGCGAGCAGATTTCAAAAGCCCAGCTGATCATGCTCAGGGAGTTGCTGGGTCACGAGCCAATTGAGGTCGCCGGAGGTGCTCTGATAGGCTTATTAACCGCGTTTTATGTTTGGACCGGTGGGTGGTTTAAATAATCATTATCATAAAACTAACAAATCAATCTTGAAATAGATATATCTTTAGAATATATTGTTACCGTTGCAAAAGTCGAAAAATATGAAAAAAATAGGGACAGGCCAGAATAAGCAAATTGCATGAAAAGAGATTATAGGTAAAATGCTACCTGTAGAACGAGTAAAGAGACTGAATGCTTGTGGACTGCCCCGATTTTTTCTTTAGCATCCTTTTAGCAACGGTTATATATTGGAACATCTTTGGATTTATCATGTCACAGACAATGGTTATTGCACATAAAAATAGATTTATTAAATATATAAGCCTGAAAAACTTTCTTTCATACGGTGAAAAGGAAGAGCATCTTGAGCTAAAACCGCTTAATGTTTTTATAGGACCAAATGCTTCAGGGAAATCTAATTTGATTGAAGCATTAAGAATTTTCAGAGCTGCTTCCCAAATCGATTATGAAAAGAGCATAGCAGGTGTAATAGATCAAAGGGGCAGTTTATCGGAGTGGATATGGAAGGGTGAATCAACAAATCGAATTGTAGAACTTCAATTATATACCAACTGTGACGAAAGGTTGAATTTTTTAATCGAATATAATTTAAAGTTTCGAGAATCAACAAAAAGATCATTTGAAATATTTGAAGAAAGCTTATTCCGTAGAACCAAAATCCACGAAACATCTCATACTCCCAAATTTGATTACTATTACCAAATCGGTTATCCTCCTTCACTTGCAACTTACATATGGCGACAACAAGAAAAAGATTACATATGGCGAAAACAAAAAAAAGAAAAGATCATATTCTATTTTAATTCAAAACCTACACCTGTGCATGATCTCACTTTAAATAAATCGATTTTATCCCAAAGAATAGATCCTGATAGTTTTCCAAATGTCACTTATCTTGCAGAACAGTTTTCTAAAATTCTCATATATAGAGCGTGGGACTTGGAATTTGATTCACTAATCCGGAAACCTCAATCAATATCTAAATATCCTGACTTCCTTTTAGAAGATGGCAGCAATCTCTCGTTGATCATTAGCAATTTGATGAAAAACATTAAAACTCAGGAGTTGTTGGAAAACAAAATTAAACAATTTTATCCGCTTTTCATAAAATTGGATTATAGCCATGTCGGTGGTATTCAAATTCTAATTGAAGAAAAAGGGTTAATCGAGAAAATCCCAGTTTCACGGATCTCTGATGGTTTGTTACGTTTTTTATGCCTTCTTTCAATTCTGTGCCATCCAAATCCCCCATCAGTAATATGCATTGAAGAACCTGAATTAAATATGCATCCTGATATCATCCCAACAATTGCTGAACTCCTGATTGAAGCATCAAGTAAAACTCAGATATTTGTAACAACACATTCTGATATTCTAATCTCGGCTCTTTCTAACCATCCTGAGTGTGTTATTGTTTGTGAGCGCGACGAAAATGGAACTCATTTGAAAAGATTGAAAAAGAAAGATTTAGAGAAATGGTTGGAAAAATATAAGCTGGGTGATCTTTGGCTCATGAATAAAATCGGAGGAAACCCATAATGGGTGTAAGAATATTTGTTGAGGGTGGTGGTGATAATCCAAAATCAATGCATCTTTTAAAACTTGGCTTTCGGGAATTTTTTAGAAATGGATTACCTAACAATAAACTACCTAGTAGAGACCTCTGAAAATCGAGTATTTAAATTCATTTATTAGCATTAAAGTAGCTATTTTGACCTCATTATACGGTTATTTACCCTTATTTCATCATTGT
>Ga0315277_10012521_pt1 | contig 10638 bp, 8 predicted proteins | sample YL17G05_15_MG_FD_203695 | JGI IMG/M metagenome (GOLD analysis project Ga0315277, IMG submission 203695) | Sediment microbial communities from Yellowstone Lake, YNP, Wyoming, USA - YL17G05_15 | ecosystem: Environmental > Aquatic > Freshwater > Lake > Sediment | place: USA: Wyoming | collected... | reverse complement strand
GCCTTCGGAGGTCATGGAGCGGAGCGTATTGAAAAGGTCGTCAATCTCCTGCGGCGCCAGGACGGCCGTCGGCTCGTCCATGATCAGCACCTTCGCCCCGCGATAGAGCGTTTTGAGGATCTCGACCCGCTGCTGCTCGCCGACTGAAAGCTGCCAGATCTTGGCGCGCGGGTCGACGTGAAGACCATACTTCTCGCCCAGGTCGGTGATCTGACGATCATAGTTCGGGAGGTTCAGCCAGAAGCGAGGCTTGTCCAGCCCGAGCAGGATATTCTCGGTGACTGCCTGGGTCGGGACCAGCATGAAGTGCTGATGCACCATCCCGATCCCGTGGGCGATGGCATCCCGAGGCGAACTGAAGGCCACCGATTTACCGTCCACCTGAATCGTGCCGGAGTCCGGACGGTAGAGACCGGTCAGAATGTTGACCAGCGTGCTTTTGCCGGCTCCATTCTCCCCCAGGAGGGCGTGGATCTCGCCAGCGCGCAGGTCGAAATCCACCGCCTCGTTGGCCAGGACGCCAGGGAAGCGCTTGGTGATGCCTCGCATGACTACGGCTTGATCGACGGAATCCATGCCAACCTCATGCGCGCGGGGACAAGCAGGGATGAGCGAAAGGGGGTCGGAGCCACATGCCCCGACCCCCCCGCGAGAACTAGGCGAGATTAGCCGCCCAGGCTGGGCAGCTCGGCCGTAATGCCATCCGCCCACCAGTACATGCAGTACTTGCACTCCAACCCCGGAGCGCCGGGCGGGAACTGGTCGAGGTCGCTCTGCTCGAACTTCTGACCGGCGGGCACGATCACCTTGCCCTGGTTGTCCTTGATCTCACCGGAGAAGACGTCAAAGCGATTGAACTCACCCGCCAACATCTTGGCGAGAGTCTCTTTCACCATGGTGATGACTTCCGGCGGCAGATCCTTCTCGCCGACGGTCAACTCCTGACCCTCCATGAAACCGAAGACACCCAGGCCGCCGCTGTCGGCGTCGAAGTAGTCCCAGCCGGGTGTATAGGTCTTATCGATGACGCCCTGGGCGACCTTGGCATACACCGGCCCCCAGTTCCAGTAGGGGGCGGTCAAGCAGTGCTCGACCTTGCAGGAGCCGGACCAGTCATAGGTGATGCCCCACTTGCCCTTCTCCTGGGCGACATCTGCCACGGCCGGCGTGTCGGCGCCGGTGAAGACCACCTGCGCACCTGCATCGAAGAGGGATGCCGCGGCTTCCTTCTCGACGATCGGATCATGCCAGGTATTGATCCAGCGGACGTCCATCGTGCACTCCGGGCAGGTCTTCTTCATGCCCAGGGCGATGGCGTTGCCCAGCCGGATTTCCTCTGGGATCGGGAAAGTGGCCATGTAGCCGATCTTGGGATTACCGTCGGCCTTGGCACGCGCGCCGGCCAGCATGCCCGCCAGGAGCTTCATGTCTTCCATGGCGCCGAACAGGTTTCCGAAGTTCTCCTGATTCGACTTGTAGCCGCTGATGTGGATGAAGACCACGTCCGGGAACTCGGACGCCACGGTCTCCATCGGGTCCATGAAGCCGAACGAGGTGCCGAAGATCAGGTCGAAGCCCTTGCGGGCCAGGCTGCGGAACACCTGCTCCGACTCGGTGCCTTCCGGCACGTTCTCGATGTAGGCGACATGCGAGTTGGGAACGTTGGCGGCCAGGTACTCCAGGCCTTCATAGTGGGCCTGCGACCATCCGCCGTCGTCGTGCGGCCCAATCAAAACCATGCCGACGTTGAACTTGCCTTCTTCGGCTTCCGGGATCTGGAAGCCGCCCGTCTCTGCGGGGGCTTCTGTGACGACGGGCGCCTCGGTGGCTGCAGGCGCGGCGGGTGCCTCAGTGGCTGCGGGCGGCGCAACCGGGGCGGGCGCCGGTGCGCACGCGGCCAGGATCATGGCTGCAATCACCAAGAGGCTGGCGATCCGCCATTGCTTATTGCTGTGCATCTCGGACTCCTCCTAATAGTAGAACCCTGGATTGGGATCCTCAGCTTGAACACCACAAGTGCAAACGGGCGGCCACCTCCTTCCTCGGCGCGGACGCGCGCCTATCGGACAATGCGCGTGCCGGTCTGGCCGGCCAGCGCTCGCTCGATATTGTCTGGATCCGTGATCAGGGCTTCTTTCCCGCCCTGCTCCAAGTACTTGAGAACCGCCTCTATTTTAGGCCGCATGCTGCCTTTGGCAAAGTGCCCATCCGCCAGGTAGCCTTGGGCCTCTTTCATGGTCATGCGGTCCAGCCAGACCTGGCCCGGTTGGTTGAAGTTCAGGGCAACTCTCTCCACGGCGGTCGTGATGAGGAACAGGTCGGCCTGGATGGCGGAGGCCAGAATGGCCGATCCGAAATCCTTGTCGATCACCGCCTCGACTCCCTCCAAGTTGCCTTGGTCGTCTTCGATGACCGGGATCCCCCCGCCTCCGGTGCTGATGACCGTGAAGCCGGCCTCAATCAGACTGCCGATCGACTGCTGCTCGATGATCCGCACGGGGATCGGGGAGGGCACGACCCGGCGCCAGCCTCGCCCGGCATCCTCCACCACCGCCCAGCCATCCTTCTCCCGATGCTCCCGCGCCAGGGGCTCCTGCATGAAGGAACCGATCGGCTTGCTCGGATTCTGGAAGGCCGGATCGTTGCGATCGACCAGCGTCTGCGTCACGACCGTCACCGCCTGCTTGGTCAATCCGCGCCGGCGAAACTCATTGTACAGCGCGCGCTGGAACATGTAGCCGATGGCGCCCTGGGTATCGGCGCCGCAGTAGTCCAGCGGCACCATGTGCAGCTCGTGCAACGACAGCTCGGCCCGCCTCAAGATGAATCCAACCTGGGGGCCGTTCCCGTGGGTAACCACCACCTCCCACCCGGCTTCGATCATCCCGGCGATATGGGCCATCGACTCCACAGCCGAGGCGTATTGGTCGGGGATCGTCTGGTGGTCCTTGTCCTTGATCAGCGAGTTGCCGCCGACCGCCACCACCGCGATTCTCTTGCGTTGGGGGTCCTTGCTCATCTGGCTCTTCTCTCCTTCGCCCCTCGTCGAGGGGAAGTTGTCGCCGTGCGCCGGGGTGGCCGCCGTTTGCCTAGCGTAATGTCAGCGCCATGACCGCCTTCTGGGCGTGCATCCGGTTCTCGGCCTCGTCATAGACCACGCTCTGCGCGCTGTCAATCACGGCGTCCGTGACTTCTACATTGCGGTCCGCCGGCAACGGGTGCATATAGATGGCATCCGGCTTCGCCAGCGCCATCTTCTTCTCGTCCGTGATCCAGAAGGGGTACTTCTGGATGATGCGAGCCCCCTCCTCCTGATCGGTGGTCGTCAGCATGGCGCCCCACGACTTGGCATAGATGATGTCGGCGTCCTTGAAGGCCTTCCCCATGTCATCCACCACCTCGAAACCGGTGCCGTACTTGCGGGCCTGCTCGCGCGCCTGGTCCATGATCTGCGGCATCAACTTGAACTCCGGCGGGTGGGCCAGGACGACGTCCAGGCCGAAGCGCGGCATCTGCAGCACGAGGGATTGCGGCACCGACATGGGCTTCTGGTACGAAGCGGCATAGGCCCACGAGACGACCAACTTCTTGCGGCGCAGGTCGCGGCCCTTCTTCTCCATAATGGTCATCAGGTCCGCCAGGATCTGAAATGGATGGTAGACCTCACACTGCATGTTGAGGATCGGGACGCGCGAATTGCGGGCGACGTCGTTCAGGTACTTGTTTCCGATCCCCCAGTCGACATGCCGGATGGCGATTCCGTCGAAGTAGCGGCCGAAGATCTCGCCGATTTCTTTCGGGGTGTCTCCGTGGGCGATCTGGGTCGTCTTCGACTCGATGAAAGCGGCGTGGCCGCCGAGTTGCGCCATCCCGGCCTCGAAGGAGCCGCGGGTGCGCGTGCTGCTGAAGAAGAACAACATCGCCAGGACTTTGTCGCGCAGATAGGCGTGTGGCTCGCCCAGGGCGCGCTTGCGCTTCAGGTCGAAGGCTACCTCCAGAACGGTCTCGACTTCTTCGCGGCTGAAGTCGAGGTCGCCGATCAGGTCACGGCCGCGCAGGTCGGTTTGCATGTGTTTGTCTCCTTGGCAATTTGCCGTCTGCTCTAGACTTCCCGCCCCCAGCTGCGGCCGGGCCTACTCCACCGCTCCCAGCACGAGGGCCAGCAGGGACATGCGCATCACCACGCCGTTGAAGGCCTCTTCCCAGTAGCGGGCATGTCGGGTGTAGTCCACTTCTTCCAGCAGTTCGTCCATGCGCGGCAGCGAATGCAGGATCAGCGCGTCGGCCTTGGCCTTGCGCATCAGATTCTTCGTCACCTGGTAGTTGGCGGGTGTCATCCCCACGTCACCCTTGCGCTCATCGCGCGACTTGGTGTAGTCCGGCTGCACCACCGGTTCCATGTAGATGACGTCGGCCTCGGCGACCGCCTTCTCGACGTGGTCCACCTCGCGGTAGTTGAGGTTCAGCTCATCGAGTTCCTTCTTGAACTCCGCTGTCAGCGACATCTCGGGCGGGGCGATGTAGGTGGCCCGGATGTCGAACTGCGACATGGCGTAACTGATGGAATGCATGGTGCGCATGCGCATGTCGCCGATGAGCAGGAACTGCAGCCCGTCGAGGCGCCCCTTTTCCTTCCAGATGGTGTACATATCGGTCAGCACCTGCGTCGGATGCTCGCCCCAGCCGTCGCCGGCGTTGATCACCGGGACGCTCGACCAGCGAGCCGCCTCGGCCGGCGCACCTTGCTGGAAGTGGCGCATGACGATCACATCGCCGTAGAACTCCAGCATGTGAACCGTGTCCTTGATCGATTCTTGATAGAAGTCCCCGGCCCGCGTCATCTTGGCGTCGGAGAAGCCGGTAACACTTCCCCCCAGCCGCAGCATGGCGGACTCGTGCGCCAGACGGGTGCGGGTGCTCGGCTGGTAGAACGCCGTCACCAGAGTCTTGTGCTTGAGCAGGTCCGAGTTCTGCCGGTTGCGGGCGATGGGCGCCAGCCGATCGGCGATTTCGAATGTTCGCATGAACTCCGACCGCTCAAAGCCCTTGAGCGAAAGGATGTCACGTCCTGCAAAGCTGCGCATGTCATTTCTCCCGGATGTGTGGATCTGTGTCCCTCGCGCCCCACCGGGCGCGAGTGCATCTGCGGACGGATGAGGTCTTCACCTCCCTATCACGGACGGCGCGCCACGCGCCGGACGACATGGAACCGGAAGGTTCCAGGCAGGAAATAGGATTGCGAGTGATCCATGGCCCGGCCGCCCTTGGTGAACAGATCGGCCTGCATGTGCAGCAGGACGTCGCCGCGCTGGATGTTCAGGCGCCGGGCGACATCGGCCGGGGCCGAGACGGCCGTGATCTCGGTGCGGGAATAATCCGGCGTCGGATCCCCGCGGCGCAGGAGCAGATCGAGCACCGAGCCGCGGAAGCCCTCCTGCATCGCCTCCGCCGGCGCCAGGCTGGCGGGCAGCAGATCGATCAGAAACGCCACGGGGTGTTCAGCCACCAGCATGACGCGCGAGATCTCCACCACCTGCTCCGAGGCATCCATGCCGAAGAGAAGGACTTCCTCCGCCTCCGGCATCCGCCGGGAAACGACCAGACCGCCCTTGTCGACCTCTAAACCGCCCCGGGTGGCCATGCTTTCGATGCTCTCCAACACCTCGAGCCCGGCGTCCAGAACCGACGGTTCGGGCAGGACATACGTTCCGATGCCCTGCCGTCGGACAATCAAGCCGCGTTCCTCGAAGGAACGCATCGCCTCGCGCAGCGTTGCCCGCGAGACCTTCATCTGCCGCGCCAGCGTGGGCTCGGATGGCAGGTAGCTCCCGGACGGCGTCTGCCGGAGCAGAGCCGCCAGGGCTTCCTGGGTATGCAAATACAGTGCGCGGGGTGGCTTGGCCCGGCCGCCCGAGGCCGCCTTTTGAGTCATGCCCTGCCTTCGTCCATCGCCCAGGGCCATCCAGGGCGGTTCATCCCGCCACCACAGGCACGATCTCGAATCGCTCGACATCGACCAGCCCCAGGTCGGAGATGCGCAGCTGTGGGATCACCACCAGGGCCAGCAAGCTCAACGTCATGTTTGCGTTGTTCAACGTGCAACCCACCTGCCGCATCGCTTGCAGAACTTCATTGGCCTTGCGGGCCACCTCTGTGGCCGGACGGTCGGACATCAGGCCGGCAATCGGCAGCTCGACCAGACCCAGCGTCCGGCCGCCGCTGACCACGATCTGCCCCCCGCCCAGACGCCGCAACTCGTTGGCCGCCAGAGCCATGTCGGCCTCGTCCGTCCCGACCACCAGCAGGTGATGCGAATCGTGCGCCACGGTCGAGGCGATGGCGCACGGCTCACGCAAGCCAAAGCCCTGCACGAAACCCACCTGGATCCTTCCGCTGTTGTGGTGCCTCTCAATCAGCGCGATCTTGGCGATGTCGCGTGTGCGGTCGGGCGGCAGATGGCCGTCCACCGCCGTGAGCGGCAGCCGCAGATGGCGGGTCGGCGCCTGATTCTCGATGACTCCGATCACGTGCACCGTCACTTCGCCGGCGTGGGGCGACGCCACCTGAAAATCCTCACGCCTCAGCTCGCGCGGGATGCGCACGGATTGGCGGATCGCCGCCGGATAGTCGAAGACCGGGCGGTCGATTCGCAGCTCTCCGGCTTCCGCCACCACGCGCCCTTTCGCAAGCACGAGATCCGCCGTCAGGGAAGACAGGTCCGGGGTGACAAGTACGTCGCCAAAGCGGCCGGGGGCGATTTGCCCGACCTCGCGCGCCACACCAAAATGCTCGGCCGTGTTCAAGGTCGCCATCTGGAGGGCGGTCATCGGAGAGGCGCCCTGCTGGATAGCGAAGCGCACCACCCGGTCCATGTGACCCTCATCGACCAGCGTCCCCGAGTGCGAGTCGTCCGTCACCAGCATGAAGTGGCGCGGGTCAAGCCCCAGCTGGGTGATGGCGGGCAACTGTGCCGCGACGTCATGCCAGGCGGACCCCAGGCGCAGCATAGCCTTCATCCCCTGGCGGACACGCGCGACGGCGTCCTCCAGACGCACACCCTCATGATCATCCTCGGCGCCCCCGGCCACGTAGGCGTGGAAGGCCAGCCCCAGGTCCGGCGAGGCATAGTGCCCGCCGATGATCTTGCCGGCGCGGCGTGCCTCGGCCATCTCGGCCAGCATCTGCGGATCACCGGCCGATACGCCGGGGAAATTCATCATCTCGCCCAGGCCGATCATGCGGGGCCAGGTGAAGGCTTCCGCCACATCCTGCGCACCGATGCGCGCTCCCGGGGTTTCGAGGCCCGCCCGAGAAGGGACGCACGACGGCATCTGGACCCAGACATGGATGGGCTGGACGACGGCCTCCTGCGCCATCATGCGAATCCCGGGCATGCCCAGAACGTTGGCGATCTCGTGCGGATCGATGAACATGCCGGTCGTGCCCCGCCGCATGACCGCCAGCGCGAACTCCGTCACGGTGAGCATGCCAGACTCGACGTGCATGTGACCGTCCAGCAAGCCTGGCACGAGATAGCGTCCCTCGGCCTCCAGGACGTCCGTGTCATCCCCGATGGTGTGTGAGGCGTCGGGACCAACGTAGGCGATTCGCTCGCCGTCGAGCGCGATGTCCGTCCCATCGATGATCTCGCCGGACTGGACGCAGACCCAGCGCCCGTTGCGGATCAAGCGGCTCGCCGGACGTCGGCCCATGGCCACATCGACGAGCCCCCGCAAGACCGCTTCCCAGGGTATTTCCCCCATCTCCGACGGCATGCCTCTCCTGCCTCCCTTCCGCAGACGGATCCTAGGCTCCACCGACCAAGCGGCGTGCAGCCCGATTGTGGGCTTCGATGACGGGCGGCAGGTCGAGGGTCGTCAATTCGCCCCGATCCACCACCCGCCGGCCGTGCACATAGGAGTATGCGACGCCGGACGGTGCGCAGAAGATGAGCGCCGCCACCGGATCATGCCAGGCGCCGGCGAACCCGACGGTGTTCAAGTCCACGGCGATGAAGTCGGCACACCGGCCGGGCTCCAACGCCCCGATATCTTCCCTGCCCAGGACGGCCGCCCCACCGCGCGTCGCCATCTCCAACGCCTGGCGGGCCGTCAAGAGCGGGCCTCCCCCGTCGACCTGCGGCGCGCTGGCCTCACCCAGACGGGAGAGCAGCATCGCTTGGCGTGCTTCCGCCAACATGTGCGAGGAATCGTTGGAGGCCGATCCATCCACGCCCAACCCGACCTGGATCCCGGCGGTGCGAAAACGCCGGACCGGGGCAACGCCCGAGGCCAAGCGCATGTTCGACGAAGGGCAATGCGCCACCCCAATCCCGGCCGCCGCCATGCGCGACACCTCCTCGGGCTGGATGTGGACGGCGTGCGCAAACCAGGTATCGTCCCCGCTCCAGTCGAGGCTCTCGGCATACGCCAGCGGGCGGTGGCCGAAACGCTCCAAACAGAAGCGTTCCTCGTCCATCGTTTCGGCCAGGTGAGTGTGCAGACGGACCCGGTAGGCGCGCGCCAGAGCCGCCGACTCGCGCATCAGATCCGCGGTCACGGAGAATGGTGAGCAGGGTGCCAGAACGATGCGCAGGAAAGATCCGGCCTGACCGTCGTGATAGGTTTCGATCAGCCGCCGGGAATCGCGCAGGATCGCCTCTTCGCTCTCCACCAAGCTGTCGGGCGGCAGGCCGCCCTGGCTCTCACCCAGACTCATCGATCCTCGCGCGGCGTGGAAGCGGATCCCCACACTGCGGCTGGCTTCGATCTCGTCGTCCAATCGAGAGCCGTTGGGGAAGAGGTACAGGTGGTCGCTGGACGTGGTGCAGCCGGAAAGCGCCAACTCGGCCAGCCCCAACTGGGTGGAGAGGCGCACGTCTTCAGGACGCATGCGCGCCCAGATCGGATAAAGAACCTTGAGCCAGCGGAAGAGATCGGCGTCTTGTGCAGCCGGCACGGCGCGTGTCAGTGTTTGATACAGGTGGTGGTGGGTGTTGACCAGGCCGGGGAGGACCACATGCCCCCGCAGGTCGAGAACCTCATCAGCCGCCGCTGACAGCTCCGCCGTCCCGCCCACCTGCTCGATCCAACCGTCGCGGGCAAACAGCCCGCCATCCGCAATTTCGCGCCGCTGACCATCCATGGTCACCAGCACGGTCGCGTGTCGGACCAGCAGGCTCGGCATGAAACCTCCGTGGGGCTTGGGTGGAGTCTAGCACCAGGCGGCCCCTGGGTCAATTGTCTGACAATTAGACTGTCAAGAAACCGCGGCTGAATCCCCGCCCGCCTGCCGATCGGGCCGGCGCGAGCGGGAGACAGGCGAGTGTCGCGGCCCGCCCGCAGTCTGTGTCGTGGCCGTCTGCAGGCCCGGCAACTCGGGCAGCGTGTCGGGAGCTCCCCAAATCACCTGGAAGACGCATCAGGCAGGTTCCGCTCCGACAACAGCCAGCCCGGAGGATCCGAGGGAGGAGGTGGCACGGGCAAGCTCACCTCTGACGTCAGCCGCCCCGGGAGAACCCGGAGCGGCTGTTCAACACCAATTGAAGGGCGGCAGCCGGAGGTGCCTGCCGACATCGTGTGGTACGTCGCCGCAACTGCGGATCAGTCGCCCTTGAAGGACCGCTCCGCCGCACGCAGGGTGTTCTGCATCAACAGCGCGATCGTCATGGGGCCCACGCCCCCCGGGACGGGCGTGATCGCACCGGCAACTTCGGCCGCTTCGTCGAAGGCCACATCTCCGACCAGCCGGTAGCCCGACTTCTTTGAAGCATCCTCTTTGCGGTTGATGCCGACATCGATCACATACGCGCCCGGCTTGATCCAGTCGCCCCGGATCATCTCGGTCTTGCCGATGGCGGCGATCAGGATGTCGGCCTGCCGACAGACGCCCGCCAGGTCTTTGGTCCTCGAATGGCAGATGGTGACGGTGGCGTTCTCCTTGACCAGCAGCAAGGCCGCCGGCATACCGACGATGTTCGACCGGCCCACAACGACCGCGTTGGCTCCATCCAGCTTGGCGCCTGCCCGCTTGAGCAAGACGATGCAACCGGAGGGTGTGCAGGGGACGAACAGGGGCTCGCGCCCTTTCTGGGCCAGTCGTCCGATGTTGATGGGGTGAAACCCGTCGACATCCTTCTCAATGCTGATCGAGCGCAAGACGGCTTCCTCATCCAACCCGGCTGGCAAGGGAAGCTGCACAAGGATCCCGTGGACCTTCGGGTCCGTATTCAGCGTGCGGACCAGGCTCTCGACCTCGTCTTGCGTGGCCGTGGCGGCCAGGTAATGGCCGAATGACTCGATCCCGAGTTCCGCACACGCCTTACGCTTCGCGCCGACGTACGTGTGCGAAGCCGGGTTGTCACCAACCAGGACGGTGGCCAGCCCCGGGGCTGGCCCGCCGGCGGCGGCCAGCCGCTTGACGCCTTCTCCGACTTCCAGGCGGACTGCCTCAGCGATTGCCTTCCCATCGATGATTTTCGCGGTCATGGTTTGCTCCCAGCCTGAGGAATAACAGGATGACAAGCGGGCTCGGTGCCTGCCGTTGACTCGCCCAGACGGCTTGCATGCCCCCTCATTCGATTATCTCTCCGGCTCCCGACCGGCGCAATGACGTCCTTCCACCGCAGGCCTGATACCT
>Ga0315277_10012519_pt1 | contig 10638 bp, 16 predicted proteins | sample YL17G05_15_MG_FD_203695 | JGI IMG/M metagenome (GOLD analysis project Ga0315277, IMG submission 203695) | Sediment microbial communities from Yellowstone Lake, YNP, Wyoming, USA - YL17G05_15 | ecosystem: Environmental > Aquatic > Freshwater > Lake > Sediment | place: USA: Wyoming | collected... | reverse complement strand
CGGCGGAGGTGGGAATCAAGGTCCGCAAGGCCCTCAGGGGTGGCAAGGATACGGTGATCAGGGGCCTCAGGGTCCACAAGGAAACCAAGGCCCGCAAGGCGCGCAGGGGTGGCAAGGCGGAGGCGGTCAGGGGCCGCAAGGTCCTCAGGGAAATCAGGGGAACCAAGGCGCGCAAGGCTGGCAAGGCTGGCAGGGGAACCAGGGTCTCCAGGGCTACCAAGGTCCGCAGGGGAACCAAGGACGTCAAGGCGCGCAAGGCTGGCAGGGATGGCAAGGGGTCCAGGGCGTCCAAGGGTTCCAGGGATTCCAAGGACCACAGGGTCTTCAAGGGCCGCAGGGCGTGCAGGGGTGGCAAGGCGGAGGTGGCCAGGGCCCCCAGGGGAGTCAGGGTAGTCAGGGTGCCCAGGGTAACGTCTCCACTGGAATGGAGTATTTCACATCGACCGCCGAGACCACGGTAGACACCACCGACACGGAGACGACCCTGATCCCGACGGTGCATGGATCGAAGACCATCCCTGCGGCCACATTCAACGATTACGTCGGCAAGCAGCTTGTCTTCGAAGCGTGGGGCTGGTACTCGTCGAAGGCCTCGGGCCCGGGCACGGCTAAGCTCCGGGTCAAGCTTGGTACCGACGAATTCGTCGGCATCACGTGGAACCTGGACACGTCCGTCGTGAACCAGCCATGGCACGTCAAGGCCACGTTCAATACGACGGTCACGGGAGCCAACGGGGAGATCGTCTGCACGGGATACCTCGACGTCTCCGACGACGCGGGGATCGTCACGTCCTACCGCAACGACGTGACCGTATCGGCGCTCAACCTGACGACCTACGCGCCCGTGGTGGACTGCACGATCCAGTTCAGCCTTTCTGACGCGGCGAACTCCTTCACCTGCGCCATCGGGGCGATCTGCTACACGGACCAGATCGGAGTCCGCGGCTATCAGGGCAACCAGGGTCCTCAGGGCCGCCAGGGCGCCCAGGGCTGGCAGGGCGCCGAAGGCGCGCCGACCCTGGTCTGGAGTTTCCCGGGAACCCTGTCCACGGACCAGAACGGGAACATCCCGCGCTGGAACGAGCGGGTCGGGAGGAACCTGGCGGCCTTCGACGTCAACGTCATCACCGCGCCGACCGGGTCCAGTCTAATCGTGGACTTCATGGTCAACGGGGCCAGCGTCGCGACCGTGACCGTGCTTGCCGGGAATACCTATGCGGAGACGGTGACGCCCGTTGGTCTCAATATCGGCGATATTCTTTATCCCGAGGTGACCCAGGTCGGATTGACGATCCCGGGGACGACGGCGATGTTCAGAGCGAGGCAAGTCTGATGGCACAGCCTGCTTATATAATCCCGGCCAACTATTACTCGAACGCCGCGGTCGACGACGTCCAGCACATCCTGGACGATCTCGACACCCTGCTCGCGGCGAACGGCTGGACGGTAACCGCTCCAGGCGGGCCCTACACGACTCCGGTAGATCCGGCTGGACGGTGGTTCAAGCTGACGTTCACTCGGATCAGCGCGACCCGGCTCGACTGCGCCATGACGGACGACCAGGCCCGGGTAACGTCCACCCGTGAGATGCAGATCACGGGCACACAGACGATCAACTACTACTATGGGACTCGGTACGTTTATATCGTCAACACCGTCCAGGAGGACACGATCTTCGCGACCCTGCTCTCCCTGTACCCCGAGAGCGAGACCGTCCACAACAGATACTGCGTCTTCTACGGGACTCGGAACAGTGGCGGGACCCGCGGGGATTATACGGTCGGGAACCTCGTAGTCGTCCGTGGAGACACCAACGCTTACACCGCCCAGGGCCAGCCATCCCAGAGCTTGTACCTGACATACGGGTGCCAGCAGGCCTCAAACACCTGTGTAAACGCCAGGCATCTTTCCGGTGCCCGGAGATGGTACCCGGCCTGGAGTGCGGGCCAGGACTCGGGCACGACCTACGGCATGCGGGGACGCCTCTACAACGTGCTTTTGATGATGCAGGGGACCGGCCTCATCGGGACCGAGTACACGATTCCTGTCGATCAGGCGACGACGGGGGTCTTTAAGATCCTAAACATAACGTACGGGGCCACGAGTTATTACTACAAGGCAGTGAGGAAATCCTGATGACCGTACCCAGTTTCTACAATACGGACTTCAGAAGGATCGAGGTCGCCGGGAGCGTGGACGTCCAGGACGTCATCGATGACATCATCGATGAACTCACGGTCCAGCTTCCCGTGGCCTCCCGATGGACCTCCTTGGGCGGTGGCGAATACCGGAGCCCGTACCAGGACCCGACCGGCGCGAATCGGTTCATGTCCGTGACCCTGACCCGCGTGAGTGCGGTCCTCATGGGGTTCCACGTCAAGGATAAGAACGGAACCACGATTCGGAACGGAAGCATCCAGTTCACGACTTCATTTACCTATCGGATCTGGAGCGGACCCTACCACCTGTGCGTCGAGTTCGAGTACGGTACGGCGACCTACGAGCAGGCCTATGCCGTCATGCTCGATCCGACCCCGTTCGGGCTCCAGAGTATCTGGCCCTATGTCTGCGCCTGGACCGTCCGGATCGCCAACGGGACCGCGGACGTCACGGCCTACGCGAACAACTGCTGGATGACCGACGCGGTCGGGGCCAACGCCAGGATCATGATGAGCAGTCTCACCAGCATTGATGCGACCTTGAAAACGACGGGCGGCAACGACATCGTCCTCCCGGCGGAGGTTTCCGTAAGCAGCAGCTCTACCTGGTACGGCGCCGGGAAGATGTACCAATTCGCCGTCGTTTCGAGCCTGATCGCCTACAAGACCGCGATGACCGTTCCCTTGGATTCCGGAACCACCGGCCAGTTCGAGGTGCTCGGAAGGGGGTCTGCAGGAGCCAATAATTCCGGTCTTCTGGCCATCCGGAAGGCGTGAAACGTGCCAGCTTACCTATGGATCGACCCCTGGTGGTCGCGTCTGAACGGCTGGACCATCCCGGCCGCTGACGCTCCGGTGAGTGTCGTTATTCCCAGCAACCCTCCCTACGGCGGCGGCGGGACCTACGGCAGCTTCGAGTTCCAGTCCCTCGTCGCCTCGGCGAACGGGACCATCTCGATCCCGGTTTCGAGGGCCGGAGGGATCGTCGGGATCGTCGGGGTCGACGTCGTAGCCGTGGACGGGACGGCCGTCCGGAACGTCGATTACTTTGTCGCTGCCACGACGACGCTCGCCTGGGCCGACAACGAAGGAACGCCGAAGTCCGTGTCCGTCACGATCAACCCGTCCGTGACGGCCAAGACGTTCTCGTTGCAGCTCCAGAACCCCACGGGCGGGGCTACGGTCAGCGGGACCTACAACATCATCACGATCACGATCCCAGCGACCGCCGGGGCGGGGGGCAGTCTCCGGTTTTACTACGGGGCAGTCGAGAGCGGAGACATCGTAAACTATGTACAGGTAATCGGAGCGTTCCATCTTGGAGTCTATCGGATGGGGTCGTTCTTCGGAGCCGTGGGATGCAGCTACCACACGGTGGACGGGACGGCCGTGGACGGTGTCGACTATACCGCCGCCAGCGGGACGGTAGCCTGGGCCGACGGGGATTCGGCAGCGCATCCCACGGGGGACATCACGGTTCTGGGAATCCCTCCTGGGAACAAATATTTCTACGTAGTCCTGGACACGCCAACGGGCGGAGCCTATATCCCCACGGGGGAAGGGTATCGCCAGAAGATATACCTCTGGTCCGCGGCCGTCGTCCCGGGAAACCTTCAGTTCAATACGTCTCGGGTGTATGCCCCGGAGTCGGCTGCGTACACGTTCACCGTACAGCGCGTCGGAGGATCGACCGGGGCCGTCAGCGTCAACTACTCCTGCACGAACGGGACGGCCGTAAACGGGACCCACTATACGGCAGCTTCTGGAACCCTCAACTGGGCCGACGGCAACGCCGCCGACAAGACGTTTACCGTTACGATGCTGGCCGTCTCGAACAGCAGCCTCTATTTTACGGTCAACCTCTCGGCCCCGGGGGGTGGGGCTGGCCTGGGGGCGATCCCGACGGTCGTCGTTTATGTTCTGAACTCCGTGGGCGGCATTCCCGATGTTCCCACTGACGTCATCGAGGACACGGCCTTTGGTTTTGCCGTCGAGACGACAGCTGGTCAGTTCGCCTTCAGGAAAGGACAGGAATCCCATATCGTTGTCGGCCAGGCGCTCGTGGGCACCGTCATCGGGTTCAGCGGCGGGACGGACTCCTTCGGCGGCGGGACCGACCTCATGACCGACGACGAAGATCTTCTTGGATCGTCACCGTTGCGGTTTATAATGTCCGAGATGTAGTATACTGTCGCCGAGGTGATTATCTTGGGGACACAACTTGAACGGCAGCTTGGAGAACTGAGCGGGGTCCTTAAAGGACTCACGCCGGCCCTCGAACGCCTGGAAAACAGGCAAAACGAGACCGAACGCGAAGCCTCCGCCGCGAAAGAACGGGTTGAAGGGATGAGAAGGGATTTCGAGGAACTTAAAAACCGGACCGCGGAGCGCATTAAAGACCTCTACACCAAATGCGGTGAATCTCTGAGTGATAATAGAGATAATTCCACACAACTTGGCCTGATCGAACAGGAAGTTAAGGCGCTCCAAAAAAAAGAAGAAGGCCTAGGCCAGAAGGCCTGGGACATCATAAAGATCCTTTTGGCCGCCGCGGTTACTGCTTTTGTCACGTGGCGCTTGACTAAGGGAGGGTGATCCTGTGAGCGACCCAAAGAAGGTCCTTGTGATCGAGGACGACCCGGCGATCTCGGCCATCCTAGGCAAGCGCCTTGAGAACCTCGGCTACACGGTCGTCCGCGCGGGCACGGCCAAAGGGGGGATGGACCTCGTGGACCAGGCTGATCTCGTCTTCCTCGACCTGAGGCTTCCGGACTACTCCGGAGAGATCTGGCTGGAGCGGATCAGGGCAGCTGGGAATTACGTCCCGGTCGTGGCTATGAGTGCGGTCATGTCCCAGGAAACGGCCCGCGAGCGCCTGGAGAAGTTCCAGATCGTGGACTTCATGGAAAAGCCGTTCACGCTCAAGGAAGTAGCGGAGAAGGCCGGCCGGGCCGCGGAGATCTCCGATCAGATCCGGTTCGTAGGGCACGCATCAGACCGACTCAAGGGGTTTATCGAGAGACAAAACGGGAAGCATTAGCAGATTTGATTTGCAATCAGCCAACCATAACGTATAATCCCTGTACCTCCCCCGTAGGCTGTACTTGACCGCGCAGAAGGTCCTCTAGGATGATCCATCCTCGGTCAAGAACGAGGGAGGTGGGGTAGTGAGCACGCCGAAAATCGGTCTCCTCCACATCGATACGTCCCGCATCGGCGGTTCCGTGGCCAACCATCGGCACGCCTTCGGGATGGCACCGGCCGCGCCGGCGCGGAAGGAAGACGGCCCCGAATACAAGACCCCGCCTCCGAAGCGGGTCTTGGCCCAGGGTCGGCCCACGCCGCCCAGCCTGACCCCATCCGAAATCGCCTCCATACAGAGGAACCTCGGAACCCTGAGCGAGGCGCTGAAGCTGGAGCTGGAGACCGTCAAGGCCGAGGCCGACACCGTTTCCGGCCAGGACCTGGGGAATTCCGAAGCCTACAAGGTCATCCCTATCGTGGGATCGATCTTCAACGTCCCAGAGATCCGCAACCAGATGGTTCTGGACTCCAAGGCCGTCGGTGGCGTCGCCGACCGGATCCTGTCCGGATCCGCAGGCCCCTACCTCACCGACGCCCAAAGGGAGACCCTCTCCACGGTCGTCTCTGACGCCCAAGCCCTCGCCGGGTACGTCAAGCAGTTCCCTACGGCGTCCCCGGAAGGACGCCTCGTGGCGTTCGCGGAGGACCACGCGCGGACTCATACCATGGATGCCAGCGACCTGCTTTCGGCCGTCGAGCGCCAGGTCGTCGCGGGAGAGGCTTCGAGCGTTCCAATCACGGAACCCTCGGGAGGCCTTCCCATCGGGGGCATCATCGCCATCGTGGCTTTGATCGCCGTCGGTTTCGTCATTGCGGAAATCGCTTAGGAGGAATCTCATGAAGAAGATCTCGAGTTGGGTCATCCTGGCCATCATGGTCCTGGGAATGTGCGGCATCCTGCTGGCCCAGGGCACCGCGGCACAGCCGGTTCCGCAGACGGATCCGCTCTGGAAGAAGATCCTGATGGGAGCCATCGGCGGCGTCATCGCCAGCCTGATCGGTTGGGCGAAGAACCGCGACGATAAGACCAACACCCAGGAGCCCCTCAGTCTGAAGTTCATGGCTATTACGGTGGCGGTCGGAGTCGTTGTGGGAGCCATTACGGGAGCCATGGGCAAAACCATCCCCGACTTCTTCTCAAAATACGAAAGTCTGCCGGTCTGGGGCCTCATCATGATGGGCGTCGAGGCTGCCCTCAAGGCCATCTTCAGGCAGTCAATCGGCATGGCGAAGATCCTCGGGATCGTTAAGTCGGGTTCCGAAAACCCTCCTGGAGGGGGACCGCCGAAGCCGTAGGCGCGTTCCTCACCGGGACGGTCTCGGCGCGCGACGTCGGGACCTTGACGCTCTTTTTCAAGGAAGTGGTGACGCGGTTCTTTCCGGAACCGATCGAACCGGGATCGGATGATCATGTATTCCGGGAATTACTGGTCACGATTTGGAACCGGATCCTCCTCAGGCTCCAAGACCTGAAGGTCACGGAGAAGGAGCTCGAGGAGATCGGATTCATGCTGAGGAGGACGTGGTCCGTCGGGCAGGCCTACGCCGCCCGGAAAAAGGACCTGACGTTTGCGGAATGGTTGCTCAGGCTGAGAGGCGTGGCCAAAGAGGCCGGCGTTTCGTTGCCCTGCTGACGGCGCTTGGGATCCTGAGTGGATGCTCGGTCTTCCGTGCGCTCGACTTCGGCGGCGACGACAAGAATCCGGTGGAGTTTTATTTTGGCTGGCAGCATGGCGTCGAGCAGTCAAAGGCCAAGCCCGGCCAGGTGGATGCTCATGGGGTCTACCAGCCGGAGACCCCGGAAGTCGACGCGATTTTGGGGTTCCCGAACATCCACGCCGGCCTTGCGGGTGAGATCCGGCCGGATCCCAGGATCACGCCGGTCGTTGCCGTGGAGCTCTGCCGGATGAAATTCCCATACGTCCGCTGGTGGGAACTGCAGGTCGGCGCCGGAGCGCAGCTTATCGAAGCCTCGTTCACGAAGCGTCTCATTTCGGTCTTCGAAGTCACGGCCGGGCCTTGGATCGGATGGGATCTTGAAGAACACGGCTGGGCATTTGGTGGGATCTGTACTATTATAAAGTTTTAGCTAAGAAGAATGAACATGGTGATGGTGTCCTGCGTCTTTATGGTCTGCGCGGAACTGGCGCATGTAATCGTACCTTTTCCGCTTGAGATCCGGATGGTTGACAAAAACTCCTCGACCGTTGAGTTTTTTGATTTTGCTTCGGATGTTTTCTCGTTGGGAAAGCTCGAATTCACTAAGAATCCTTCCTCGAGGATATCGATCGATCCTTTTATAAAGCTTTATAGCAAGAAGAGCCCTGTTCCTTTTGATCCTGAGGTAAGGAAGCAGGAGATTGATTACCACCAAAGCGTGTCTAGTTGTCACGCCCCATCTCCATACGGGTTTTATGGACAACGGAGAACGAAGATTACACGAAACAGATCCCCCCATCTTTTTGTGCAGGTAATTAATGATTCCTTGGTCTGTGTTGGCAACCGAAAGGCCGATCCAGTGGGACGATCCCTTGCGGTTTTGTTTATTGACGCCGATAACGATGGTTCCCTCTCCGTCAAACAGTCCGGCAATATAGGCTCGTTCATATCCAGAAAGATTTACCTCCAGGGTCTGCCGGTGTCTTATGGAGATACCGCGACGTGCAAGTCCACGTACAATAGAGGAATGCTGGACATCGTAGGCGCGACCGATAAAACGCGCCGACTTTCCGCGGGTGTACATCATCTTGATTTTAGGCCAATTAAGCGCCGGTCTTTTAAAAGAACCTCGAACGGTAAGGTTTCGTCTTCGGAGACCAGAGGTGATCGTGGGAGTAGAAACCCTGAAATGTCTGGCCAATTTCGATGCGGTAGAACCGTTTTTATAGAGCCGAACGACGAGGCTCCACTCTCTCAAGGAAAGCCTTCTGTAGATTTTTCCGGGATGGTGTATTATGATTCCTTTGGCCATGGCGCCCTTCCTTCAAAAGGGTTGTTGTGGCTAGGGGCCGAAGACCGTTCCAGCGGGCTTCGGCCTCGTTTTATAGTAACGCGGAAAGAAAGGCGTGTCAAGTAGCATGAAGAACGGCGAAGAAAACCTATTCGCCCCAAAAGAGGGTGTTCGTGCTTGGTATAATCGAACGACGGGGAAGTGGAGAAAAATCATCGTCGTCTCGACAATCGGAGCGCTTCTGGCGGGCATTGTGTTTTTCGAGTATGCTCCGGTATCAATCATAAGCCGCCTACAGATTTATAATGGGGCCTGGACCATTCCAGTGGCCGCTCTGATCTGGATACTTGCCTTCGTTTACATCTTCCTGGTTCCTTCTAGGGAAGTCGGCTTCCGCAGCCAGGAATGGATCGAGGCGGCGGTCAAGATCCTCCAAAAGACCATCTCTGAGGAGATCGCTCCCGCGGCGCGGGTATGGACCCGGATCGGCGAGCGGGTCGAGAAGGAACTCCCGGCCATGCTTGCCGAGGCGCGCGAGGGAATCCAGCTGGTCCGCACGTCTGCCGTGAAGATCGAAGAGGCCGTCCAGAAGAACGACAAGGTCGCCGACCAGGTCAAGCCGGTCGTGGAGGCCTTGAAGCGGATCGAGGAACGCATCGAGCACGAGATCAGGACCGGGATCATCGACGACGTGCGCCAGGCGGCCATCTCGATCCAGACGTTCGCCGGGCCTGGCGCGGCCAAGAAGGTCCCGGCTTCGGATCAGCCCGATATGACCCGGATCCTCCCGGCTCTGGCGAGAAAGAAGGCGTAATGTGATCACGTTCAACGGACCGGCCTCGGCTGGTTGGAAGCCCTTCGGGGCCTTGGGCCAGACTCCGGCGATCGTCACGCCGACCGGGGAAACCCCACCCAAAACCTCAGGCGAATCCAGCGCGCTTCCGGATATCGCGAAGGCCGTCGCCTTCCTCGTTGCCGGCGGGGCCCTCGTATACCTCGTCATGACCTTTTCCGACTCCTCGGAGCAGCATAGGGAGTTTCCTCGATGAAGACGCTCTTCAGCAACCAGATCTTCGGCGCGAATTTCGCTCCCCGAAAGATGGCGTCGACCTTCGGTGATCTCCTCAACGAATTCGGGATCTCCGAATCGGACATCGAAGATCTCATCGGGAAGCTTCCCACGGAAGCCGTCGGCAGTTACCGGGCTCGTTTCGAGGAGTGCAAGGCCAAAGGGGTCACGAGCGGAGAAGGCGTGGCCTGCCTGTACAGCCTCTACAAGGACCTGAAATCCGGATCCTCGACGACACCGTCCGTCCCGGCCCCAACGACGCCGAAAACCACGACGGCGTTCCCGGTCGTTCCGGTGGTGATCGTAGCCGTGATCCTCGCGGGCGTAGGAATCTATTTCGCCGTGAAGTGATGATCAAGCTGGGACAAGTCCAGATCAGGAAGACCCTCGGCCAGACGGCCGAGGAGTGGAAGGTCCGTGCCGAAAAGGCGGTCCTGGCGTACGACCATTTTATCGAAAAGACGGCGACGATCCAGAACCAGGAAGCGATCGACGGGATCACGGAATGGATCGGACGTGCGGACATGCCGGGAAGCCCGGAAGAGCGTCGCATCGCGGTCGGTATGGATCTCGACGAGTCCAAGGCCTCTGAGGCGGTCTACGGGACCGACATGGCCACGCAGAGGGTAAAGCAGCTGGAAGACATGGTCCTGCAGTTCGAAGCCAAGGTCGATTCGGCCCTGCAAACCTACGGCTCGCTTCCGGCTCCAGAGGGAGCCGGCAGCCGGACGGAGGAGGTCAGCGCCACGATGCTGTGTATCACCGGGGGCATTGGGCTCCTGGGGCTCATCGTGATACCGATCCTCCTCGAGTGAGAAGGAGAACGCCATGTTGGTGAAGGTGAAGGCCCGCGTCAACGGCAAGTGCAAGAAGGGTTCCAAGACCCGGAAGGGGCGCAAGGGCTGCTGGAGAGCCGGCAAGAAGTAGGGAATTCCGCTGCGGGTGGCGCCATCCCCCCTCGTTCCCCCCGTAGGGGGAGGCGCCGTCGGCAGGGAGGGGGAATTTTCAAGGAGATGACGATGTCGAAAGAAGGTTTCGGGCCCGGAGGGGACAAGATCCCCAAGGGCGCCACGCCGGCTACGCTGATGGGCCAGGCAAATCCGGTCCTGGGGCATCAAACGGTCCCATCCAACAAGGGCATGGCCGGGGGAGTCCCCCAGACCGCTCAGAGGACGGCCCAGCTGTCGCCGGCCCAGACGCCGCGCGGGGCCCAGCAGGTCCCGATCGCGGGAATGGCTGCAGCTCCGGTGCAGGCCCCGGCAACGTTCATGGCGACCCAGCCGAGGATGGCCGGGGCGGCCGCGCCGGAGTCCAACGACGTCCACACCATTCGGGTGGAAGGACTCGGGGCCGACGGGCGCCGGTACAAGGCCGAC
>Ga0315277_10012518_pt1 | contig 10638 bp, 7 predicted proteins | sample YL17G05_15_MG_FD_203695 | JGI IMG/M metagenome (GOLD analysis project Ga0315277, IMG submission 203695) | Sediment microbial communities from Yellowstone Lake, YNP, Wyoming, USA - YL17G05_15 | ecosystem: Environmental > Aquatic > Freshwater > Lake > Sediment | place: USA: Wyoming | collected... | reverse complement strand
TGAAAACCCCGGCCATCAAGGTCCCGGAAAAGCGCCGGGGCTTGATCGATGGCCTGGAGGGCGACCTCATCGAGATCTTGCGCACCTTCCCCGAGTATTATTTCTTCGATTTTCTCGAAAGCGTCATCGAGTTTACCAGCATCACGAAAAAGCTGGGGAAGCAAGTGAAAAAGGTCGCCGGAGAAGGCGTCAAGGAAGCGTTCAGCTTCAGCCTGTACCGGAAGGCCATCATCGAGTTCTTGCGCATCCATAAGCTCAAGGACCTCGAGCTGCTCTACCAGCCCATCAAGAAGCTGGGGAAGGCCGCGTACGACCAGAACATCGAAAACATGCCCCTATCGCGGCGCGGCATGGACGCATTTTTCGCGGCGAACCAGTTCCGCAACGAGATCATCAAGATCTTCCAGGAGGCCAATTCCGCGGGCGAGAGCCTCGAGGCCATCGCCAAGAAAATCCACGAGAAGATCATCGACCGGCTGCGCGCCACGGCCGAGCTGTCGTCGAATGACGTGCTCTATTACCTGCAGTACCTCCTCGGCATGAAGTTCACCCGGCTCGTCGAGCTTCTCAAGTCTTACGGCATTCAGGACCTCACGCTCGTCGGCACGGCGCTGACCACGGATTACACGAAGCTCGAGTACCGGTTCAGCGAGAAAGGGATAGAAAAGGCCGACATCGAGAAGTTACTCAAGTTCGAGGGCAACATGACGGCCATCGTGCAGGTGTCGCTCGACGACTTTAAGCGCGACCAGAAATCACGGGGCTTCTCCAAGGAACGCTACGAGAAGACGACGATCCAGTCCATGATCCAGGACCACCTCTCGGACGTCGACAACCCTGCGCTGGCTTTCATCGCCAACGACATGCGCCTCTCCAAGCAAGAACTCGTCGACTTGCTGCTGCTCGAGGTGAACGTGAAGGAGATCATCAAGGACGCGGGCATCAAGTCCATGAACACCTTGCTCGTCATTCTGAAACTGCAGCGCTTCATCGACAGCATCACGGAGGAGATTTTCATCTCCATGCTGTCCAAGCTCACGCGGCAAGTGGCGAGGATCATGGAATTCTTCCTGCTGCTCGGCAAGGCCAAGAAGGATATGCTCGAGAACATCGCCGAGGTGCGGAGATCGAGCCGCGTGAAGCCCCGGGACCTGCTCAGGTTCCAGGACGGGTTCACTGGCCTGATCATGGATCTGCAAGACAACGTCGCTTACATCCTTAACAAGGAGGATCCATACGACGTGAACGCGTTCATTCATGGGAAGCTCTGCGAGCTCACGTACGAGGCGGCGCTGAAGGAGATCAAGGAAGGCAATAGCCCGGTGTATTTCGGCGTCGTGAGCCACCCGATCGTGCTGGACGACCTGGAGGTCGTGTCGAACATCTCGGCCCTGGACTTGTTCTTCAGGTGCCAGCTGAAGAAGGCCAAGCCATGAGCTTTCCATGACCCCAGCGACCTTTGTCACGTTTTTTTATCATTATGCCTTCTTGGCATATTGCATAAGAGAGATGGCTCTTCACCTCATTTTGATGCCATGAAAAAGGGAGCTGGCCTTTCCTGGAGCGTTCTATCCCCTCGATCTTTATTGGTTATCCGTCCCTTTTTCCGTTTTTTTCCAAAACACCGTTTTTCGCTTTTTTTCTCTTTTTTCGCGAAACAAACGCGAAACTCCGTTCAATCTAGCAACTTTTCGAATCTGGGTGAAAAATATGGTGACAAGAACGTTTTTCTAACAAAATCATTAACCTTTCTTGATTCTTTTACTACGTATAGACAGCCTGGGGAAGCCGGGACAGGCCAACACCACCACGGAATGCAAGGATGCAGTGCAGTAATTCTTTACCGCTATTGCCCATCTCAGCATCGCGAAGCCGCGTGCATCGACGGAATTCCCATGCTCACACCCATAGCAACGGCATTACGGTCGTGTCATGTAGGTCATACCACGGTTCAAGAACGGAAGGTCACCTTTTCATCTCATGAACCGATAGCTTCAAATGCTTAAGGGTTCCTATTTTTTGTCATACAATTGTATAACGGACGTATTACGATTGCATTACGAATGTATTACAAACTGTATCATGTTCCGATATGGAAAGGATTCAATATGAGTGCTCAAGACGATACCGACCAGACGAAAGCTAACACTAAAGAGTTCACAATCTGCTTTCGATTGGATAAGGCTCAATATGACATTCTAAATGGGAAAGCGAAGGAAGCACACTCAAAAAAGAGCGATTTCTTACGCGATTGCATTTCCGGCCAGAAAATGGCACGAAATGACGACCAAAAAGCCGTGATCAAAGCCTTGCTGGATGACATGTCATTCATATTTGATTTCTTCCAAAGAAACGCAACAAAATTAACGCTCAAGGAAACCGATAAAGAAAGATTCAAGGTCATCTTGCAAAAAGTTAGGGAGTTGGGAAAGAAATGAGCTTAGACAACATTGACATCGACAGCTGGGGAAAAAAAGAAGACAAGCCTGATCAAGACAAGGACGCGGGCCCCGACGACAAGAAGGAGAAGGTGCCGCGGCAGCCGCGCCCGAAACCCCTGCGGCAAGAGAAGCCCGCGGAAAGCGATGACGAGCGGAAACCCAAGAAAACCGTGCCGCTGGACGACGTGCCGATCGACGCCCTGCGGGGCTTGTATTACTTCGTGATCGAGAAGACCGACAAGAAGCTGTCCAAGGCCGAGCTGAAACGCAATTTGAAGGAATTTTTGTCGTCACGGGAAAAGTTTGACAAGCTCCTCCAGAACATCGTTGACGCCGTATTCTCTTGAGCCGTTACAGGGTTCTCGCGCCCCGGTTCAGACACGAATGAAGCTGTTTCTCGTTTTTCTTAAGTTGAACTTAGAGATCTCCTCATCCGGTAGAAATGCGGGAGATTCTTGGACCTCACGAGTCTAGCTTAATCTATATAGATCATGTCGAAAAGATATATATCTCGTCTTTTGGTCACTTTCCTGGAGTCTGATATGTATGCATTGTCCATATTTGGTCAAGACGCGTTCTATAATGCCTGGCACGGTTGTTGCATTGGTTGTGTCGATTCATTCTTAATTGAATCACGAATGAACCGAGATTCTGGTTCACCGACGCCGGATAAGGTAGCCTTTCACACGAGATAATGGCCATGTATAAGAACAATCGCAATCATCTTGTATGTATCGTCGTGGCTTGTTCCATGTTCTTATTCAGCACGGTTCTACTGGATGCCATACTTAATCCGGATATAGATGATACGTCAACATTATTGCTGCCAAGGCCGAATGACTACGCCCGAACAGAGGATTTTGAATCCTACACCGCTGGAGAGAACATCAACGGAAAAAACGGCTTTCTTGGTGCTTGGACCGCTTCCGCGAGTAGCGGGTGCAGTTGCACGATCTCCAGCTATGGCGGGGACCTGGTGATGGACGCAAAAGACGGCATGGGATCGGGTGTGGTCAATGCAGTGCTAACCTTCGGAACCAGCGGTGGGATAAATGGGCTCAACGTCGTCCGCTGGAGCCAGGAAGTCTACTTGAACTACGCCTTCAACATCAGGTTAATGGAATGGACTTCAGATAACGTGCAGGTTTATTTCAACGGAAGAACTGACGTGTGTTATTACAACGGCCATTCCAGTTCCGTAGTCTCGACCGGTCTCACGTACGAGACCGGATGGGAGACCTACGAGATTTTACTCCTTTCGACGTCTCAATTCAAGATTCGGCAATTCAAGAACTATGTCTGGAGCTCATGGCGCGGCCCGTTCGATCAACGCGTTCATTGGAGCGGTGCTGGGGCTGCTTGCAATGCCTGGAGTCTCAGTGGAAACACAAATGGACAGCCACAAATCCGGTTCGATGATATCGGGGTCTCATGGGTCGATGGATTTACCGCCATCGAAAATTTTGAATCCTATGCTGCGGGGGATGGCATTGCCGGTAAAACGGGTCCTATTGGATCGTGGACTGCCGCCATTGGCAGTTCTTGTAGTTGCAATGTTTTTAATGACAATGGCAATCTCGTATGTCGCCAGATTGACGGGAACACAAACTCTGGTGTAAATTCTGCAATCAGATTCACCACGCCGGGTTCACCGAACGGCGTTGATTCCATCCGCTGGAAACAAAAAATCAGTACGTATGGTAATAGCTGGTGGGCAGTGAGCTTCTACGAAGGCACGACCATACGAGTTACTCTTTTTTTCAATAAGTATAGCAACAAGGTGCAGTATTATGTTAGCGGGTTTTATTACGATACCGGGCTCACTTGCATGCAGGAATCATGGGAAACCTACGAAGTGCTCTTCTTCTCGACGACCCAGTTCAAGGTCCGTCAGTATGGTGGGGTGTGGTATGGGCCTTTCACAAACCGTGACAATTCGGCCTGGAGCAGCACTGGCGCTGTGATAACAAAAATGATATTCGGTGCAAGCACTCCCGACTGGTATGACGTGCTGTTTGATGATGTTGAGATATTTTGGTCTCCCAGCAATAATCCCCCCACGCTTACGACCCCTTCGGTAACGCCTGGGAGTGGCACGACGACAATCTCCTATACATACATAGTAACTTACACGGACATAGAAAACACAGCCCCGTCATACGTACGGGTTCACATCGATGGTTCAAACTACACCATGGCAAAGCAGAACGATAGTGACATCACGTACACGGACGGTTGCTTGTACACGTTCAGTCGGACGCTCTCGCTTGGCTCGCACGATTACTATTTCAGCACGAGTGATGGTTTCTTGTCAACATCAACTTCGCCGTATTTCGGTCCAACCATTTCCACGAATACATGTCCCATCATCACGGCACCTTCTGTTACGCCCTCGTCCGGCAACCGGGACACCGTTTTCACGTTCATAGTTACTTACACGGACATGGATGACCAAGCACCATTATACGTGAATCTTTTTCTCGATAATATGAGCTATGCCATGTTAATACAAGACATTTCCGATAACACTTACACGGATGGCGTGCTATACATGCTAACAATGAAGCTTGGACCGGGATCTCATTATTTTTATATTTCTTGCTCGGACGGGTCGGCTTCAGAGATTTCCTCTACGCAATTTATAACCGTGATCGATTATTCTGCTAGCTCGACCACCGTGACAATCGCATTCCTCGTCCTTATCTCGACCGTCGTGCCCGCGATCATCGGTGGCAGCGTGAGGGCATATCACAAGAAGAAGGGGATCAAGCAACATATAAACAATTCAACCAATAGACCACCATCACCTTCGAATGTTCAACCGTCCTATATAGCACTGACTGGGACGCCTGCAAAGAAAATTGCCTGTTGGCAACCCCCATCACAGAGGGATTTACCTTCTCCCTTGCCAAGGAATGTGTTGAGAATTAACCGGGAACCGACCCATCCAGAGAACCTAGAAGTTAATGATCTTGAAGCAGAGTTAATGGCAGCTATTGCCGAGCAATCGTGAGGAATTGACCAATCGCTTATTTCAACCGTAAGAAAACTTGTTCGAAATCGAATGTTTTAAATATTATGGCGAGCATAGTATTGTTGATGTTCGATGTTGGTTATTGGGGATAGTTCGAAATCGAATATGGCGTTCACTGCATTAAACGATGCATTTGCGACCCCGCGCAAAGGTTCAATATGCCATGATGGCTTTACCTCCATGCGACTAGATAGTTGGTGGCTCGACACATGGTCTTAGACGGCTTGAGAAAATCCATCGACAACGCGGTCAGGGCGTTGAAGCGCCTCCCGCGCATCGATCAGGAAGCCTTGGAACAGTTCATCGGGGAATTGCGGAAGGCCTTGATCGAGGGCGACGTGAACGTCGATCTAGCCATCGCGCTGACTAATCAAATCAAGAAGCAAGCATTCGACCAGCAGATCGCCGAAACTGTTACTCGGCAAGACTTCATCGTCAAGCTCCTCCACGACCAGCTCACCCGTTTCCTCGGGGACACGCCCGCACCCATCCGCATCCAGAAGGGCAAGGAAAACATTGTGCTCCTCGTCGGTATCCAGGGCAGCGGGAAAACGACGACCGTCGGCAAATTGGCCAATTATTACAAGAAGCACAACTTCAAGGTCGGCCTCGTGTGCACGGACACGTGGCGTCCCGGTGCGTACGAGCAGCTCAAGCAGCTTGGGGAGAAAGTCGAGGTCCCGGTCTACGGCAACCCCGCCGAGAAGGACTCGATCAAGCTCGCCGTCGACGGCGTGAAGTATTTCTTCGACCAGAAGGAAAAGCCGGACCTCGTCATCGTCGACACGGCGGGCCGCCACAAGGAAGAGAAGACGCTCATCAAGGAAATGCACGAGATCGAGACGTCCATCAAACCAGACGAGACCGTGCTCGTCATCGATGCCACGCTCGGCCAGCAAGCATACTCGCAAGCCCTTGCCTTCGCGCAAAACACCGCGGTCGGTTCCATCATCGTCACCAAGCTTGACGGCACCGCGAAAGGTGGTGGCGCGCTCTCCGCGTGCGCGGCAACGGGTGCTAAGATCAAGTTCATCGGCACGGGCGAGCACATCGACGACCTCGAGCTGTTCAACCCGCAAGGGTTCGTCGGCTCGCTGCTCAACATCCCGGACCTCGAATCCTTGCTCGAAACCTTCGAGGAAGCCAACTTCGCGATCGACCCCGGCGCCGAGAAGCGCTACATGAGCGGCAAGCTTACGCTCGACGACATGCTCGTGCAGCTCCGGCAGTTCAAGAAGATGTCGATGTCGAAAATTTTCGGCGCTCTCGGCATCGGGGGCCAATTGCCGCCCGAGTTTTCCGACATCGCGAAGGATCAAATCAAGAAATGGGAAATCGTCTTGCAATCCATGACGACGTACGAGAAGGAAAACCCGGTGGAGATCAAGGGTAGCCGCATCACGCGTATCGCGATCGGGTCGGGGGCTGGCCGCAGCGAAATCAAGAAGCTACTCGCCCAGTTCGATACCATGAACAAGTTTATGAAGCGGGTCGGGAAAAACAAGAAGATGCTCTCCAGCATCGCGAAAGGTGGCCTCCCTGCCCTTGGCGGTATGGGTGGCAAGGGCATGAAGGGATTCCCCGGCGGTTTCCCGGGCATGCCGGGCCAGAAGGTCAAAAAGTTGAAGTTGTAAACCATGCCGTTCTCCTTTTTCATCGAACACGACATGCTCGCTGAGATCACGAAGAAGGACATCGACGTTTGCGCCATCACGCCCGAGTGGGCTGGTGTGTGTGACGATATCCGATCCGTGTTTTTCCTGTCCAGGTCGATGCGGAAGGAACGGGACGCGTGGTTCTATTTTACCCGGTCACGGGTGCTGGTCACGTTCAACGGCTCGACGCTCCGGTATCTCGGGCCGGACGAGCGCTCGACCCTCATGCTGTTCGAGAAGGCACTTGCCACGGTAGCCGGCGCCCGACATTCCCCGCAGCATGAACCCGACGAGCCACGCTGGATCGAATCGACCCCGGGGGTGCGATCCGCCGGGGAATTATCACGGGATATCGCGCTCGGGCTGTTTTCCAAGGCGCACGAGAAATGCACGTGTTATTTACCCGAGTTCCAGGCCCCAATGAGCGCGGATCCCTCGGTTCTCGCTTTGCCCAGGACATTGCATGGCTTTCTATCGACCGGTACCGTCGGCATCGTGTTATTCTCGCCCTCTGGCAATGCCGCGGAAGCGGATGCCACGGGGAATGCAACTACGGCAAGATCACCTAGTTTAATAAAAGCCCCGGTCATAGTGAAAACCAGCCTGGTCACCCATGCCTCGAAAATCATGATCTTCAACTTGATCGAGGACAATGCCCGAGTCGATGGAACGTGAACCTTGATATTTTCATCAAGAACGGGTCGTATTTCGACCCCGTGCAAAGTGCACTCGCTAAGGGGAATATTGGAATCAAGAACGGGCAAATTGTATCCATCAACGGCAAAGATAGCGACGACAACGAGATCGTGATCGATGCGGCGGGTTCGATCGTCTTGCCCGGCTTCATAGACGTGCACGCGCACATGCGCGACCTCGAGCTGTCGTACAAGGAAACCTTCGCATCGGGCACGAAAGCCGCCGTCCATGGAGGCGTCACGACGATCTTGTGCATGCCCAACACCAAGCCACCTGTCACGCGGCCCTCGATCCTCGTGGACTACATCAACCGCGCGCGCACCGCCGCGTATTGCAACGTGGGATTCTTGTGCGGGTATCCGACCGACACGCGGGACTTGAAACTGCTCAAGGAACACGGCGCGTATGGTATCAAGCTGTACATGGAGCGGTCGTTGGAAGGCATAGACTGGTCCGATGACAGGGTCCTCGCCGACGCAATGTCCACCATCTTCAGCGCCGGCTTCCCCCTTCACGTGCATCCCGGTGTGCCGCATTCCCGGGAGGAAGACGGCCTAAAATACCTGGAAATGGTGCAAGAACAAAAGTTATCCCCCTTGCAGGCCTATTCCCGCTTGTACACGGACGAGATGGAAGCGGCGAGCGTGGAGCGGCTCTTCAATCTCGCCGACGGCATCGTGAAAGCCGATCCCGCGGTCAAGCCGTGGATCCACGTGTGCCACATCTCGTCACGCAAGGTCATCGACGCGATCCTCGAGCGGAAGCCAAGGTTCCCCGGCAAGATCACGTCGGAAGTGACGCCGCATCACTTGTTCTTGTCCAGTGACATGCATTTCGAGAAGGACGTGGTTGCTAAAGTCTTGCAACCGCTGCGTCCAGCCTCCGATTGCGATTATTTACTCCAGCAATTCCATGCCGGCGCGATCGACATGATCGTATCAGATCACGCCCCCCACACCGCAGAGGAGAAACTGGTGCCGTTCCTGGACGCCCCCTCCGGCTTTCCGGTCCTCGACATCTATGTTCCCTTGCTGCTCACGTGTTTCGGCAGCCGGCAAATCCCGATCAGCGACGTGGTTCGCGGCGGCTGCGAGAATCCGGCGGCCGCGCTGGGTATGGAGGGGAAGAAGGGCAAGATCAAGAAGGGCGCCGACGCGGACATCGTGATCGCGAGGAAGGTCGACCCATACATACCCACAACGGACCAGTACCAGAGCCAATCGCGGATCAGCCCATATGAAGGGGCGCACGTGAACCTGGAATGGCGGATCACCCACGTGATCGTGAATGGCGAGCTACAGGTCGAGGACGGCATACTAGTCGGCCAGCCGAGCAATCGGTTGCTCTTGAACCGGCGCGTCACCCTTGAATAATCGCGCATCGCATGGCATCACCTTTATTGGAGTAAGTGCACCTTTACGTGTTGATGATCATGGATCCATCCTACCGGCTCATCGTGGAACAAAAACTGCGGGAATTCCTTCTCGAAGACGCACGGTTCAGCGACGTGTCGAGCGCCTTGATCCCGGAAAGCGCGCGGGGCAAGGCCACAATCATTGCCAAGGAAAGCGGGATCGTGTGCGGGCTCGTCGAGATCGAGGCCTTGTTCGACTTGCTCGGCTGCAAGCTAAGCCCGATGAAGAAGGACGGCGATGCCGTCGCCAAGCGCGATGTCGTGGCATCGGTTGAAGGCCCCGTCCGTGCTATCTTGCTCGGCGAGCGCACGGCCTTGAACTTGCTCATGCACCTCTCCGGTGTAGCGACGCGGACCCGGGAATTCCAAGCTATCATCGAAAAGGAACGGGTCAACCCGAGATGCAAGGTCGCCGCGACGCGCAAGACGATTCCAGGCCTCAGGGCCATGGAGAAGCGGGCGGTCGTGATCGGCGGGGGTGACACGCACAGGTGGAGCCTCGACGACATGGTCATGCTCAAGGACAACCATCTCGCCTATTTCGAGAACATCGAAACTATGATTCAGCAAGCTAAGCAAGCTACGTCATTTTCCAAGAAGATCGAGGTCGAGGTCACGTCGGTCGATGATGCCTTGAAAGCCGCAAGAGCCGGGGCGGATATCATCATGCTCGATAATATGCCATTCGATGACATGAGAAAGGCCGTGCAACAACTCGACAAGGCGGGGCTTCGGAACAAGATCATCCTGGAAAGCTCCGGTAACGTCGAAGCTGCCACGCTGCCCCAGCACGCGAAGACCGGCGTCGACTGGATTTCGACCAGCGCGATCACGCTCAAGGCGCGGCCCGTGGACTTCTCGCTTGAGCTATCGGCCAACCGGGATGAATAGGAATAGGTACTCCTTTCCTTTTGTTGTCACAAACGACCTTCATTATGAACATTTAAAACGAGTTACGTGGTCATTAAACATGGAGTCTTACGAGGAATAAAGCCAAGCCCGTTTCTCCTCTACAATGGGTATGACCATGGAAACCGACTACGTGAAATTTTTCCAGAGCTTCATCGCGAGCATGGTTCAAATCGGCGGAATCAACCTCCCTAAGAGCGTGTCGACCATGCTTGGCCGAAATCTCGGAGAGGTTTACAAGAAACGGGGCATAACCGACCAGAAAGTTGCTTTGGAATCCATGTTCAAGGCCATGGGTGGAAAGGCCGTTTCCTTCGTGGACACACAAACAGGTTTCAAGGTGACCACGGAATTTCCCACGGAATTTTGCCCGATCGGGGGCTCCGTGAAGCCAAAACGCCACAACATGTTTTTTGAAGGCATCTGCAATCCGTACGCTTCGGGCTTTTTATCCAGCTTCAACCCGAAGGAGAAGGTGTCGCTATCGTG
>Ga0315277_10012517_pt1 | contig 10638 bp, 8 predicted proteins | sample YL17G05_15_MG_FD_203695 | JGI IMG/M metagenome (GOLD analysis project Ga0315277, IMG submission 203695) | Sediment microbial communities from Yellowstone Lake, YNP, Wyoming, USA - YL17G05_15 | ecosystem: Environmental > Aquatic > Freshwater > Lake > Sediment | place: USA: Wyoming | collected... | reverse complement strand
CGGACCAAGAAGGCGTCCGGCCCTTGCTCGCGTTTGTTCAGCAACAAGTCCAGCCGGCGCCAAAGCTGCAAGGCAAAACAACCAACGGTCTCGCCACTTACCAAGGCATGCCCGGCGAGACCGGCACGCTCCGTTGGTGGTCCGGCAATGTCAGCGATCCCCAGTATGGCCTGCTTGAAGCCAAGACGGGCGGCGGCTTCACCGTCGGCTGCTACCGTGGCGTGGCCTTGGGCTATCTGACCGTTGACGGGGAGCAGCCCCTCGAGATCCCCGACGGCAACGACTACCGCATTTATGCCGACTGGGACCTGCCTGAAAACCCCGAGGCAGTCTCGGATCCTGAATCCGGCGCGCCTGTGCCAACGTACTTCTATGTGGGCATCGATTCGGGCGGCTTCGACTACACGAAGCTGCGCTTCGGCGTCGAGTGGAAAGACCTCGGCCAGGGCAAGGAATGGGTCTTGCGCGTCCAGCGCGATTCAGACCAGATTTCTGCCGTCAAGGCGAACGATGGCAAGAAACCGGCGCACATCAAACTGCACGTCTGGAAAGACTGCAAAGGCGACACCGTGGTTCGCCCCGGCGGAGCCATCGTGCGCGGGCAGTTCAGCCTCGACGGCGGTCCGTGGCATGATTTCCTGTTCTCCGACAAGCGCGCGTCCAACTACTATCCCGTCGAGGGTATGGGGCACGATGCGGGTGCGGATCGCGTGACGTTCAAAGTGCGCGGTCTCGGCACCGAAAACCTGCGCGAGGTCCGCGTCGAAGGCGCCGATGTCCCCGGCGTGAACAGCGCGGCGGCTGGCTGAGCGTCTTGAGATACATTACACGCTCAGGCACGGCAGTTGGCTGAACATTGCGGAGATCGAGCTCAGCGTCTTAACCGAGCAATGCCCCGACCGGCGGATGCCCGATCTTGAAACATTGCGAAGAGAAACCAAAGGGTGGGAGCAAGGGCGAAATGCACGTCAAAAGGGCGCGGACTGACAATTCACCACCGCTGACGCCAGAATAAGGCTCAAGCGCCTCTACCCACAAGGACAAATGTCGTGAGGTACTAGGATTTCGCGTTAAGTCTGTGGTTGAAGAAGCGACTGATTCTGAAAGGAGGAACCGAAAATGTTTAGAAAGAAGAGTTTCGCGCTCATCGAACTGCTGGCGGTCATTGCGGTCACGGGCGTTGTCCAAGCGCGTCAAGAGCAGCCAAGTTCCAACGAGAACTCCGCTTTGGGCATCAATCTGAACAGCGTCACGTACTACTCGACAGAAATCGTATTTGTCGATCTTTTTAAGCATTCCCAGACGTGGAAAAGCCAGGCACCAGGCAAGCCGTACGCCCAGGCCGGTCCGCTCGATCTGACCGAGGACGGCTGGGTCCGCTCATTAGCAGACAACGGGCAGTTCGCCGACTCCATAATTCTCAGCCCGATCAACGGACGCTATATCCCCGGCATTTATACTTGTTTTTATGATGGCCAGGGCGAGATTAAATTTGCGCCCGGAATATCGGTACTTCGACAAGATCCAGGCCGGATAGAAATTGAGGTAAAACCCGACCTGAAGCTTCTCGCGCTACGTCTTACAAAGACTAACCCCAAGGACCCAATCCGTAACATTCGGTTGATCCTGCCCGGTTTCCAGGATACATACAAAGAGCGTCCATTCCATCCGGATTTTCTGGCGCGATGGTCCAAATTCAAGGTCATTCGTTTTATGAACTGGCAGCAGACGAATGGCTCAAAGCAGGTTAATTGGTCCGACAGGCCGACGCCAAACTTGCAGACGCAGGGAACCGATAAGGGCGTGGCGCTGGAATACATGATTGAATTGGCAAACACGCTGAACGCTGATCCCTGGTTTTGCATGCCGCACTTAGCCACTGACGATTACATCCGCGAGTTTGCGCAGATGGTTAAGAAGCAGTTAAAGCCCAACCTGAACGTTTATGTTGAGTACTCCAACGAGTGCTGGAACAGCATATTTGCCGAGGCGCGGTACTGTAAAGATCAGGGCAAAAAACTTGGCTTAAGTGACAACGACTATCAGGCACAACTGCGCTACTACAGCCGGCGTGCGGTCGAGATTTTCAAGATCTGGGAAGGGGTTTTTGGTGGCAAAGACCGGCTCATACGCGTGTTGGCTGCACAAGCTGCCAACCCCTGGACGAGCGAGCAGGTGATGGATTTCGAGGATGCTTACAAGCAAGCCGACGCCCTAGGAATCGCGCCTTACTTTGGCTATGAGCTTGGCAGTCCCAAGACTCAGAGTGAAGTAGCCAAAATGAGCGTTGACGAGATTCTTGACGCCTGTGAAGGCTTCGTCAAAAATAAGAAGACCCTGGAAATCATCGCCAAACAGGCCCAACTGGCCGGACAGCGCGGACTTCGGCTCGTCGCTTACGAAGGTGGGCAGCACCTTGTCGGTCACGGCGGGGCGGAAAATAATAAGCAATTGGAGGAATTGCTCCACGCTGCCAACCGTCATCCGCGAATGAGGCAGCTTTATCTGGCGTATTTATCCGTCTGGAAGGGTGCAGGCGGCACGATGATGGCTATGTACTCTTCTATGGGCAGATATTCAAAGTGGGGCAGTTGGGGACTGATGGAATATCACGGCCAGCCGATCGTTGAAGCTCCCAAATATCAGGCCGTTACCGAATTCCTCGAAAACAATCCCCGCTGGTGGTAAGCCGGCTGATGAGAGGATCGAGGCTCATATCTTTGTAGGTTCGCTGGCCTTGTTTCTTAAGCGGGCCCGGTTTTCGGGCGGTCTGCGGGGGCCTGCAGGGGCGCTTTATGGCAGCCGGTAGTGGTGGCGCGAATTCCCGCACTGCTGGAAATATGCTGAAGCGGTTGTGGTGCGGTGTTACAAGGGCGTTTCATGTAATGTATCGCACGAAGAAGGTAATTAAGGGGACAGTATACCGATTTCCTGTTCATTTGTAGACGTGGAAGTGATAAGGTGGCGGCATGGCACGGGTAGCGCGAGGGACTGTGCAGCGCTTGCTGGACTGGGGCTCTGAGACGTGACCTCCGTAAGAAGATGCGGGGAAGAAGAACGAAGAAGCTGGAGAAATAGGTGTGGTATGCCCGATTTTGCGCCGATTTTATGAGGCGAGTCTGAGTCGTTTCAAAAGCGCTTCACCATCCTTCGGAGAAGGCGCCTGAACGGATATGGCAAGCTTCTCGGCAGGCAGCTTTTTGGTCAGCGCAACGACGCGATCGGGATCGTACCCGTTGATGATGATGCCTTTCCCGGCTTCCGCGATCTTCCTATACTGGGGTAACCACGTCTCAGAATCTTCCGGCGGATTGCCTGCACCTGCTACCCACTGGATCGCGTTAAGCCGCTCGATGGACAGCAGACTCCTGAGATGGTGGAGTGCGCCCGGACCGTCCCAATGGTACACAGACCTGTCGAGCCATTCGACATATTGCTCCAGGTATGGAACCACGAATTCTTCAAACATCGCTGAGGATATCATTGCGGAGAAATCGCACTGGAGCACGTACCACGGGCGGGACGACCAACAGCCGAGCCAGCACGTATGCCCCTCCTGACCTGTATCATCTATGATTGACCGTAGCTCCGAGTAGCACCGGAACCAGAACTCCATGATCCTGTCCTGGCACCGGTTCACGAGTCCGGGCGATTCGATGATGTCTAACAGAAGGTTCTGATTGCCCCGCAACGACGCCAGTATATCCAGGACGCTCCCGATGTCCGCGATAGACACGAAAAACTCCTTTTCAGCCATATGTGCAGCCTCTCGGGTGAAGTTCAGCGTCGCCTGCCACAACTCATTTTCCGGATCATACCTGAGCGACGATTCTATCTCTTTCAGCGACATGTCCCGGAGAGGATGGAACCATACGGTCTCACGCATCAACGTGACTTCCGAACCGAGGTACGCCGCCATACTTCCCGGTCCGAAGTTTATGAACACGTTCGGGAGGGCATCGCCGCCGTACCACGTGCTCATCACCTGGTTCCATGCCGTCCTCGTCCTGTACGCCACGTCCAACCATCTTTCGCGAACGTCCACGGGGTCACTAACAGAAAGGAGCGGCCTTCTGGGCTGATCGAGCGGCGCAACTACTGAGATGAGCGGTCCTGTGTCGAGCGTTCCGTCCCACCATGCTTCCCACCGTGCTTGTGCATTGTTCCGATCCTTGACGAATTCCATGATGCGATAACCCCCATGTTGCGGTGAGAACCGCGGCTTGCCTGTCACGCGCAGTGCGTGGCGCGCTTGGCAACGATACGCGCGTGCAACATATATGTAACGATAAAGTGGGAGCGGTTGTCAAATTCGCTTTCGAATCATGAGAAGATTCGGACTTCTCTTCGCTGAAACCGGTGGCGATACGAGCTAATCTCATGTATAATCTGTTCGGGAGGGGATAGCACCGATGAACAATCCTATGCTGGAACCCGACCCCATCTCGGCGCGGACGAATAGGACAAAAAGGGCGAACGCGTGAAGATATTGCAGGGGTATCTCGTCAAGGAATGTGTCCCACCATTTTTCTTGAGCTACCTTGTTGCGACCTTTATGTTTCTCGTTCGGGGCATGCGGGACAGGGTGGAAAGATTCTCTGATGTCGGAGTCCAGCTATCCGACATCGTCAAGGTCACTGCGCTATCGCTGCCCGTGGTCTCGGTATATGTTGTGCCGATCGCTGTGCTTCTCGGCGTCGTGTTCGGGGTCGCCCGGCTCTCAAAGGACACCGAGATGGTAGCCGTTCGGGCGTCCGGCATCTCGCTCAAACAGCTCGCTTGGCCGATGCTTATCCTGGGCGCTCTATTGAGCGTTGCGTGCTTCGGCGTAACCGAAGGGTTCGCCCCGTTCGCCGAACTCAAAGCGAAACAGCTTCTTGTTATGGCAGCGTTACGACATCCTGCAGCGCTCGCCAAGCCGGGTCAATGGGTCGAGTTCGGCGGAATGAGGATGCGGGTCGGATGGGGCGATCCGCGTTCAGGCGAGATGAAAGATGTCGTGATCGTCCTGTTCGAGGAGGATAAACCAACGATATTCCTGAATGCTGCACGAGGCGCTTTCGAGAAAGGAACAAACGAGATCCCAACTCTCAAGCTTCTCGACGGCGAGATTCACGAGCAAGGAAGACGTGCCGTAACCTATTTTGCCTGGACTGCTATTCCTCTCGATTTCAGCAACCGGTCAGCGTTCAAAGGGTTCAGCGAGAAGGCTGGCGGCAGAGAAGCTCACGAAATGCATCTTCAGCAACTAGCCCAAGCCGTCTCAGACCAATCGCTCTCCGAAAAGAAACGGGATGAGCTCCGGAACGAGCTGGGACAACGGTGCTCGCTCCCGTTTGCGTGTTTCATATTTGTGCTTATCGGGTTGCCTCTTGCAGGAAGAAACGTCCGCGCAGGACGTTCTTACGGGCTGGCGCTCGCGTTCATGACCGTCATCGTATATTACGTTCTGCTTCTGATCGGGCAGACGCTCGTCGAACGCGGGCTGGTCAACCCGATTCTAGGCAACTCGCTGGCGAACATCGTGTTCGGTTCAACGGGGATAATGCTCTTCGCGAAAACGCAATGAAACTGATTGATCGGTACATAGTCTCTCGTCTGATCCTGTGGCTCGTTATCATACTTTTGTTCGCGGCTTCATTCTACGTGCTTATGGACCTGCTCACGCGGACCCGAGCCGGCATTGTCGAACACGGCGCGCCGGCACGAATAGTTCTCCGGTACTATCTGAACTACCTGCCGGTGATAATCCTTCAGACTGCTCCGGTTGCCTTTCTCATAGCAGCTCTGTTCGTACTGGGCACGTTTGCGCGCAACAATGAGTATGCGGCGTTGCTCGCGGGGGGGATAAGCTTCTACAGGTTTGCGATTGCCCCGATCGCTCTGAGCGCTGCTGTGGCTGTCTGTGCTCTTGCTCTCGGAGAATATGTTCTGCCTTCCTCAGCGCGGCGCGCGGACTATCTCCTCAAGACGTACATCAAAAGCACGAATCCCACGCGGGAAATACCCATGGCATGGTCACGACCTGACCTCGGTCTGACATACGCTATACGAAAATATAACCCTGTCACCCGGTCCGGCAAAGAGGTCATGATCACGAAACGTGTCGGGGCGACTATTACAGAAAAGGTCGAGGCGGACAGCGTGTTCTGGGACGCGCTTCGGGGGATATGGACCCTGGAACAGGCGACCGTCATCGAGGTCGAAAAGGATTCCGAACAGCGTCGCCAGTTCGGCCGGATGACAGCTCCCGTGTATGAAACGCCTGGTGCGCTCGAAGCAGGTCGCAGGTCTGCGGACGAGAAGAGTTTCGCGGAACTGTACAGCGAACTCACGGGGCTAGCTCGGAGCGGTCTCGTTTACCCCGACAAATGGGTGGATCTCCATGCGAAACTGGCGGTACCACTCACCAACTTCATCATATTCTTTCTGGCAATGCCGTTTGCCCTGAGAGTGAAACGGGGCGGACTCGCCATGAGTTTCGGGATAAGTATCGGGATCAGCATCGCCTATATGAGCCTGTTCGAGGTCGGACAGGCGTTAGGGCGCGCTCAGTATCTCGTCCCCTGGGTTGCCGCATGGGCTCCCAACATGCTCTTTTTCGGTGTCGGACTGTATCTCACCTCGAAGATCGAGACATAACGAGCCTGGATCCGGTTAGTCAGTACGTCCCGCACCTCTTCACAAGCTCGATGACGCGACAGTACTGGTCGAAACTGACGTTCGACGGGACGGAATGGTCTGAATGGTAGATGTAGCCGCCACCCTGTTTAGCGACAGGGATCTTGGTGGCGATCTCGGTCTCGATAACCCTCGGATCAGGGGCTGCCATTGCCCGAACGTCTATGCCTCCCATGAATGCTATCGCGTCGCCAAACGACCGTTTCAGTTCGACCAGGTCCATACCAGACTTGACCTCGATCGGCTGAAGACAGGCGAATCCCGCCTCTATCAACATCGGTACGAACGCACGCACCCGACCGCAACTGTGCAGTATGATCGGCATACCTCTGCTTCTGAAAAAGTCGCATAACCGTTTGTGAGATGGGAACAACACCTCACGATACACCGTCGGAGAAAAGAAGGTAGCGTTCCGGTATCCCAGATCGTCATAGACGAACGCGCCGTCGAACTTGAACCCGCGCGAGATCATCTCTTCGCATCCGGCGATGCACAGTTCAACCGCCTCATCAAACATTTCGCGCACCCACGACGGGTCGTCCATCATCGCCATAAGAAGAGCCTGCGCCCCGACAAAATTCTGCGTCTTATCGTACCCGATCGGTCCCGCGTAACATGCGAACTTTCCCTTGGCGTACTCGCGCCGGTTCGCCTCGAGCTCCTTCTCCCAGTTGACCCGCTTGTCGTTCCAGACCAGACGCGATTTGTGTTCCTCCCACGCCCGTCGCGTCGTCATCGTGTACCCGAGCAGTTCCGGCGTTGACTCATGATCCTTGAAACTGCGGCGTGTTGCGCCGTTTGCGTCCTTGTACACCTTATACGTGCCGGTTTCCTCGAGCACCTGCTCAGGCAACTGAAACGAGGTGTCAGGCCACTGGCTGAACATCTCGTACCCGAAATAGTCGTCCGGCGACTCTGTTTCCGGCAGACCTTCCTTATGCCACCGCAGCGTTGTGAACCCCCACGGGCTGTCGTGGATCGGTACGCGGTCTCCTTCACGATGGCTCAAAGCCAGCATAACACGTTCTCGCGGGATCACTATCGAGACTCCCTTCTGTGCGTTTTCATGGATGAGATTCACCGACCCGTTTCGAACACCAAACTCGTTCGCCGAGATTATCCTATAAAAGATGTGAAGCCGCAACAACTTTCTGCACAATGTCAGGACACAACGCTGATCAGGAAAGGATCGTGCCCCTGTCTCGTCGGTCGCATCGTTGACAAAACGAAGATGACAATGACATGCTATCATGAACGTTGATGATTGCAGGCGAAGGAGTGTCGCGGTAGCTCAAAGACGGGCAATTGAGCTATTGACTATTCTCAGGTCAGGCAAGACATAATGTATCGAGGAAAAAGAGGAGATTACCGTGTGTAACAAAATGCGCGTCATCTTGGTGTTGCTCTTGTCTGCAGCTTCCGCATGTGGGGCATCAAGGAAGAATTCGATACAGATCAAGGGTTCAGACACAATGGTTAATCTGGAGCAAGCTTGGGCCGAAAAATATATGGAGAAGAATCCTGGTGATTTTGTCGCGGTCACCGGAGGTGGTTCAGGCACGGGGCTTTCGAGCCTTATCAGCGGTACCTGTGACATTGCTACGAGCTCAAGGAATATCAACGAGAAAGAAGTAGCCTTGGCAAAGCAGAAGGGCGTAAACCCGTACGAAATCAAGGTTGCATTGGATGGTCTTGCCGTTGTGGTGAATCCTGCCAATCCTGTCGGTAAGCTGACGATGGATCGGCTCGCAGGGATATTTTCGGGCACGATCACCAACTGGAACGAAGTGGGCGGCAAGACCGAGAAGATCGTCGTGCTCTCGCGCGAAGTCAATTCCGGAACGCACGTGTATTTCAAAGAACACGTATTGCGAAGAGGTGATCCAAACAGCAAAGCGGAATTTGCGCCCTCCGCGCTGCTCCTTTCATCCTCCCAGGCGATCGCCGATGAAGTGGCAGGAAATTCAGCCGCGATAGGCTATTACGGCATGGGATACATCTCCACAAGACAGAAATCGGTAGCGATAGCCAAGGATGAGGAATTGGAATATGTGGCGCCTACCATAGAGAATGTTCTCAAGGGCACTTATCCCATATCGAGACCGTTGCTCCTGTATACGAACGGCGCGCCGCAAGGGCTGGTCAAGAAATTCGTAGATTTTGCGCTTTCAAAGGAAGGCCGGGATATCGTCCGGGCAACCGACTTTGTGCCGCTGAGTAAGTGAAGCCAATGCGCAAACTGAAAGAATTCGTAATAGAGAAGCTCATACTTCTTTGCGGCTTGGCTTCGATATTGTTTGTGGTGCTGATCTTCCTGTTTCTGCTGAAAGAAGGGCTTGCGGTATTCAAAACGGTAAGCCCTTTTGCCTTTCTTTTCGGCAAGAGCTGGTACCCGATTTCAGACCCCGCGCAGCTGGGGATACTCCCCTTGATTCTCGGCTCTCTCGTGGTTACGGTGGGAGCGGCTATCATTTCCATCCCCATAGGCGTAGGCTGTGCGATCTATATCGCCGAGATAGCTCCGGTAAGGATCAAAGAGATTCTGAAGGCGGGGATAGAATTATTGGCTGCCATACCGAGCGTTGTTTTGGGGTTCATCGGAATGGTTACGCTCGTGCCCTTGGTAAAAACGATATTTCGTCTGCCGACGGGATTAACCGCATTATCCGGATCGATAATGCTCGCATTCATGGCGATGCCTACCATCGTCTCAATTGCAGAGGACGCACTCTATTCGGTGCCCAAGACATATAAAGAAGGAGCTCTCGCGTTAGGAGCAACGCACTGGCAGACGATATGGCGCGTGATGCTTCGGGCAGCATCAAGCGGTATACTCGCCGCGATAATGCTGGGAATCGGCAGGGTGATCGGCGAGACCATGGCGGTGATGATGATTACGGGAAACGCTGCCGTGATACCGCACAGTCTCTTTGTGCCGGTTCGCACGTTAACGGCCACCATTGCGGCCGAAATGGGAGAAGCGGTCGTGGGAAGCGAACACTACTTTGCTCTCTTCGCTATTGGAATCGTTTTATTCGTTATCAGTTTTGCCATTAACGTGACGGCGGATCTGTGTCTGCACAAAAGGCAATAATGAGGAATCCGTATCGAGCACAGAAAATCGCCTTTTCCCTGTTATTCCTGGCGACCCTTGTGATAGTGGTTCTAGTAGGTTTTGTCGTCGTCATCATTGTCGAGAAAGGGCTGCCGGCAATCAATTGGCAGTTTGTTTCGGATATACCGCGGCAAGGGATGCGCGCCGGCGGAATATTCCCCGCAATTGTCGGAACATTGTATCTGGTGGCGGGTGCGATCATCTTTGCCTTGCCGATAGGGCTCTGTGCAGCCATCTATCTGTGCGAGTATGCAAAGGACAATGTGCTTACGAGGCTCATTAAATTGGCGATCATTAACCTCGCGGGTGTACCTTCGGTCGTGTACGGGCTTTTCGGATTGGCACTCTTCGTGGTCTTTTTCAAATTTGGCGCCTCGATCCTTTCGGGTTCGCTGACGCTCGGCATCATGATTTTGCCTCTGATAATCACCGCCTCACGAGAAGCGCTCGAAAGCGTTCCCCAGTCATTCCGTGAGGTAAGTCTGTCTTTGGGTGCGAGCAAATGGCAGACGATACAGCATATCGTTTTGCCCAATGCGATCCCGGGGATTCTAACAGGAACGATTTTGGGTGTAGGGAGAGCTGCGGGCGAGACGGCGCCGATTCTTTTTACCGTCGCAGCCTTTTATCTACCGCAGCTTCCGGGTTCGATATTTGACCAGGCAATGGCTCTCCCCTATCATCTCTACGTTATTTCAACCCAGGTGCCAAACGTCGATGAGAAGATACGATACGGAACGGCTTTCGTGCTGCTCGCGCTCGTCCTATTCATGAACATGGTCGCCATAATCATACGGTACAAATTCAGAATGAAGAAGAAATGGTAATACTTGCAGTCGACA
>Ga0315277_10012515_pt1 | contig 10638 bp, 10 predicted proteins | sample YL17G05_15_MG_FD_203695 | JGI IMG/M metagenome (GOLD analysis project Ga0315277, IMG submission 203695) | Sediment microbial communities from Yellowstone Lake, YNP, Wyoming, USA - YL17G05_15 | ecosystem: Environmental > Aquatic > Freshwater > Lake > Sediment | place: USA: Wyoming | collected... | reverse complement strand
AAAAAACTCTTGACAGCGAAAATTGTTTGCATACAATATTATTTATAAGCCGTTTTTGGGGCTTGGCGGGAAGTTAAGGAGAGAAACAATTGTACGAGGAATGTAATTGCAAAGATTGCAATTCAAAAGAATTAGAGAATTCTCAAGCAGGTGTTTTGTTGGAAAACTTCTGGTGCAAAGCAATTTTTAGAACTCAATTTGCTTTACTGCTGTTTCTGCGTGGTTTAATGTCTTCTATTTCATCTTTTTGTTACAGGACTAAGTTTCGTTGTAAAAAATCTTTGTTTAAAAATCAGGTATTGGTTACTTATTCTAATTGTTCCCAGACTTTTTTAAAGAGAACCTTTTGTTGTGAGGGAGATTTTGTGGGAGAACCCTTTGGGGTAAGGAGATGTTTGTTGAAAAATCCTCTTGCGGTTATTGACTGTGATCGTTTCCAGACTTTTGCTGAAAGAGAAAACTTCTTTGAAAAAGACGCGGGTAAATTACTTACTAAAACATTATCCGTAGTCTCGTACAATATACATAGTAATATGATATTACACAATAATGTGAGTGAGAACGTGAATAGGGCAGATCATCACGGATCCCAAATGTATTTAACGCATATAATTTTAAAAAAGTACTAAAGGAGGTACAAAATGTCTTATTATTATGAGTATGAATTAGGAAAAGCAGCTAAAATTCTTTGTGAAGATCTCTTCAAATTGAAACCAGGAGAAACATTTGTCATTACTGCGGATACGGAAAGTGACAAGAGAGTTGTTGATGCAACAGCCACAGCTGCTTTTGCGTGTGGTGCCAAACCCATGGTCATTTATACAGCATCCCCATTGGGAGTAGGAAAAGCAGCCGATCCCATGCTTCCCGTAGAAGCTCTCACTGCTGTACTTCTAAAGGCTGATGCCTGGGTGGAATTTAATAATGAGTGGTTACTTTACTCTACGCCTTACGATATCGCAGTGAAAGAGAACAAAAAGCTCCGCCATCAGTGCTTGGTAGGAATGAACGTAGACATGATGGTCCGCAACATTGGAAGGGTAGACTACCCAAATCTAGAAAAATTTATGAAGCTAGTTACTGAAAGGACTCTATCCGCCAAACACATGCAGATTACTACTCCGGCTGGCACAGACGTAGAATTCAATAACGAACCTGGTCGCAAGCCAATTATGGAACTTGGTTATGCTGACACTCCAGGATCCCACATGATGGCCGGACAAATCGGCTGGTCTCCAAATTTCGAGTCCATTAACGGGAAAATCGTTTTTGACGGTTCTCTCGTTCCTCCTATCGTTGGCATTTTGAAAGAGCCAGTTCACTTAACAGTTAAAAAAGGAGAAATCGTGAAGATTGAGGGAGGAAAGGAAGCTACAGAGTATGAGAAGTGGCTTAAGAGCTTCAACCACCCACAGATGCTCAAACTGGCCCATGTGTGTTATGGTTTCAACCCTGGGGCAAGACTGACAGGAGACATCCTAGAAGATGAAAGAGTCTGGGGTGGGACAGAATGGGGCATTGGCAATGTTGGGGCAATACTCGTTCCTGGTGGGATTTCTGGACCCTCCCACTCTGATGGCATTTGCTTGAATTCCTCCGTATGGTTGGATGGCGTCCAGATTATGGACAAGGGTCAGCTCTTAAACCCAGAGCTTAAAGAGTTAGCAGGAAAATTAGGGAAATAAGGTTTTCAATGACGATTTGGCCTCACTGGTTGAATTTACATATCTGCATGTTAAGTGATGTGGGGTATGCGTTCTTGGTTTCCCAGATGATTCACTTACACGGGGTTTTAGTTCTGATTTCCAGTAAGGCCATGAATTTTAGAAAGTGCGAAAGAATTTTTCTCACCCCTGCTGATCTAATAAGTAGAATAGAAGTAAATAGGAGGTTTTTATGGAAGAAAGGTTGATAAAAAATTTATGTGAGATGGTGAGTATTTCTAGCGAATCAAGCGAGGAAAAGGAATTTATTGAATTTCTTAGAGAAAAACTCCAACGGGAACTCAACGGGCAATGCCAACTTGACAGTTACGGAAACCTGATTTGTAAAATACCCGCTAAGAATTCTTCGACCTCAGAGTCGCTCATGCTTGCCGCTCATGCCGACACAGTGAAACCCGGTAAGGGCGTCAAACCAATAGTAAAAGATGGTGTTATTTATTCCAGCGGAGACACAGTACTGGGAGCAGACTGCAAAGCAGGAATAGCGGAAATTCTGGAGGCTGTTTCAAACTCACGAATGCACCCACCACTGGAAATTGTCATTACTCGCGAGGAAGAAATTGGATTTGTAGGGGCTAAGAACCTTGATTATTCCCTATTAAAGTCAAAACGTGGTGTCCTGGTGGACATGGATGCCTTAGATGCCATAGTGATCGGTGGCCCATCCTATATGAGTATTGATATCGAGATCACCGGAAAAGGTGCTCATGCAGGAATGGAGCCAGAGAATGGGATATCTGCCATTAAAGCAGCCAGCTTGGCCATAGCAACACTGAAAGATGGCAGGATAGACTCCGAGACCACTGCAAACTTCGGCATTATCCAGGGCGGTTTAATCCGGAATGGTGTTCCAGACAAATGCGCTATAAAAGTAGAAGTAAGAAGCCTGAACCACAACAAGTGTATAGCCTTGAGTAATACTTATAAAGAAGTTTTTGAGGTAATGGCTCATTCCATTGGAGCTAAAGCAGATGTAAGTCTGAATTTGGCATTCAAGGCAACCAGAATTTCAGAGGATGCCCCAATGGTTCAGGTCGCAAAGAAAGCTTTGAAGAGCGCTGAAATTGACCCCAAGGTGATGGTAATCACCGGTGGTCTGGAATCGGCAATTTATAATGAGAAAGGAATAGAGACAATCCCCATCGGAAATGGAGTTAAAAGTGAGCACTCAACTTCCGAGAATGTGTCTATTGAGGACATGAAGAAGGTAGTTCAGATTCTTCAACATATCCTTGAGCAATTTGCTTGACGACTTTGAGAGATAGGCATCCGGGCTGCGATTAAAAATAGAAGGAGCATAAGGAAGTTTACTGCCGTTCCGGTGGGATAATGTTGGACGTAACGATTAGAGAAGAAAGTAAGGAATTAATTAGTAAGGAATCAAATAATTTAAGGAGGAAAGTTATGAAGACAAGTAAGTTTGTTAGATTTTTAAGAAATGGATTGTTTTTAGTTTTGGTAGCGAGCCTGGTGTTGAATCTTGCCGGATGCACACGAAAGACTCCTATTACGGCAGAGGTCAAGGTCATTCGCCATACCGATTCGTGGCCTTGCTATATCGATCCTGCGGTAGGATCGGACTACGCAAGCTCGATTGCTATTTCTAATATGTACGATTCACTGGTCTTTCCGAATCCGGATGGTGGCGTAAAGCCATTATTGGCAAAGAGCTGGACAATTTCTGAGGATGGATTGACCTACACCTTTGAATTGGTACCCGGAGTTAAGTTCCACAACGGAGACGAGCTGACAGCAGATGACGTAGTTTTCTCTCTCCAGAGAATCATGACTATTGGAGAGGGGTATGGGTATCTCTTTACCACTTCCATCAAAGAAGCCAAAGCTCTTGACACATACCATGTTCAATTCACCCTCAAACAGTCCTTTGGACCTTTCCTGGGAGCACTGGTAAGGCTTTACATTCTTGATAAAAACCAGGTAACGGCAAATATTCAAGCTGGTTCCTATGGGGAGTTTAAGGATTACGGTAAGGGATGGTTGGTTACCAATGACGCTGGCTCCGGACCTTACAAAGTCAAGGAAATGAAAACGGCAGAATACCTCTTGATGGATAAATTCGACGATTACTGGGCTGGATGGGAGAACAAAGATGCCCCGCAGTATGTTAAAGAAATCGGGACCACTGAGGCTGTCACCGTGAGGACACTCATTTCCAGAGGGGAATTAGAAATCACGGACCAGTGGCAGACGAGTGAAAATCTAGCTGCTCTTGATGAGCTTCCCAATACCGAGGTGGCCTCTTTCTTCGAAGGTTCAGTTCTGAACATCATGCTTAACACCAAAAAACCCCCGACAGACGATATCCACTTCCGAAAGGCTCTTGCTTACTGCATTGATTACCAGCAAATTATGGACAAGATTTTCCCTGGTTCTCGCCCTTCCGGTTCTATTGCTTCCAGTACCCCTGGATACAACCCCGATTTGAAGCCATACAGTCTGGATTTGACAAAGGCAGAAGCGGAGTTGAAGCAATCTCCATATTACGGAAAATTGGACAAGTATCCCTTTGAACTCTGTTGGGTTTCAGAAGTTCCGGATGAGGAAAAAATTGCTTTGATGGTTCAGGCTAATGCCGCCAAGTTGGGAATAAAAGTAAACGTTGTCAAAGTACCCTGGCTTTCCGTGGTTGATAATTTAGCCAAAGTCGAAACCACCCCCAATGGATCTGTCATCTTCGTCTCTCCTCATTATGCTGAAGCCGGGTCGATGTTGGAGTCCCGTTATCATTCCCGCTCTTGCGGAACCTGGGAGCAGGGAGAATGGCTACAAAATCCTGAAATTGACAAAATGATCGAGGCTGCGATTGCCACTATTGATCAAAAAGAGCGATTCCAAAAATACTATACCGTTCAGGAGAAAATCACGGAACTCTGCCCAACATTATGGATTTTGGAGCAGGCAGTAAAGCAAGCTTATCGAAGCGATTACGTCGTCTTCCCTGCAGCAGAGGCTATTAAGGAAGGGAAACAGGTTAACCCAGTTATGGGCTACAACTTCTATTATCGGGATTTCAAGGTCTTTCCCGAGAAGGCACAACAACCATATACGCCATTCACGCCGTAGTTATTATTCTTGCAGGGTTGCATAAACCAAGGCAAGTACAATGAAATAAGGGGGCTCCGCTGTAATCAGGAGCCCCCTGTCTAGGGAGGTAAAACAAGTGAAACTTGGCAGTTTTCTTCTCAGGCGATTTTTGCTTTCAATTTTTGTAATTATTGGCCTTTCGATAGTAATTTTTATAATAGCTCGAGTTGTCCCGGGTGACCCGGCCCGCATGGCACTGGGACCGAGAGCCCCTGAAGACGTGGTTCAAACGCTGAGGCAGGAAATGCATCTGGATAAGCCATTACCGGAGCAATATTTTTACTGGATCAAGGGGGTTTTTCGGGGAGATTTCGGTCACTCCCTGGTTAGCAAGAGACCCGTGCTGGAAGATATTAAAGAATATTTTCCAGCAACAATGGAACTGGCTATTTTTGCAGGCATATTGATGGCTATTTTTGCCATCCTCCTTGGAGTCCTTGCAGCTCAACATAAGGATACCTGGGTTGATGGCTTAATCAGAGTCTCAAGCTATTTCGGAGTAGCTATTCCAGCATTTGTAGCAGCGATTATTTTCATGTTGCTGTTTGGATACTACTGGCCAATACTGCCAGTCTTAGGAAGGCTAAGTCCCGGAATGACCCCCCCTCGGACTATCACAGGTCTATTAACACTTGACAGTTTAATTGAGGGCAACTTTCCCGCTTTCTGGGATGCATTCAAACACATGATCCTGCCAGCAGTTGCTTTATCTTTAGGAGGGCTTTTCCAAGAAGCACGGATTACCCGCTCTTCTATGGTTGACAATATGCACAAGGACTTTCTTGCCGCAGAACGAGGTTATGGAATACCTGAAAAGATTGTTATGTTCAAATACCTCCTTAAACCCTCTCTGATTTCTACTGTATCTATTATGGGTTTGGATTTCGCATCTCTATTATCTAATGCTTTTCTTGTGGAACTGATTTTTAACTGGCCCGGGATTTCACGTTACGGTATCAGTGCCATGCTGCACAAAGATTTAGACGCGATTTCTGCGGTAATCATCGTATTTGGAGTCGTTTTCTTGGTCGTAAACGTTATCGTTGATGTCATTGTAGCGCTCCTAGACCCCAGAATTAGACTAGGCACCGCCCGAGACATGTAAAATGAGAAACCTGAGCGGAGGTCAGTCCAATAGTCCAATAGCTGTTAATTTAGCAAGACCTAAGTCCTTATTCTGGACAAATCTGGGAAGGAACTGGTATAAGTTTTCCCGGAATCCCTTATCCATAATAGGGTTAGTAATTGTCTTGGTAATAATTATCTCAGCAATTTTTGCACCCTGGATAGCCCCTTACCCTGAGCAAGCAGGACCTTTTGTTGATTTCGAGAACGCCGGACAACCACCGTCATTACAACATCTTTGTGGAACGGATAACATGGGAAGGGATATCTTCTCAAGGATCGTCTTTGCGTTTCGCGGTGCTTTAATTATGGCAATTGTAGTTTTAGCTTTAGCTGTGCCTCCGGGCGTTCTTCTGGGACTAATCGCAGGTTATTTCCAGGGCGGATGGATTGACACTGTAATCATGCGCATCACCGACATCTTTCTCGCCGTGCCCCCTCTAATCCTCGCCCTTGCCGTTGCATCAGTGTTAGAGCCCAATCTGATGAACGCCATGATCGCAGTCACTCTTATGTGGTGGCCCTGGTACACCAGGCTTTTATACGGGACAGCTTCCTCCATTAAGAATGAATACTTTGTCATTGCAGCTGAGTTAACTGGAGCGGGCAAGTTCCACATTATCTTCAGAGAAATCCTTCCCAACTGTTTATCCCCTATTTTTACCAAGATAGCACTGGATGTGGGGTGGGTAATTTTAATAGGAGCTTCGCTAAGTTTCGTAGGGCTTGGACAACAACCACCTACCCCTGCGTTGGGCCAGATGGTTTCGGATGGCGCCAGGTATATGCCTATCTTCTGGTGGATGACTATTTTCCCTGCTTTAGCCATCGTACTCATCCTTCTAGGTTTCAATTTAATGGGTGATGGCATAAGGGATATGTTAGAGAGAGGGATGGGGTAAAAATGGAAACCAAAGAAAATATTCTCTTAAACATAAAGAACCTTCATGTTTGGTATCGAGTTTATGGTGGTTATTTAAAAGTTCTTAACGGTGTTAACCTGATAGTTCGAGAAGGAGAGCGCGTTGGCCTCGTGGGGGAGGCTGGCTGCGGGAAAACTACTACCATGAAGTCGATCCTGCAAATTCTTCCGCCAGGGGATTTCCTCATTCCAAAGGGAGAGATCTATTATAAAGGGAAAGATATCTTGAAGATGAACTTCAGTGAAATTCAAAGGCTTCGCTCTAAGGAAATCGCCATGATTTTTCAAGACCCTACAGCTGCCCTTAACCCGGTGTTTACAATAGGAACTCAAATTGGCGATGTCATCAAGTACTCTATCGCTTTGGAAGAAAAGAAAGTATATAAAGAGAAACTCAAAATACTCTCAGCCAGGGCTTTAAAGGAAGCGTACCTCCCAGATCCCGAAAGGATGCTGGTAAATTACCCCTTTCAATTAAGTGGAGGCATGAGGCAGAGAACCTGTATCGCCATGGCCATTTCCTCTAGTAGGAACCTGCTCATTGCTGACGAACCAGGGACATCGCTCGATGTTACTATTCAGGACCAAATTTTGCATCTTTTGAAAGAGATAGTGGAAAAGATGGGAGCCTCCATAATTTTGATTACACACTCCTTGGGGGTAGCTCGGGAAATGACCGATAGAATATATGTAATGTATGCAGGGACGATTGTGGAAACTGCTCTCACTAAAGATCTCTTTAAAAACCCTGTGCATCCCTATACTAAAGGTTTACTTGCTTCTGTGCCCAAATTATCTGGGGGTGGTATAGCCAGAGGCATTCCTGGGAGAATTCCAGATTATTTGAACCCACCACAGGGGTGCCGATTTCAGCCCAGATGCGAGCATTCTACTTCTTCCTGTGCGGAAAACCCCCCGCAATTCTTTGAAGTTGAGGAGGGCCATTTAGTCGCATGTTATTTAGCTCAGAGGTGAACACAATGACTCAACTAGGAAATGATGAAATTTTAAAAGCTGTAAATTTGAAGAAGTATTTCCGTATTGGCAAGGACAAGAAAGGTCCGATATTCGTCCGAGCCGTAGATGGAGTGAATTTCAGCATCAAATATGGTGAGACCTTGGGATTGGTGGGAGAATCCGGATCTGGTAAAAGCACCATTGCCTACACCGTTGTAGGCATGTACCGCCCTACCTCCGGCCAGATCTTATTTAAGGGTCAAAACATCGGTATGGAAGCCGTGAGGAGGCCATTATCTCTAAAAAAAGAAATACAGATTGTTTTTCAGGATCCTAGTTCCTCTTTGAATCCCGAGCAAACTGTTGAACAAATTCTGAGTTTGCCCCTCAGGCTTCATACTAGGACTCCCAAAAGACAGTTCAAAGAAAAAATGGTTGAGCTTCTGGAAAAGGTTGAACTCCCTTCAGACTATCTTTACAAATTACCCCTCTCAATTGGCGGTGGGGAAAAGCAGATGGTGGCCATCGCCAGAGCTCTGGCATCCAACCCCTCCTTGATTGTCCTCGATGAGCCAACCTCAGCCTTGGATGTATCTATTCAGGCAAAAGTTATCAATAAGTTAATGAATCTTCAAAAAGAATTAAACTTAACCTATTTATTCATCACCCATGACTTGAGCTTGGAGAGAAACGTTGCTAGCAGGATTGTAATTATGTATTTGGGAAAGATTTGTGAGGTAGCTGATGCTGCGACCTTTTTCGAAAAGCCTCTTCATCCTTATACCCAGATGCTAATTTCCTCGGTTCCTGTGATTACGGAGGAAGAGGAAAAGTTAAAGCCAAAGAAGATCGTTTCTATCGGTGAGATTGGAAGTCCTGTCAACCCGCCCTCAGGATGCAGCTTTCATCCAAGATGTCCCTACAGGATGCCCATTTGCTCGGAAGTGGATCCCGAGATGATTGAGGTTTCCCCAGGGCATATAGTGCGATGCCATCTTTTTTCTAGGCCGGAAAAAACTGATAGCAAAGGAGTTTAAAGAAAAAAATAAAAGAAAATTAATCATGTATTTATTAGAAGTAGTGAGATTTTGTAGAAAAGAGAGAAAGAATAAGTTTTAGATTTTAAGCGAAAGTATTAAATTTTTAAGGAGAATGAATGATAAAAATCCTATACATTGAACCAGTGGTCAGTGAAATAGTCGATGAATGGAAAAGGTATTTGTCTCAATATAAATGCCCTGAAACCGAAGTGGTAGTAACCTCTTTGCCAGAGGGTCCAAGGCACTTGGAATACTATTCCTACGGGGCGCTGGTTGTTCCTAAACTTTTAAAAATCATAAAAGGTGCGGAAAAAGAGGGCTTCGATGGCGCAATCATTGGGTGCTTTTATGATCCCGGCTTAAGAGAAGCCCGAGAAATTGCAGAAAAATTGGTGGTTACTGCTCCGGCGGAAGCTTCAATGCATATTGCTGCGACTTTAGGGCAACGTTTTTCCATAATTGTGGGACGGACTAAATGGATACCTCTTATGAGAGAAAATGTCATCAAGTATGGATTTCAGGATCATTTAGCATCTTTCCAGGCTATTGGCATGGGGGTACTGGACCTTCAGATAGACCCTGAAGAGACTAAAAGAAAGATAGTTCAGGCTGCGGAAAAAGCAATTGAACAGGATGGAGCGGAAGTTATCATCCTTGGCTGTACTCACCAATTTGGGTTTTATCAAGAGTTACAGGATGCTTTAGGGGTACCGGTTATAGATGTTGCTTTGGCTGCCTTAAACTTCGCTGAATTCCTTGTGGATTTGAGAAATAAGCATGGATGGTATTTCAACAAGAAAAATGAATACTTATCTCCTCCCCACGAAGAGATCGAAGCCTGGAAGCTCTCAGACCTTTTTTAGGGCCTCTAGGTCCTATATGATAGCTGGACAAATTGGCTGGTATTGCACGAGATATGGCACTATTCTTGTCTTTCGGAAAATGAATTAAGAAATCTGGGAATTTTCTAGTTTACTTGTTAATAATTTTTATAGTTTAAGAAAATATATAATAAGACTTGGCGTGAATAAAGAGAAAAGCTATGAGAGAAATAAATATACATCCTATACTTCAATTTAGTCATGGAAAAGAATTAAAATTTATCTTTGACGGCAAAACAGTGAAGGCCTATGAAGGGGAAACAGTCGCGATGGCTCTTTACAGGTCTGGTATTGACATTTTTTCTGAGAGCCCAAAACTACACAGGCCTCGAGGTATGTTCTGTGCCATTGGTAAATGTTCCTCCTGCATGATGAGAGTAAACGGAATTCCTAATATAAGAACCTGCATTCTTCCCGTAAGAGAAGAGATGGTTGTAGAAAAACATGAGGGGTTCGGGAAGCTACCTGATTATATCGAGAAATTTGCAGAACCATTTGAAATTAATAAAGAAGTAGCAATTATAGGGTCAGGGCCTGCTGGCTTAAGCGCTGCCATTACTTTTAAAGAATTTGGTATAAAAGCTCTAATTATTGAGGAGAACCCACAACTTGGAGGCCAGTTAATAAAACAAACTCACAAATTTTTTGGATCCGAAAAAGAAAAAGCTGGAACAAGGGGTTTTGAAATCGCACAGGACTTAATAAAAAACATAGAAAACAGCAGTATCGACTACATCACAAACTCAACAGCATTTGCAATTGATGAAAATAAAATTGGAGTATTTAGAGATAATCAATATATGAAAATATACACAAAATACTTATTAATTGCAACAGGTGCTGCTGAAAAAATGATTCCTTTTCCAGGGAATGATATACCAGGA
>Ga0315277_10012513_pt1 | contig 10639 bp, 6 predicted proteins | sample YL17G05_15_MG_FD_203695 | JGI IMG/M metagenome (GOLD analysis project Ga0315277, IMG submission 203695) | Sediment microbial communities from Yellowstone Lake, YNP, Wyoming, USA - YL17G05_15 | ecosystem: Environmental > Aquatic > Freshwater > Lake > Sediment | place: USA: Wyoming | collected... | reverse complement strand
GCCCAGATCGCCACCTCCTTCGCCCCGTCATAGTCGTGCATGCCCAGAAGGATGGTACAGATGGTGATACAGACCGCGAACAATGCCAGGGAGATGCGGCAGTCCAGGCCCATGAGCAACATCACCATCGCAAAGGTGACAAAGAAAGCGGCGGTGGGCCCTGCGGCCAGGGCGAGCGCAAGGAAGACCGCGGCGCAGGTGATGCTCCGTACCCAGTGTCTTACCGCATAGGAGAATGCACCCCTGGTCCGATCGCCGGCCCTCGACAGCAGCCCCCCGGGCGGGCCAGACAGCTCCCCGGCTGTTATCGCCGGCGTGTCTTCCCTGTCTGCGTAGTCCTTCATGCTGGCCGCTCTCCGCCTATATCCGCCGCCCGGCGTATCCATTCCGTCATAGCGCCGCCTCGCCTCCCCGGCGCCGCTTCCTGATCCGTTCCCTTCCCGCCCTGACCGCTGAGAATATGGCGAAGAGCAGGATCGCCAGGCCGGTCGCCCAAGAGATCGCGGAACCCCAGCGCACCTGGTCCTGGGGGGTGAACTCCAGCTCGAAGTCATGCCCGAGGCCATCCATCTCAGCGGTGCCATCCGCCGCCGCTTCCTCGCATTGCGGATCGTCAATATACCAGGCGTTAAGGTTGCCGTCCACCCGGAAATGGTATGCCTCGCCTCCTGTTTCCTGCCCGACCGTCCCTGGCATGGGGGCTACGCTGGCCACCGCGCCACCAGGATTCTCCCCCGTGACCTGGATGGCTCTCCAGCCCGGGTCGTATTGCTGGCTCAGGATGAGGGTAAAGGGAGCGCCGTTGGACTTCACCCCGACCGTCTTCTGCGTGGACCCACGGTCCGAGATCTCGGTGACGACCGGTTCCTCGATCCCCACCCCCTTCCTGTCGACTATGTAGAAGCAGCCCGTCCCGGGAGTCACTTTAAAGAACGAGAAATCGTCGTAGCGATTGACCATGGTAGTGAATCCGTCGCTTTCGTATGTGTAGACGTAGAGGACCGCCACCGTGGCCTCGAGGGGGGTGGTGATGGCCCTTTCGAGATGCTGCCAATCCGTACCCGAGATAGGCAACCTCTCGCTGATGGTCATCTGGGCTTCGTCGTTGAAATGCAGCGAGAAGCCGGCCTCCCGGGAATTGGAGCTCTGGTAGTCGAAGCCGAGCCGGCAGTCCTGGTTCTCCCCCACCGGGAAGACGGTATACACCCCGGCTATATGCCGCGTCGCCTCCAGGCGCAACGAATAGTCGCCGTGAGTCGCCTGTTCATCGTCGAGCGCCATCCCCAGCACCGGTTGATCGTCGTACCTGTCGCAATCCGTGACCTCGTCACCCCATGTCCCTTCCTCGAAAGAGCTGTTGGTGATGAGGTTTTCCCCGCTGCCCTCCCTGGTCTTGAAGGCGAAGTCGAACTCTCCGTACTGTCCCTCCGGCATGATCACCTCGAAGCGGTTTCGGAATGCCATGATATCTACCGCATCGGCATAGTCGAGTTCCCTGAGCCGGCAGTTGTCGTAACGGTTGACGGCGTGATCCCTTTCCTTGTCTCCGTAGGAGTAGAGGTAAAGGGTGGCCACGCTGGCCCCCGGGGGGGCCTTCAGCCCACGCTGGTAGCCCACCCATCCGCTACCCACGACCGGCAGCTCCCTGCTCAGGATGGTCTCGGCCTCGTCATTGAAGTGCAGCGAATATCCGGCCAACTCGGCATCGGGACCCCGGTAGTCGAAGCCGAGGCAATATTCCCGGCCGCCTTCTACGGAAAAGGACGTATGGGTTCCAGATATTCCCCCGGTGGCATCCAATTGCAGTGAGTACAGGGCGTCGCTGGCATCCTCCATCGTGCGGCCCATGGCCAGGAGCGGCTGAGCGCCGTCGCCGCTGCAATCGGTCACCTCCTCCTGCCACAATCCCTCCTCGAAGGAGCCGTTCGGGATAAGGTTGTCCTGGTCCGCCCGGTATAGCCGTATGCTCGAGATGCGGCTCATCTCGCCCAGGTTGATCTCCTTGTCGCGTTCTAACCTCATCCATACCCCGTCCACTTCCATCCACCATTCGGCGTCGGGATCCACCCGCGTTATCTGGAGGGTCTCCTCCCCCTCCACAGTCCCCTCGAGCGGGTGGCCGTCCTGCAGGAGTATGCCCGTGCTCAGGCGCTTTAATACCACCTTCCCTCCTGCCAGCAGGCACCGCAACTCCCCCCGGCCCCGGTCTGCATAAAGGGACCGTGTCTCGCCTTCGCCCGCGGCGGGAACCTCAAGTGCCCTTTCATCGGTGATGGGGGTTTCCTGTGCGTCGACTGCCAGCAGGTCCTCGATGTGGATGCCGGTGGGAGGATCGCCGTCTAAAGTGAAGGGGAGGTCTTCTCCCTGCATCCCCCTGGCCAATATGTACTGGGAGTCGATGTCGCCGTCGGGGTCCAACCGGCATAGGCCGCCGGTAGCGAAAGCCTCCTCTTGATATTCCCGGTTACGGTAGACCGCCAACTCGCTCGTGCCGATATCCACGCGTTCCAGATATTCGAACCCGTCCAGGCAGTCGATGAAGAAACGGCGGTCGTCGCCATAGTAAGCGAAGAAATCGTCGTCGTTCGCTTCGTCTCGCAAGGGGACGACGACGAACTTGATGGCGGCGCTCTTGAGTAGCTCCGCTGAAAAAGGCCTCTGCAGGAGATAGACGATGTTCTCAGGTTTGAAGATATCGTTGCGTTCCTGGGGTTGCAGTTCCTTCCAACCGCCCTGGATGGAATCCACGCAGCTGACCACAGGATGCTGGTCGTCGAAAAAGGACCACCTGGAATACGTCGGCACCCAAAGGGTGCGGAAGAATCCGGGTTGCTCCGCGATGAACTCCTTGAAGACCTCGTAGTCGCCGGGCAGGTCTCTGCCGACGAAAAGGGCGCCCGCGGATCCGCTGGCCACGGGCACGGTATTGAGGAGAAAGGGCAGGGCGATGAGCGCCGCCAGGAGGAAAACGCCGATCGTCTTCCACCCCTTGCCCGCCACACGCTGCTGCAGATGTCCAACGAGGCATCCCAGGAGGACGGCGTAGGGCAGGTAGACCAGAAAGGTGAACTTGCTCGGGTCCCGGAAGGCGCTGAAACCCGGGAAGTTCTCGTAAAGCCATTCGTAGGCACCCGGGAAGGGGGGATAGATGAACTTGGTGAGAAAGATCCCCGCCAGCGCCAGGAAGGCAAAAAAAAGCACGCGCCTGTCCTTGCGTAACCTATCGAAGAACAGGGTGGAAAACGCCGCAATAGGTATCAGGAACCAGTAGAGGGGGGTGGGGTGGACGGAGAAGGTGACCAGTTTTCCTCCCGACCACATAGGGGCAAAGATGGTAAAGGCGTTCTGCAGCGCATTGGTCCCGGCAGCCCCACCGGTGAAGAGCGGCCTCCCTATGATGACCCCCTGCAGTCCACCCTCGAGCCCGCCCGCGTAGAAGGGAACCAGCCAATAGGCGTTGAGCAACAGCGTCAACATCAGGGGAAGGAAGAACAGGGCGGTAAACGATGGGAGCCTGCGCATGTCCCCCTTGTCCGGGAGGCTGAAGAGAAAGAAAAGGAGCAGGGGGAAGCAGCAGACGTAGAACACCCGGAACTCGAGCAGGCTGATGACGAACAGGGGCAGCGCGCAAGCCACCGCTCTCTGCAGGGTAGGCCTCTCCACGAACTCTATGAAGAGATAGATGGCCAGGGGGAACCATGCAATGGCGGAGGCGATGGTTATGTGTCCCGAGGTCGAGATGATGAAAAAGGTGTTGAAGTTGAACACGAGGCTTCCTAGTAGTCCGCCCAGGCTGCTCCCGGAGACCTTTCTTATCAACAGGTAGCTCCCGATAGACCCCACGATGACCGCGGGCCAGAAGAGGATGATCCTCTGGATGACCGCGGTGGAGAGCCCCGCGCGCGCCAGCAAGCCGGCCAGGTAGATATACGGGTACGAGGACGGCATAGCCGTGATGCCTCCAAGGCCGGCTGTTGACCAGGTCTGGAAGGAGGCCACCTGCCCGAGCTGCTCGGGGAAGTTAAAGCCGGCGTCCCCGTGGGTCAGTATGGTGGTGCTGAAGAACCACACGTGATGGACGGCTACGTTGACCAGCACGGCCAGGTAGAGGTAGGGGTCCTTCCAGAAACGTTTCTCTTTCATTACGCCCGTTACATATCAGAGATCCATGTCTTCTATCCCCAGGGAACCACTTCAACCTGCACGCCTGTTTCTCCTGCCATTGCTCCAAGCCTGGTTTATTTTTCGCCATGGGCCGTGATATCCACTACTTGACGGTCACCGAAAGACACATCCTGCACGCATCACACGATCATCGCGTTCCATACTCATGCGCGATCCGGGAGCGTATAGCCTCCGGCATCTCCTCGATCTCGGAGACGACGAGTCCCGGGTAATCCTCAAAGCCTCTCGCCCCGATGGCGGTGGTAAAGACCGGCTTGCCCTCTGCCGTGTAATCCATCATCTTGATCTCCACCCCCGTGTCGGAGGTGGACTTGGGGCTGATGAACGCGTCGCACAGGTGGAGGTATGCCTCCAGATCCTCAACGAAGCCGGCGAGCAAGACGTTCTCCGGGATGGTCTCACCTCCGAAACGGTCGCATACCGAGCCGACCACCAGGAAGGCGGCCTCAGGGGCCAGTCCCTCGGCCATCTCCAGGATGTGCCGCACCGCCACCATGTTGGGGCCATAGTCAGACCCTATAAACCCGATCACGTACCTGCCTCCCAGGCGTTCCCCGAGTGCGGCAGGTATGCCCGAGGACGGGCAACCGGGGCCGGTGGGAAGCACCCTGGGCATCCATGCCTCCATCCTCGCGGGGTCCAATCCAGCGGATATAAGGACTTCCAGGTCTCTCGGGCTGGCGCACAGCACCCGGTCGGCGTGGGCGAGGTTGTCCAGCTCGATACGGCCGAACAAGCCGACCAGAAACTTGAACAGGGGCCCCGTCCCGACACGTTCGCGGTAGAAATCCCCCTCGACGTTGTGTTCGTAGACAAAGATACGCATCCCACTTTCCCGGGCGCTGTCTCGAGCCCTGCATAGGATGCGTATGCCGAAGGGATAGTTCCATAAGGCCAGGTTATCCGCCCCGGGCTTCAACATGCGCTTTACGCGCCAGCGGGCCGCGATGTCCATACGGGAGAGCAGCTCTACCAGGAGGTTAAAGAGCAGGTTGAACTGCCACACCCGTTGTTCCCCTTCTTCGTCCCGGAAGGGGAGGAACTCGCTTTCCTGCCTCCTGCGCCTGCGTATCCATCCCGCCAATCTCAAAGCCAGGCCGGTCGCGCCGGCCAGTCTTTCCAGGTCCACAAGGTGAGTGTCGAATCCCTGCTCGCGGAAGAAGTCGGCCTGAGCCGCTATGAGTCTGGAGCCTCCGAACCCGGGTCTTTTGATCTCCTCACCGCTAAAATTCGAGAACACCAGGACCCGCGAAGCGGCATTTATATCCCCGGGGGTCCATCCCGGTAAGGAGGATCCCGGCTTTTCGCGGTCGGCCCTGTCGGCCATCTTTGCTCCTTGGCAACCAAACGACTGGTCTTTTCCAGCCGTGTCCGAGCCGGCGTTCTTCCCGGCCGCATTTAACCATAGTACATGAAATCGCCGGCCGGGATGAAGCGCCGCGGACCTGCGTGGAGTGATGCCATGCGGGTATTCAAGCCACATGGTCGACCTGGCGGGCGGAACGTCATTTGAGACGCCCGGTCGTTACGTTGATAAGGTCGCCTGGCCCGATCCATCCTAGCAGCTTGTCCGCGGGCGATAGCACGAACCCGATGAGCATGTGTTCGTCCTTGATCTTGAGGAGGGTCTTCACGTTCAGGTAGTTCGTCAGTGAGTTGCCCAGGCTGTACCTGGACTCATAGGACAGACTTCTGATCTCCAGGCCGTTCCTGTGCAGCAACCTCCTCAGGTTCCCCTCGTTGAAGACGTGCAGGTGCCTGGGCGTTTCGAGTGCATACCAATACCTGCCGAAGATCTTGAAGAATATGCTTTCGGAATTCGGAACCGCGACATACAACTCTCCCTCCTCGCATAAGAGCGATCGCATCTTGACCAGGTAGGCATCTGTATTCTTGACGTGTTCCAGTACGTGGTTGAGGCGGATGAACTCGAAACCGTCCTCAAACTCCATGTCCATGAAACCCCCTACCCTTATCCCGTCTTTTTCCTCTCCTACGAACTCGACGCCAGTACAGTCCCAGCCGTATTTCCGGAGCTTGTGTACCCAGTAACCGTCACCGCATCCGATATCCAGGAACCTGCCGTTTACCCGGGGAGGGTGGAGTGGTATCCCGGAGACGGAAACCCTGGTCATATAATTGCGTACCGACCGGGCCAGGATGCGCAGGCATGGAGAATCCCCGCGCATTCCGTAGTGGAGATCAAGCACCTCGTCCTTCAGTCTTTCCCTCATGCGGGCTATCCTGCCCATGCCGCTTTCGATCCTGTAGGAATAGTATTCGTCCGGGTAGAACGAGGCTATCTCTTCCGCCGTCGGCTCCGGGAGTATCTTGAGCAGGCCGCAACCGTCACATCTATATATCGCGTACTCCCTGTCGGAGGTCCTGTGCAGGCTGTCGTGATGCATGAACATGAAGACGAGGGTATCCCCGCATACGAAGCACTTCGTATCGGGAGTGGTTCGTGCATCTGGATCTCTGCGCTCCATTCCGGCGCCCCCATCTGGCGAGGACGGGGCCGGGCCACGGTTACGTTCTTTCGGGTCCAAACTCACATCTCTTTCTGTTGCAGTTTCCCCATTTTTTCCGTGAAGAAATCCTTGTAACCTCTCACACACATGCGCAGGTGGCCCCACTTACCAGGTACCGCATAAAACGCGGCGTTCAGGAAGAACGAGAACAGCAGGGCGAACGGAAGATGCGGGGTGTAGTTCTTGCGGATGAAATAAAGGCGGTTCCTCGTCAGGTAGTATGCGGTGGTACTGGATATCCAGCCGGTCCCCGCCTCTATCTTGTGCCATACGCCAGGCGTGGGGACGAAGATGACCTCCCACCCGGCACGTCTTGCCCTTACCGCCCAATCGGTCTCCTCGTAGTACAGGAAATATGCCTCATCCAGCAGGCCTATCTCCTCAATGCATTCCCTTCTCGCCAGCAGGTTGCAGCCATTGATGTAGTCGACCGCCTTCCTCTTGTCGTACTGGCCGCGATCGATCTCCCGGTAGCCGATGTGCCTGGTCTCGCCGGTCCATGCGTTTATCTGGCCGCCGGCGAAGAACAGCCGCTTCCCGTCCCCGTGGTAATAGACCTTCGAGCCGATGATCCCCGCCCGCGGCAACTCGCGGGCGGCGTCCACGAGCCGGCTCAAGGCATCCTTGTCGACGACGGTATCGTTGTTCAGGATCCAGATCAGTTGCGCTCCACGCTCCAGCGCGACTTCGATGCCCCGGTTGTTTCCTCCCGCGTATCCGAGGTTGTCACCTATGTGCACGAAAACGGCTTGTGGGAACTCGCCCTCCAGGCGCTGCAGCGAACCATCTGTCGAACCGTTATCGACCACGATCACCTCGTGATGGTCATAGGTCAATGCATACAACGACTCCATGCACTCGCGCGTGTCCGCGTAGTTATTGAACGTGAGGACCAGTATTCCTACTTTCATCCCCCATCTGCTCCATGTCTTCCGGTGATATCACGCATGATCGGGCCGGGCTGGGATACATGCCCGCCACCTTTCGCTGGCCGTGTGAGCGCTTTTATTCTACAATACCGCGACAACGACCACCTGTACGAACCTGCGTTTCCACCCGCAAACCATTTCAGCCTTTCGCTTCCTAGCCCTATCCATAACCCCTTATACTTGTAATGGACATGACCGGAGAACCTGCATGGCGGGGAGAGCTCGTCGGGATGGGCGGGCGAGGCCGTGCCCATGGCTAAGTGGGCTAGACGCCGGGAACGGTCATGATAAAGGCGCTCCGGTGCGGATGGCAAGCACGCTATATGGGCTTGCTCTCAGGAAAAACGGGAAGATCCCAACGGATGAAGATCCTATGGTTCACGTGGAAGGACAAGGCGAATCCGCGCGCAGGCGGGGCCGAATCCATCAACGAGGAGATCGCCAGGAGGCTGGTGGAAGACGGGCACCAGGTCGTATTCCTGGTGGGCGGTTTCCCCGCTTGCAGGCGGGAAGAGATAATCGAGGGTTACAGGATCGTACGGCTTGGCAACCGCTGGACGCTTTATTGGGAGGCATATCGATATTACCGCCGCGAACTTAAGGGATGGGCCGACCTGGTCATCGAGGAGATAAACACCGTCCCTTTCATGACCCAGCTTTACGCGCGGGAAGAGCGGCGCATCCTGCTTGTATTCCAACTATGTAGGGAGATCTGGTTCCACGAGATGTTCTTCCCCTTGAATATCGTAGGTTATCTATTGGAACCGCTCTACCTCTTCGCGATGAGGAAAAGCACTTGCATCACCGAGTCGGAGAGCACCCGGAAGGACCTGGCGCGTTTCGGGTTCGCCCCGCAGAGGACGCATGTCTTTCCCGTCGGTATCGAGATGGAGCCCGTCTCGGACCTGGGGGATATAGACAAGTTCCCGGAACCGACCCTGCTCTCCCTGGGAGCCCTGCGCGCCATGAAGCGCACCGTACATCAGATAAAGGCCTTTGACCTCGCCAAGAAGGACCTGCCCGGGCTCAAACTGTTGATCGCCGGCAGCGGAGCCGGTAGGTATGAGAAAAAGGTCATGCAGGCCTTGGCGCGCAGCCCCCATAAAGAGGACATAAGTTACCTGGGCAGGATAAGCTTGGAAGAGAAGTACGAACTCATGCGCAAGTCTCACCTTATCCTGGTGACGTCCGTGAAAGAGGGTTGGGGTTTGATCGTCACCGAGGCGGCAAGCCAGGGCACCCCCGCCGTCGTCTACGATGTTGACGGCCTTCGAGACAGCGTCAGAGACGGCTTCTCGGGACGCATATGCAAAGGGAACACCCCGCAGGAGATGGCCCGTATGATCGTCTCATCGCTGCGCGGCCAAGAAGACTACGACAGTATGAGGGAGAACGCCTGGGAACTCAGCAAAGCATATACCCTGGAGAGGTGCTATGCCGTATTCTCGGAAATCCTGGGGCTCCTGGGATCAGGCCTTTAAACCTTGTTTTCAGCATAGTGCAGGAGCAGGTCAAGGCCCTAGAAACCCGATCCTTGAGACTTGATCCCTGGCTTGATGGCTTGCGGCGGCGACGTTCACCGTCTACGGCCGGTCTCTCAAATAATAATAGGGCATGCATGCATCCAGGATCTGGTGGGTGGAGAACCCCCTCCGTCTCTCCGCATATGCGCATGCGCTCCCCTTCAGGACGACGAACACGAGGCCGCCGTGTAACGGGATCAACCGGCACAGCGCTTCATCCCCCGGGAGCAGGAGGGCTACCATCCGTTTCCTCAGAGAGTCGCCGATGACCCTGTCGGAGACGGATGCATATATGTTGTAAGCTGTGACCAGCCAATCCGGGTACCCGTGTTCCGCGCCTTGCGTAGGCGTGGCTTCCAGCAATGCCTGCGGGATGGCCAACAGCTTGCTGATGAACCGCCGCCCATATACCCGGCATCCTTCCTCCCTCAGGAAGTCGAATGACTTCAAAGTAAAGCTGTGAATATGCCCGTGCGGTATTCTCCGCCTGATGTTCTGCTCGATCTTCCTCGCAGGCTCGTGCGGCACGGTGACGACGACCGCGTTCCTCGCAACCCTCAAAAGTTCACGCATCGCTTTCAGGTGATCGGATGCGTGTTCCAGGGTCTCGCTGCAGACGACCACGTCGAATTGCCCGTCATCGTAAGGTAAGTCGTGTATATCCGCGGGATCCGCCTCCAGGTCGAAGATCTCCTTTGCTCGTCTGCATGCCTCTTCGGAAAGATCACAGCCTCTCACCTCGACCCCGAAGATGTTTGCGATCACATAGCCCTGAAATCCCTCGGCACACCCGACGTCCAATAGGGATCCAAAATCGAGATGCGAGAGCGATTTGATGATCTGATAAGTCCGGAGATACCTGACGATCAGACCTCTTTCACTGTGGCCCTTCCGAAAACCGTAGATGGGCTGATGGGCGAAGTATATCCCCGATTCATCGCATGTCTTGTAGCGCTCATCAAGACAGGCTTTTGTTTCCCTGGTGTACTCTTCCATAGCTGGATGAAGCTCCTGCGCCGTAGCGTCGACTATCTTCCCACACCTTCGTAGTTGAATCCCAGGCGGCGGATGGCCAGGGGTTCCAGACAGTTCCTGGCGTCCAGTACCTCCCGGCTCTTCATCAGCTCTCCGACTTTCCGGAAGTCCTGCATCTTGAACTCGTCCCAATCGGTGAGGATGAGCAGGAGGTCGGCACCGGCGACCGCACCCAGGGCATCCCGCGCGTATTCCAGGTCGGGCAGGATCGCGCGGGCGTTCTCTATGGCCTGGGGGTCGTAAGCGCGCACCTTCGCCCCGCCATCCACGAGCAGTCGCACGATCTCCACCGCGGGCGAATCCCTCACGTCATCGGTGTTGGGCTTGAAGGCCAGACCCCAGGCGGCGATGTTCTTGCCCGCCAGCCCGCCCAGGCGCCTCTCCACCTTCTTGGCCGTGAGCTCCATCTGCTCCCGGTTGACCTGCATGACGCCCT
>Ga0315277_10012512_pt1 | contig 10639 bp, 5 predicted proteins | sample YL17G05_15_MG_FD_203695 | JGI IMG/M metagenome (GOLD analysis project Ga0315277, IMG submission 203695) | Sediment microbial communities from Yellowstone Lake, YNP, Wyoming, USA - YL17G05_15 | ecosystem: Environmental > Aquatic > Freshwater > Lake > Sediment | place: USA: Wyoming | collected... | reverse complement strand
CGATACTCATGAATCCGGCTTTTTAATAACTCGTGCAAATCTTTAAAATCAAGGTCATAATATTTTTTTATCGCCTGGCGCAAAACAGGCACTTTGATGCCCAAAAAAATATCGCCCTCGCCGTATTGGCCCGGACCGGTTTTAAAAAATCCCTGTAAAATTTTCGCCTGCGCCGGATTGGCCAATTTTTTATACTCTTTTTTAAATTCAACTAACGGCATATTTTTACTTATTTTTCGTTTAGTTTTAAGATCTTTTAAACAATTTTTTATCTACCCACTCAATTTGGTAAACATTTTCAACTAATCACCGTCTTTTAAAACGGTTTGCACAAAACACTAAACACGAGATACGAATATTATACCATTTTTCTCTTTGCCAAAATATCTTTAGCGAAAAATAGTTTAAATTTAAAGCCTGTTAATTATTGGTAATTCGAATCGCGCAACATTATCAGTTTTAAATTGCCAAAAAGATGCTAAAAATAGCCTATTTACATCAAAAAACTATCCACTTTTTATCCCATAGCAAAAACTTTAACACCTTTGGATTTTATGTTATACTATAAATCACGGCAATAACTCATTTAATTCCGATAAAATAAATAAAAATAAATTCTTATGAGGAGGATAAGAAATCTTTTTTTGTTCAGCGACAACAAAAAAATCTCTCTACTTTACGCTCTCGGACAAAAAAATAAAACCACGGTTAAGCTGGCTGAAAGCGATGATAGCCTGAATTTTAAAGCAACCGCCAAAAAATTAACCATTGGAAAAGAACAAATTGAAAAATGCCAGAATTTTCGCGTAAGCAGATTGGGCGAAGAGAATTTTCTTGTTTACGAGAAAGAAGGAAAAATTTATAGCGCTGTTTCCGACAATCTTGCTTATTGGGAGCCCAAGGGACGGCTTTCCGGCCTTAAAACTCCGGGCGCTGTTGCGCCGAATTTCTTTTACGATGAAGACCGGGTAATGTATGTCGGCGATAAAAAAGGCGTTAAAATCGCTTATTCCACTGACTTGAAAAAATGGCGCTTGCTTAAAACCGATCTTCTGAAACCTCGGGCGGGAAGGTTCGATTCCGGAGGGATAATCCCGGCAGCCGTTTTTATCCGCGAAGAAGGCTTAGCTCTGGCTTATTACGGCCTGAACGGACAAAAAAACCTTTCTTTAGGCATTGCCTTTTTTAATAAAGATAATCCGGAAGAGCTTCTTTGGCGCTCTGATCTGCCAATCTGGATTCAGAACCAAAAAGAAAAAATCAATCCGATTTCACTGATTGAGTGGCGGGGAAGTTTAATTTTTTATTACGAAGACCAGGAAGGCCAATTGATTTCCATTTTTCTTCCAGCCGCCTGGTATTGGAAAAGAGTTACTCCGACAGCCGCCCAAAAAGTTTTCAAAAAATCAAAAACCAATCCTCTTTTCGGCCCTCGCGCTGATAAGCCTTGGGAATCTGTCGCCGCCTTCAATCCGACCGCCTTTCAGCATGAAGGAAAAATTTATCTTTTATACCGCGCTATCGGCGATGACAACATTTCCGTAATCGGTTTGGCCACAAGTCTCGATGGAATCAATATCCACGAACGCTTGGGAGAACCGATTTATTTGCCCCGCGCTTCTTTCGAAGGCACCAGCGGTAATATCGATTACAGCGCTGCTGCCCGTTATTCTTCCGGCGGAGGCTGGGGTGGCTGCGAGGATCCCAAAGTCGTCAAAATCGGCAACCGCGTTTATATTGTTTATGTTGCTTTCAACGGCTATCCGGAAACAAACATTGCTTTAAGTTCTATCGCCTTAAAAGACTTTTTAAACAGAAAATGGACTGCCTGGAAAAGACCAGTATTAATCACCTCTCTTGATCTTAAGCATAAAAACCCGGCCGCCATCAAAGATTATCTTAAAGACCGCCCCTGGGTCAAAGACGTCGGCATCGGCCACAAAAATCCTTCAATACTTCCGGAAAAAATAAACGGCAAATATGTAATTTTTCACCGTATCTGGCCGAATATCGTTATTGACTATGTCGACGATTTAAACTTTGACGGTAAAAAATTCCTGAAGGGCCAATACATTATTCCAGCTCGCCCGAATATGTGGGACTCTCACAAAATCGGCATCGGCGGTTCACCTTTAAAGATTAAAGAGGGTTGGCTGGTTTTCTATAACGCCGTCGATAAGCGCGACAGCGGCAAATACAAAATCGGAGCGATGATTTTAAAACACGATGATCCAACCAAGGTTCTTTATCGCTCCAGTCAGGCAATTTTAGAACCGGAAGAAGATTATGAAAACAGAGGGCATAAATATGGCGTCGTTTTTGCCGGCGGTTCAGCTATTAAAGACGGTAAAATTTTTCTCTATTACGGCGGTTCGGATAAATATGCCTGCGTTGCCACTTGTCCGCTGGAAAAATTTGTTAAACAACTGATTGCCGGCGAAGCGCCAAAAATGAAGAAAGTAAAAATAGTTAATTAATCCTGCCGTCCTTAATGATTTATTAATAAAAAACTATGGCGATTGCAAAACGCTACTTAAACAACCCCATTCTTCTCCCTCTTAAACACCACGCCTGGGAAGCGGAAGAAGTTTTCAACGGCTGCCCCGTCAAAGATGGCCTAAAAATCCATCTTTTTTATCGGGCTATATCCAGTAAAAGAAATAATTTTGACGTGGAAATGAACGTTTCTTCAATCGGGCATGCTGTCGGAGAATATCAAAAACCCTTTACCGGCCGGGAGCAATTCATTAAGCCCGGCGACGACTGGGATAAATACGGCTGTGAAGATCCGCGCGCCACAAAATTAAACGGCAAATATTATACTTTTTATACCGCCCTTTCCCGCTATCCTTTTACAGCCGATGGCATTAAAATAGGCGTGGCCGTGACCAGCGATTTTAAAACCGTGGAAAAACATCAGGTGACCACTTTTAATTCCAAGGCCATGGCTCTTTTCCCGGAAAAAATTAATGGCAAATATGCCGCCATCCTCACCGCCAATACCGACCAGCCGCCCGCCAAAATCGCTCTTGCTTTTTTTAACGAAGAAAAAGAAATCTGGTCCAAAAGATATTGGAACGATTGGTATAAAAACATCGACAAATATAAAATTAATTTTAACCAACCGTCCGAAGATCATATTGAAATGGGCGCCGCGCCGCTGCGGATCAAAGAAGGCTGGCTCTTAATCTACTCCCATATCCGCAACTACTTCCGCGGCAATCCAGCTTTTGAAATTCGCGCCGTGCTGCTCGACGCCAAAAATCCGACTAAAATTATCGGCCGTACCAAGAATGCCCTGCTTATATCGGAAGAACCTTATGAACTATATGGTAAAGTCCCCAGAATAGTCTTTCCGTCCGGGGCTTATATTGATGGTAATGTTTTACATATCTACTATGGCGCCGCCGATACGGTCTGTTGCGGAGCAAAATTCAAACTTAAAGATGTCGTAAAAGACTTGCTTTCCACGCCGGAAAATGAATTCTCCCTGAAACGCTATGAAAAAAATCCGATTATCAAACCCGATCCAAAACATCCTTGGGAAGCAAAAGCAACTTTTAACGCCGGCGCGATATACGAAGGAGGGAAAATTCATATTCTTTATCGCGCGATGTCGGCTGATAACGTCTCCGTCCTGGGATATGCTTCTTCAAAGGACGGCTACACAATTGACGAACGACTGAGTAAGCCGGTTTATGTCCCGCGCGAAGATTTTGAAAAAAAGGGCGTACCGGGAGACAACTCCGGCTGCGAAGATCCGCGCTTGACCCGCATTGGCGACCGGATTTATATGCTTTATACAGGTTTTAACGGGCTTGTTCCGCCAGGCGTAGCCCTTACTTCCATCAGCCGGGACGATTTTCTTTCCGGGCGCTGGAATTGGGAAAAACCAAAACTGATTTCACCCGAAGGAAAAGACAATAAAGATGCCGCTCTTTTCCCGGAAAAAATAAATGGAAAGTATTATGTTATCCATCGTTTGAATAGCGGCATTGATATCAAAGCTGTCGTTGATCTAAATTTTGAAAAAGACAAATTAAGCGAAGAAACCGGATGGATTGAACCTCGGGCGGGTAAATGGGATAACCGCAAAGTCGGCATCAACGGCGTGCCGATAAAAACAAAATACGGCTGGCTGGCGCTCTATCACGGCGTTTCGGATGAAGACGGAACATATCGTTTCGGCGCGCTTCTCTTAGATCTGAAAAATCCGGAAGAAATATTGGCCCGCACGGAAAATCATATTTTTGAACCGCTCAAAGATTATGAAAAAAATAGTCAAACGAAAAACGTCGTTTTTTCCAACGGTTCAGTTTTAAAAGATGAGATGCTTTTTGTCTACTATGGCGGCGACGATACCACGCTGAGCGTCGCCGCAATTCCATTAAAAAGCCTGCTCAATGAACTTTTTGCCAGCTGTTATGGCTGTAAATGGTAACATCTAATATTCGAATCTTGCAGAATAAGACCAGCCGCGCAAATTCAAATAATAAATAAAACTACAATTAAAAAGAGGGCGTTTAAACGCCCTCTTTTTTAAAATTTAGTGACAAGCGGCACGAAAACAAATCCGGGAAATTCCTGAATAGTTATTTTGTTTCCGGTTTTAACCGCCTTGATAATGGAATTATATACCGGACAAACCATTATTCCGCCGTCAACAAGCTGGCTGATAAGTTCACGGGGGATTTCAGTTCCGGCGGCACTAACCAGAATGCGATCAAAAGGCTTTTTCTCCGGGAGTCCCAAGACTTCAAGCGCTTTAAAAATTTGAATATTCCCGCGCGAAGATAAAATTTTTCTGGAGCTCTCTGTTAAACTGTCAATTATTTCCACTCCGTAAATTTCCGAACCGCCGGATATTTCACTTAATAATTCAAGGACATATCCCGAACCGCTGCCCACTTCCAAAACTTTTTGCCCGTCTTTTATTTCTAAAAGGGTGAGCATGAAAGCAATAGTGGAAGGCTGGGAAATCGTGGCACCGCCTCCGAGCGGATAAGCCTCGTCATCGTAAGCGAATTTTCTTAATTTTTCGGGAAAAAATTTTTCCCTGTCCACGGCCGCAAAAGCGGCGACAATTTTATCGGAAAACTTTTTTTCTTTTAATCTTTGGGTAAGCTGTTCTTTATCCATACACTGCGTTTTAAAACTTAATTAAATTTTTTTATAACACCTAAGATTCCTCTGCTTTTTATTCGAATTGAAAAAAATTCTTATTAAACTTTAAAAAACTTGCGCTGTAAAAATTTCCAATTTCACGCCAGGATCATTTTTATAACAATCGGGGGACAGACCAGCTTTCTGATAGCAAAGCTGGCCTAAAAATTCTTCCAAACCCCAATTAGTTTCGGTTGCCACTTGCGGAAGAAATATGCCTTTATTAAGCCCTCTGCTGACAATAACGCCGTCAACGCCCAGCCGAATTTTTTTCCAATCACCAATTTCTTGCGGTAAGGACAAAACGCTGATTTCATAAGCTAAATCCGGCAACTCGTCTTTGCTAACCGGCAGAAAACGATTATCTGTCGTAGCGGCGGCAATCGCCATATCGCGCGTATTTTGCCAAAGCGGCGTTCCGGCAGAAACAATCAAGCCGATGCAGCCGCGCAATTGCCTGTTTTTATTTAAGGTAACAAATACTCCTTCCGGCCGGTTTAACCGCTCATCATTAATTTTAAAAGTTTTTACTTTTCCTGTCCGGACAAATTCTTCCACCGATTCTCTGGCGATTTTCAAAAGAATTTCTTTTTGTTTTTGATCTAAACTATTTTCTCTTCCCATTTTTAATTGAAATATGACCGCTCCGTAACCAACCACCGTCTCTTTGGAGCCAAGAGAAGAATCGCCGCTGTTGGCGTAGCGCAAAATTTCCGCCTGCCAGTTTAATTTGTTCGCCAATTCCATCCCCGTTTTAACCGCCTCCAGCCCGCAAAGCAAAGTCTGTTCGCCAGGCACGCCCAACCCGATTGTTTTTAAAACATAATCATCCAATTGGCCGATATCTTTGCCTCGGACAAGTTCCAGGGTTTTTTTATCTATCCGGTTAGCATCATCATAAGCCGGATAATGGGACATATCCGAACTGATTACCAGTAAATCATCATTAGCCAAAAGCGGTGAGAGAGCATCGGCCAAATTTTTATAGCTTTCATCTTGCCTATTGCCCAAAACGATCGGCAAAATTTTAAAGCCCTCCGCCAGAACTGTTTGCAAAAATGGCAACTGTACCTCGATTATGTGGTCTTGGTCGTGGACAGTGCTGTTGAATTTAATATCTTTATCCGCCTTGACCAATTTTTCTCCCATTTTTTTATCAACTCCAACGTCTCCCAACGGCGTGCGCCAAATATCATGTTCGTCAATCGCCGCGCCGGAAAAATAGGAGGTATGGGAACTGCCGATTATCACGACGGTCTTGATTTTTCGTCCGGTAATCGCTTTATAAGCGTAAGCCGCCACCGGGCCACTGTAATCATAACCGGCATGCGGCACCATAATCGCCCGAACATTCTCACCGCTTTCAGTTGTTGATGCGGTAGCTAAATATTGTTTTATTTTTTCGGCTAAAATCATCCGGTCAGCCGGATAAAAACTTCCGGCTGCGGCCGGAAGCCTGATATCTTTGGCCATAAATTTATTATTAATTAAATAAAAAACAATTAAACAAATAAGTAAAACGGCTGCGGCTACAAAAAATATTTTTATTATTTTTATAAATTTCATGACATTATAAAAAACAATTTGTTCGTCTGAATGCGATAAGCCGGCGGATAAATTACTAATCGTTAATTACCCGATATCCAAATTCTCCCCGCATTTCCGGCAAAGACCTGCCTTATCGAATCTCTTTACATTATAATATACCCGTTCAATGGCAAGCTCGCCGCAATTCGGGCAATAAGTATTATCTTTATAACCGGAAGCATAGACAAATTTCAACCCCGCTTCCTTGCCGATTTGGTAAGCTTTTTCCAGAATTTCCCGGCTGGTTTCCGGCAGCTCTTTTAATTTCCAGGAAATTTCCGGGGAAAAACGGGATAAGTGCCAAGGTATATCTTTACCCAGTTCGTTGGCAATAAATTCAGCGATTTTTTTAAGCATGGCCAGGTTATCCGAAAGCGTGGGAATTACCAGCGTGGTAATTTCCAGATGAACGCCAGCGTTATGCAACGTTTTCAAATTTTCCAAAATCGGCGCAAGGAGAGCTTGGCAGACTTTGGTATAAAAAGAATCCTCACCTGATTTCAAATCAATATTAATCGCATCAAGGTAGGGAATAATCGCTTCCAGACAATCGTCTGACATAAAACCGTTAGAGACCCAAACGTTTTTCAATTTCTTTTCGCGCGCCAATTTCATAATATCCAAAGCATATTCGGTGAAAATTGTCGGCTCATTATAGGTGTAAGCGATGGAACGGCACAGTCCCTGCTCAGCACTGGCGATAATTTCTTCCGGCGAAACAAAAGGCAATTTGCTTTTTTCCAATTTGGATTGGGTGATTTCGTAATTATGGCAATTGGCGCAACGAAAATTACAGCCCAAAGTTCCAAGCGAAAAAGCCTTTGAGCCGGGCAAAAAATGATAGAGCGGTTTTTTCTCAATCGGATCAATATTAAACGCCGCCGGCCGGCCATAAACCAAAGTGTAAAGCTCGCCGCCGATGTTTTTACGCGCCGTGCAAATTCCCACATTATCGGGAAAAATATGGCAAAAATGGTGGCAAAGCCGGCAATCAATCGTATTATTGTCGGACTTTTGATAAAATTTCGCTGGCCTTAAATCATTTTTCATAAAAATTTAGAAGTCAAATAAATGACTACACTATATTTTATCCGCTATGTATTTTAGAGTCAAATAACCAATATCTTCTTCTAATCTGCTGGTGAGCAGATCGGAAATTTATCTAATTTAAAAAAGCCCCTCACCATTTTGAAAAATTTCAAAATGGTGAGGGGCTGTGTTTTTCCTCCTTTATTATCAAGCGAAGCGAGTGAAATAATCCCGCTTCAGCGAGGATTATTTCCGAGCGAGCGCCGATAAGATTAGTTATTTTAGGCTTGTTCGCACCACTTCCGGGCGTTCTGAAATATCTTCAACCAGGGCGAAGCCTTGAGTTTTTTCCATTCTCTCGGTTGCCAGGGCCAAAGATTATTTAAAGGCAAACGTTCCGGATGCGGCATCATCGCCAGAAATCTTCCGTTTTGCGAAGCCAGTCCGGCGATTCCGTCGGGCGAACCATTGGGATTGAAAGGATAGTCTTCCGTAATTTCTCCCCAATCATCAGCATAGCGGATCGGAGCTAGCCCTTCGTTAATGATTTGAGCAAGAATATTCTTGTCAGGGCAGTGGAAACGGCCTTGGCCATGAGAAATAATAATTCCCAAAACCGACTCTTCCATTCCCTTTAAAAAAACAGACTTGCTTTTAGGCCTAATTTTAACCGATACTTGCCGATGTTCAAACCGCTCCGATTTATTACGGATAAACCGAGGCAATTTTTCTGTCGGAATTCCGGGCCAGGGTAAAATGCCTAAAAGCGCCATCTCCTGGCAACCGTTGCAAGGGCCAAACATTAAAGTATCTTCTCTCCCGATAAAAGCCGCCAATTCATCGGCTGCCCGGGGATTGAATTTAAACACTCCAGCGCCGCCCTTGCCGGCATCCAAGGTGTCGCGGAAAGAAAATCCTCCGGGTTGAAACAAAAACTGAAAATCTTTCAGAGTTGCTTCGCCGGAAATCAAATCTTTTTTGCAAACATCCCAAGGATCAAAACCAGCCAGATAAAGAGCTTCAGCCGCGTCGCGATCGCCGTTGATTCCAGCTTCCCGCAAAACCGCCGCTTTCGGCTTAGCCAAATTAATCATAACCGATTGTGGCGTCGGTTTTGGCGCAAAAGAAAGAGAATACTGCGGACCAGAATAACGGAAGTAAGTGTGACTGCGCTCTTCTTCAACCGAAGATGGCGTGGCCTGAAGTTCATCCAAACGGAAAGACGTTTCCCGCCAAATTTCCCTCAGCTTAATCATGTCTTCGTGAAGAATAGATTTGCCATCATATTTTACTTTAACCTCGCCTTCTTTGATTGTTTCGCCGATTACATGGCAATGTTCTGAAACTCCGGCTCGCCGCAGAATTCCGCGGATAGTCTCGTAGTGTTTGGGAAGAAATTCAATGATCAGTCCCAGCTCTTCGTTAAAAAGAAGCTTATCGTGATCACTCCCGCCCAAACGACTGCTGCGCAAATCCAGATTTAATCCGCAATTGCCGGCAAAAGCCATCTCGGAAACACAGCCAATCAATCCGCCGTCAGAACGATCATGCCCGGAGAGAACCAGACCGCGCCGGATAATCTTCTGAACCGCCATCAAGGCTCGAAGAAAAAAATGAGCATCTTCAAGATCGGGCGATTCATCGCCGAGCTGCTCATAAACGCGTAACAAAGCCGAACCGCCTAAACGCTGGAAACCCTTGGCCAAATCTACAAACATCAATCTGCTTTTCCCCGGCATTTTTATATCCGGAGTAATCACATTGTTAATGTCCGAGCATGGGCCAAAAGCAACCATCTGCACCGTACCGGGAGCTAAAATCGGGTGGATTGTTCCATCTTTTTCCACTTCTTTTAAAGTCATGGAAAGAGAATCTTTCCCTACTCCAATCCGCGTCAAAAGCTTGATGATGCAATTTTTCGCCGCTTCCACTGCCCGATACAATCGCGCGTCTTCACCCGGCTGACCACAGGGCCATTGCCACGTGGCGGAAAAATTGAGATTGGATAAGCTGTTCATCGGCGCCCAAATAGCGTTCGTGAAAGCCTCCCCGACACTCATCCTGATTCCCGCCTCGTTATTAACCAGCCCCTTAATCGGTTGTTCGCCGATAGCGATAATATTTCCGGTTTCCCCGAAAGGACCGTCCGACATTACCGCGCAATCCGCTATTGGCAGCTGCAATGGGCCGACTTCCTGTTGGCGTACCGTTCGATTGCCAACCGTGCGATCCGCCTTGCGGGTCAAAAACTCTTTTGAACCAACGTCTACCAGACGAAAAACCTGGGAAAGATGGCTAGCAACTGTCTTTTTCGGAATTTTTGGCACCTCCAATTTTCTTGATAATGTTTTGCAAGCAATTTGGCGCTGAGGTAAATCGGCCAAGAGCCAATCCATACTTACGTCTATCGGCCTCTTTGAAGTGGTATCTGGTCCGGCCGCAATATCGGTCAAAACAAACACGCCTTCACCTGTTACCTCGCCGATAATCGCCATTATACAACGATTACGGCCGCAGATTTTTTCAAACAGCGGTAAACTTTCTTCCCAGATGAGATAAGCCATTCGCTCTTGCGCTTCATTGCACCAAAAAACCCAAACCGGCATTGTCTTATCTCCGCAAGGGATCTTCCGCAGTTCAATCTGCGCGCCAACCGGAAAAACTAATTCCGGAATAGCGGTACAATCGCCGCCAGCGCCCAAATCGGTCAAGGTGACTATTGGATTATTGTCGCCCAATTCGGAACAGGCGCGGACAACATTTAAATTGCCTCTTTCGGTAAAAGCATCGCCGCGCTGGACAGAATTAAAATCTAATTTTAATTCCTGCCCGCCAGCATCTTTGCTTGAACCGGAACCGC
>Ga0315277_10012511_pt1 | contig 10640 bp, 6 predicted proteins | sample YL17G05_15_MG_FD_203695 | JGI IMG/M metagenome (GOLD analysis project Ga0315277, IMG submission 203695) | Sediment microbial communities from Yellowstone Lake, YNP, Wyoming, USA - YL17G05_15 | ecosystem: Environmental > Aquatic > Freshwater > Lake > Sediment | place: USA: Wyoming | collected... | reverse complement strand
GGTGCAAGCGCGGGAGATTTTGCCGTCCACCCGGTGGCTCTTTCCATTCAAACGCCCGCCGGTGGGGAGATCTGGCAGGGAGGAACCCGGCACGAGATCCAGTGGCGGTCGAATCTGCCCGTGGGAACGGCCGTATTGAAATATTCCACGGATGGAGGAGCCAGCTATCCGTTCACCATTGCCACGGGAGAGGCCAACGACGGCAGCTATCTGTGGACCCTGCCCGCCATCAGTTCTCCATCCGTAAGGGTCAAGGTGGAGGTGAGGGGTTCTCCGCTGGCGGAAGCCTCCAACGGCAGGAATTTCGTCATCGATTCTTCACCCCCGACCGTGCGATTGCTCACGCTGAACGGAGGCGAAACCGTCGAGGCCGGCACGGATCTGGAAATTCGATGGAGTGCGGGGGACGACATCGGTCTCGTATCCGGATCTTCCAAGGTTTTTTATTCTGCAGACGGAGGACTCACGTATGCGGAAATTTCACCGGTGGTGCAACGAAACGACAGTTCCTGGACGTGGACGACGCCGGCAAAGCTCGACGCCGGCAATGTCAAAATAAAAGTTCAGGTCAAAGACCTTGCGGGGTATTTGGCAACCGATGCATCCGACCTGACCATTACGATCGTGCCCGCATCGGTCAGGCTGGTTGCGCCCAACGGCGGGGAAGTACTCCAGGGGATGGGACAGTACGACATCGTCTGGGAGAGCAATTTCAGCACGGGAATGGTCACGTTGAAATACTCCACGGACGGAGGGTTGAGCTACCCGTACAGCATCGCTTCGAACCTTCCGTACAGCGGGAGATACTCCTGGAGCGTTCCTCCGGTCCACTCGCAGACGGTACGCGTCAAGGCCGAATTGCGTACGCAAACGTTGACGGAAGCCAGCAGCGGGAATTGCACGATCGAGCATACGGCACCGGGGGTGCAGATCCTGTCCCCCAACGGGACTGACGTGTTGGAAGCGGGAGGGACCTGCACCATCCGTTGGTATGCCATCGACAGCTTTGGTCTTGCTCCAAATCCGATCGCCATCCGGTATTCCTTGGACGCAGGCATGAGCTATCCGGAAGCGGTCGCGGCGAACCTGCCCAACACGGGCCAGTACCTTTGGTCGATACCGAAGGACCTGTTTGCGGAGCGCCTCCGGTTCCGGATTGACGCAACCAACAGCAAGGGATTGAGCAGCTGTGCGGTCATGCAGCAGGATCTGAAGGTCGTCAACCCGCCGCCGCGCATATCCGGTTTCCCGGACACCAGTTTCGCCAACGACGACGGCTTGTATCTGAATTTGAGTTCCTACGTGATAGACAAGAACGACAGGTCTCTGAACCTTGAGTGGAGTACATGGGTCTCATGCAATTCTGTCAAAATTCTTTTGGATCAAAGGAGCAAATACTGTACAATCATGGCCCCGGATTATGTCGGAGAGGCCACGATCGTATTCAAGGTGACGGATCCGCACGGAGCGAGCGATTCGGACACCCTCCTGATCCGCGTTTTCGGCCTGACCGGGATTCAGGATCGGGCGAAAACAAGACAGCCGGATGAAATGCATTTGGCGCAGAATTATCCGAATCCGTTCAATCCGGAGACGAGGATCACGTACGCATTGCCGGAGGCTGCGGAGGTCCGGTTGAGCGTTTACGGCATGCACGGCAAGAAAATCGCAGATCTGGATTCAGGGCGAAGGGAGGCCGGTGTCCATACGTTCGTCTGGAACGCCGCGGACCGGCCGTCCGGGATGTACCTGATCCGCCTGCAGGCAGGTGGTGTGGTGCAAATGAGGAAATGCGTTCTGATGAAATAGGGCGACCTTGTATCGAATACAACAGGCCGGCATGGCGGTCCATGAAATGAAACCCTTCCCTCCTTTTGAAACAGAGGGAAGGGTTTTTCGCTTTTATTTTCCCCTTGTTTTTTTAGTTGAAAATGCATACATAGAACCGTCGCTCTACGATTCGATGAAAGGAAGACCATGAAACGTTACGCGCTTCTGGTTCTGAAAGGTTCCGTTGTTCTCGCCTTTTTGATTCTTTCCTGTTCCCGCAAAGCACCGCCGTACTGGCCGGAAAACGGTGCCGTGTTCGAGGACAAGGTTTGGGAGATACCCGTTGCGGACAGTTCGAAGGTTCTGGTGAAGGAAAACGGGCATTGGATCCTGCCGGAATCGCCCCGCAGTGCGTCGGTCAATCTGGCGGAAAGCGCGCATCGGAAACCGGAACTGAAGCGCTTTCGAGCGCAACTCGGCCGCGTGAACCAGGAAGTGGTGTACGACCGCAGCGACGCCGGAGTGGAATTCTACCGGTTTCAAAAAGACAAGGTGTTTTTGCTCGGCGTGACCAATCCCGATACGGTAAAACCCCTGACGGTGTTCGATCCGCCTCTGGAAGTCTGGTCTTCCGATGTCGATGCCCAGTCCGGCTGGCGGTCAAGCGAAGGGACCGCACGTGTTTGGGATATATCCAAAAGCGAATTTCTGACCGAGGAAAAAACCAGGATTGTCCGTGTCTATCGGGAATGGGGCAGCGTCCTTCTGGGATTGCGCAACCGGAAGGCCGTTTTGTGCGACATGATCGTCACCCAGGCAAGGAACATCGTACCCGGCAAGGCACAAACGGATTCTTTGAATGAGGTGTCCTCCCGGTACAAGGTGTTGATGGTCGAGGGCATCGGGCCGGTTCTGGAGTGGGGGATCCGCACCAGGGTCAAAGAAAAAACCGGAGATGAAAAGATTTCTTCCATGGCTATACCGGAAATGGAATCGTACATGGAAGTAACGGTGCACAACAAAACAGGATGATTTTTCCACGATTCCGCATGGATGCCAATTATGCCTGCAGGGCTGGTGGACGTCGGTGTGTGTCAGGTTTCACATCGCGGGATGTTGTATGGGATGTTGGGCAGCCGGATTGGCGAGCGTGCAATCGCGAACACGATTGGGTTTTACAATGTATCTCTTTCTGATATTTTTGGTTTTTGGTTTCGTCTGCAACCTGGCCAGCGCCTTTACGGCTGTTTTTTGTCAGCGATGGGGTGAACGACAGGGTTCTCTCGTTTCGGTTCTGCTGAGAGATATTCTTGGAATACCTGTATGGGCACTCGGTTTTGTGCTTGCCGCCCGCACTTCATCTCCGTCCCTATTCGCCTCCAGCCTGATGGCTGTTGCGATCGGGTGGGGATTGATTCTCTCGGGAGGCATAATCATTGTGATGGCATTGATCAGCATACGAATCCGCGCCGCGAGACCAAGCCAGAAAGACCGACTGGTTGAAACCGGGCTATACTCCTGTGTCCGGCATCCGATCCATTGCGGGACGTTGCTCGAGTTTGCGGGGCTGTTGCTGTTGATCCCGACTGTGGCGATGGCATGCGCTTGCGCGTTGGGAATCATCTGGATACTGGCACAATCCCGGGTTGAAGAGTGCGATTTGCGGCAACGGATTCCGGAGTACAGCGACTACATGAAACGGGTTCCGCGTTTTTTGCCTCGAATTTGGCGGAAATGAATCCGATCGGGTTGTGGAAGGGATATGAATGGCTGCCCGACAACCGTATGCACGCGAACCGCTCGCCGCGTACGCTCGTGGGGACGCCTTGAGAACCACCGAAACAATTCTCTCAAATTTGGTTCCAAAACGAGCGCACTTCACGATCGCATGATGCGGGATGTTGCATTGCTCGAGAATGTTTGAGTGGAGGAACCATGAAAAAACTCTTTCGCCTTTTGCGGCTTGTGTTTTTTCTTTTTGCCCTTTTCAATGCTGTCCATGCCGGTACGCCTCTCATCGGGGCGCAAGTCTGGATTGAGCCCGGGCAGACACCCGAGGACATCGACCGTTGGTTTCGCACATTGGCCGAATCGGGCATGCCCGTTGCAAGGCTGTTTCTCATGTGGAACTACCTCGAACCGAAACCGGACGTCTGGGATTTCACCCTGTTCGATCTGGCCTTCCAGGCCGCCGAAAAACATCGGGTTAAAATCGTCGCCACCCTGACGGACAATTTCGGTCCGACCCACCGCATTTTTATCTACAAAACCCAGGACGGTCAAATCCCCAAAGCCGAAACCCACCTCAAGCAGGCGGAGGTTTACATCCGCACCGTGGTGAGCCATTACAAAGACCATCCGGCGCTGGATTCCTGGATGCTGATGAACGAACCCGGCCAGAACGCAACACCGGATCCATACGCCATCCGGCAGTTCCGGCTCTGGCTGCAAAGAAAATACATCACCATCGACAGTCTGAACACACGCTGGCTTGCCAATTTCCAAAGCTTCGAGACGGTCGCGTACGATGACCGGTGGAACGCGGGCGCGTTTGCCTGGCCGGTGGCTTATACCGACTGGAGGACCTTCTGGAGAGAACATTTGACCCGTCACATGGCCTGGCTCGCGGAAAAAATCCGGGAAACCGACGCGCTGCATCCCCTGCACGTCAATCCGCATGCGCTCGTGGGAAATGTGTCGCGCTACGATCTGCCCGCCTGGCGCGCGTTTCTCAATTCGCTCGGCGCCAGCATCCATCCGTCATGGCACTTCGGGCTGTTGAAAAGGGAACAATACCCCATGGGCGTGGCGTATGTCTGCGACATGGTACGCGGGGCAAGCGAACCCAATCCGTTCTGGGTGACGGAACTCCAGGGCGGAAACAATATTTTCAGCGCGTCAAATCCTTCCTGCCCGACCGCAAAGAACATTGCGCAATGGGTATGGACTGCAGCAGGCTCCGGGGCGGAACGGGTCGTTTTCTGGCTCCTCAACGCACGGCGCCAGGGCGGCGAGGCGGGGGAATGGTCCCTCTGCGATTTTCATGGAAGGCCGAGCGAACGGCTCCAGACGGCATCGTCCATTGCCAAAACCATCTACGACCGGGCGGCACTTTTCGACGATGTCGAACCGGTGAAAGCGCCGGTGACCATCCTCCTGTCCCTGGAAACCATGGTCCAGCAGGCAAGGACCGTCCAGAATCCCGTCCTTCCCGAAAGGGGGGAAAACGCGCATGTGCTTTCCGCCCTTGCCTTTTACGGCGCTCTCAGCGGATGCGGTATTCCCGCAGAGGTCAAATTCATGGACGATTACGATTGGGAGAAGGAATCGCCCCGCCCGCGCATGGCCATTCTTCCCCACGTGACGGTGGTGCATGCCGGGCAGGCGGAGCGGATCCGGCAATTCGTCCGCAACGGAAACAAATTGCTTGCGGAAGGATTGACCGGCTATTTTGGGGAATACGAAGTCTGCCTGCCGCTCGGTCGATTTCCATTGGAAGATCTGTTCGGGGCAAAATGGAAGGAAATCCGGATGGTTCCCGGCGGCGGAGACGTCGTCATGAAAAAGCCTGTTTTGAATTTGCTTTCGCGTTTTTGGATCGGAGAAATTGAAAACCAGTCGGCCGATCCGGTTGGCTCGTGGGACAACCGGATCGCTGCCATCCGGAAAAAAGTCGGAACAGGCGAGGCGGTATGGATTCCGTCGACAATCGGTTTGGGGGCCTGGTTCGGGGATTCGCAACCGTTTGCACGGTGGGTTCAATCGGAGACACAATCCGTCGTCTCGGATCTGCCGTTCCGGTTTTCCGGGTTCCGGCAAAATGTGGTCCTGCGCACGCTCAAGTCGAAGGATGCCTTCGTCACGGTGCTGACGAACGGCAACGCCGAGCGGGTGGACGTGCCTTTTCAATCCATTCATTCCAAAAAGCCGGAATTCCTCTGGGGAGAAAAGACGTGTCTGAATCCGGAAAGAACCAGATTCACGCTTGGACCGGATGAGACCGTGGTGGTGGTCTGGAAATGAAACCATGCACCGGACAATCCGAAGGCAACTGTCGTGCATGGAAGCGTCGGATAGCGTTGCTTTTTCAGGGGCTATCCCAAAAATCGAAATGTATAGGTCCGCTCATGCTGAGCCAGTCGAAGCATGAGCGGTAATGATTCAGGTTATTGCGCTTTGACGAGCTTGGTTTCGTCATCAACGTATCATGAACCAGTAAAAAGGTGAATCCCATGAAAAATCCATCGAACCGTTTGGACCGGCGCGGTTTTCTAAAAGGGGTGGGTGCCGGGGCGTTCGGCCTCGCGCTGGGCAAAAGCATATGGACGCCGGGTCAGGCGAAGGCCCAAACCGCGCAAACACCGCCTTCCCAGCCCCGGCTCGAAATCATGCCCGACAAGGTGATGAGAAACGCGCGGGTGAGCCTGGTCAAGGGCGGCGACCGGCGGGAAATCGTTTACCAGGCGTTGAAAAACATCGAAGACGACGTTCTGGCCGCTATCGGGAACAAGAACATCCTGATCAAGCCGAATTTCGTGGTCGTCGATGTCGATCTCTGCGCCACCCATGTCGACGCGGTGCGGGGCATTCTCGACTTCCTCAAGCCCCATTACAAGAAGCAGATCATCATCGGAGAATCCACAGCGTCCAGGGGAGGCGATACCTTTATCGGATACAAAAACTACGGCTATCTGGCTCTCGAGAAGGAATACAACGTCAAGCTGGTGAACTTGAACGCGGAGCCGTGGGTGTACCGGTACGTGCTCTACCAGGGCAACCGCCCCATGCCCATCCGGATCATTTCGACGTTTCTTCAGCCTGACTCATTTATCATTTCAGCGGCGAAAATGAAAACCCACGACCGGGTGCTGGCCACGCTGTCCCTGAAAAACGTTTTGATCGCTGCGCCGGTAAACGACGGCCGGAGAAACGACAAGGCGTTGGCCCATCGTGGTGTTACCTTCTCGCGCGACGCCTACATCCACTTCAATCTGTTTCACCTCGCCCAGATGGTCTATCCGGATCTCGGTGTGATCGACGGATTTACCGCCATGGAAGGCGAAGGCCCGGCTGCGGGCACACCCGTGGAGGCGAGATTGGCCATGGCCAGCCTCGACCCGCTGGCCATGGACTGCCTGGCCATGAAATTGATGGGATTCGACCCGACCCAGATCATGTACCTGAACGCCCTGGCTGAAGCGGGCAGGGGCCAGGGGGACCTTTCGAAAATCCAGGTGTTGGGCACGCCGGCGGACCAGTGCCAGTACCATTTCAAACCGGCCAAGCGGATGGCCGAGGTATACAACCTCATTTGAAGGCGGTTCAGATGGAGAAAACCATGAAAAAATCCATGACGGTTCGAAACGGTTCGATCGGGGCATGCCTCGGATATGCAGCCTTCCTGTTTATGTCCGCACCCCAATGGATGTTTTGCCAGCCGCTTCCGAAAACATTCCGCGTCTACGTCGGAACGTATACCTCGGGTGAGAGCAATGGAATATACGTTTTCGGGATGGAGCCTGCCACGGGCGTGCTCCATCCCATGGCCATGGCTGCTGAAGCGGTCAATCCTTCCTATATGGCTTTTGATCCCGCGCATCGGTATTTGTATGCGGTGAACGAAGTAAAGGAATTTGAAGGGAAACCGGGTGGAAGCGTCAGCGCTTTTTCAGTCGATCCGCAAACGGGCGGTCTCCGGCTTTTGAACCAACAACCGACGCACGGGGGATCGCCCTGTTACGTTGCGGTGGATGCAAAAAGCCGTTTTGTTCTGACGGCAAATTACGGCGGCGGCAGTCTATCGGTTCATCCGATCCTGCCCGGAGGAAAACTGGGGCCTTCAACGGACTTCGTACAGCATTACGGATCCGGGCCCAACAAACAGCGGCAAGAGGCTCCCCATACGCATTCCATTGTCCTGGATCCTGCGAACCGGTACGCGTTTGCTCCGGATCTCGGACTGGATAAGATCATGGCGTATCGGTTCGACGCCGAGCGGGGGAAGTTGAAGCCGAACGATCCGCCGTGGGCCGGCGTGGAAGCGGGGGCGGGACCGAGGCATTTTGCTTTTCATCCGGACGGCAAACACGCCTACGTGATCAATGAACTCAACTCGACCATCGGCGCGTTTCGTTACGACGCTGCAAAAGGCGCATTGGAATGGATTGAAACGGTCAAAACCATACCCGGCGGTTTTACGGGGTCGAATTCGTGCGCGGATGTGCACGTGGCTCCATCCGGGAAGTATGTCTACGGCTCGAACCGGGGGCACAACAGCATTGCCCGGTTCAAGATCGACCTGGACACCGGCAAACTGACCGCCCTCGGCCATGTGCCGACGCAGGGCAGGACCCCGCGCAATTTCGCCATTGACCCGACCGGTACTTTTTTACTTGCTGCGAATCAAAATACGAACACTGTCGTCGTATTCAGAATCGACCAAACCAGCGGTGAACTCCTTGCCACCGGCAACGGTGTCCAGGTTCCTTCGCCGGTTTGTATTCAGATGGTTCCTGTTTTTAAATGAGGAGAATGGCCATGAAAGAGACCAAACCATCCGGCATGCCAAATAAACCATTGGAGTCTTCCGACGGATTCATGAATCGAAGGCAATTCCTTTCTGTTTCAGCCGCCGTTCTCGGTGCCATGGCGAGCGCAAGAACAATTGCCAAAACGCTTCAGCCATCCACGACGGTGTCCATCGCTCAGGCCGATACGTACGACCGTGCGCTCGTTCGAAAGAAAATCGAGGGCATGTTCAACCAATTGGGAGGGATCCGCGATGTTGTCGGGCCGGGCGACAGGGTTGTCATCAAGGTGAATCTGACGGGAGGTCTCAGCCGCCAAGGCAAACTCCCGTATTCTCCGATCGAAACCTATTTCACGCATCCTGAAGTGGTCCGGGCTGTGGCCGAACTGGCCGTCGATTCTGGGGCAAAAAAATTGTACATCGTCGACGGCATCTTCGACGACATCTCGTACAGCGAAACCGGATACACCGCGATCGCGAAGCCCCTCCATGCGGAACTCATCGATTTGAACAAATCCGATCCCTACAAGGACTTTGCGCATCTCAAGGTGAACCGGTTTCAAATTTACGAGGAATTCATCTTCAACCGTCTGCTGGAGGAAGCGGATGCGTACATCTCCATCCCCAAAATGAAATGCCATCAAGGATGCGGGGTCACGCTTTCGTTGAAGAACAATTTCGGTCTGGCTCCCGTTCCGTTCTACGACAATCCGAAGAAACCCCAGCACATCCGGGCGGCGCTGCACGGCGAACCGAAAGAAAGCCGCGCGCGGCTCCCGAAGGTGATCACGGACATCAACATTGCGCGTCCCAACCACCTGGCAGTCATCGACGGTATCCTGACTTCGGAAGGCGGAGAGGGACCCTGGCAGAAGCTGTTCAAACCGAAAAGGGCGAACGTGTTAATCGCCGGGAAGGATCCCGTCGCCGCGGACGCAATCGGCACAGCCGCCATGGGTTTCGATCCGGAAGCAAAAGATTTCGAGGTTCCGTTTTTCAATTCCATGAACCACCTGGCCATGGCCCGGGCGTATGGCCTCGGAACGAACCGGTTGAACGAAATCCGGATTGTCGGCGTCGATCTGAAGCAGGTCGTCCAATCCTTCACACCGGGCAGGCGAGACGAAAGGATGGTGCCGTGATGGATCGAAGAAAATGGATTCAGAGCCTAGGTCTTGGGGCAGGTGCGGTCGTGTTGGGCGCTTTTCAGAAGAAAACCGATGCGGTTGCGCAAACATACGCGGAAGCGACCCAAGGCCTGCCCGAATTGAAAATCAAAAAGGTCAAAGCGATCGTCACCTGTCCCGAAGGGATCGAGCTCATCGTCGTGAAGGTGGAGACGAGCGAACCGGGCCTCTACGGGGTGGGATGCGCCACGTTCAGGCAGCGCGCCCTTGCCGTCGCAACCGCGGTGGACCAGTACCTGGACGATTTTTGCAGAGGAAAATCCGTCGACAATGTCGAAGACATGTGGCAAACAGCCTACGTCAGTTCGTACTGGCGGAACGGACCCGTGTTGAACAATGCGCTCAGCGGTCTGGACCAGGCCTTGTGGGACATCAAGGGCAAACGCGCGAACATGCCCCTGTACCAGTTGCTGGGAGGGAAATGCCGATTCGCGGTGGATTGTTATTCGCATGCCAGCGGAAGGGATTTGAACGAATTGGAGACGAGCGTCCGCCAGAAAATGGAACAAGGTTTCCGCCACGTACGGATTCAGCTGGGGGGATACGGGTCCATCCACCTTTCCAGGCAGGCCCATTTCAAGGACGCCGGTTTTGGAACGGCCAGCGATAATTTGATGGAGGCCAGACCGTATCTCTCGGCCGTCCCCAAGATGTTCGAGCACATCCGGAAAACCTGCGGAGAGGAAGTCGAACTGCTGCACGACATCCACGAGCGGGTTCCGCCTCTCGATGCCATCGGCATGATCCAGGAACTTGAACCGTTTCATCCGTATTTCATTGAAGATCCGTTTCCGCCGGAATCCAACGATTCTTTCAAACTGCTCCGGCAGCACACGACGGTTCCGATCGCAATGGGGGAATTGTTCAACAATCCGCACGAATGGGTTCATCTGATCACGGACCGGCTGATTGATTTCATCCGGGTCCATATTTCGCAAATCGGCGGAATCACGCCGGCAAGAAAATTGGCAATTCTCGGCGAATGGTTCGACGTCCGGACAGCCTGGCACGGTCCGGGGGATGTATCCCCGGTCGGGCATGCCGCAAACGCCCACCTGGATCTGGCTTCGCACAATTTCGGCATCCAGGAGTCGGTGTCCTTTTCGGCCCGGTTGCAGGAAATCTTTATCGGCTGTCCCACGATGAAAAACGGA
>Ga0315277_10012510_pt1 | contig 10640 bp, 3 predicted proteins | sample YL17G05_15_MG_FD_203695 | JGI IMG/M metagenome (GOLD analysis project Ga0315277, IMG submission 203695) | Sediment microbial communities from Yellowstone Lake, YNP, Wyoming, USA - YL17G05_15 | ecosystem: Environmental > Aquatic > Freshwater > Lake > Sediment | place: USA: Wyoming | collected... | reverse complement strand
CGACACCTCTTGCCCAGCCTGGTGTATCAACGAATCCAACAATACTTGCGGCATCATAAGGTTCAATATCAATTATGATCAAACCCGCATCACCATCAGCGATATACGCGTATTCATTAGTTACATCGATATCATACGCGTAATCGTATGTATCGACAGAATTCACTATTGATGCCGATTCAGGCGGGTCGACATCGATAATCTGAAGACCGGCATTATAATCCGCGACATAAATATACTCACTACTATTTCCATCAACATTAAAAGAAGAGCCCGGCGTTACAACGGTTGTCACTATATTTGCACTGGCTGGGGGGTCGATATCAATTATATAAAGCCCGGAGAGGATATCCGCGACATACGCGTATCCGTGGTCAACATAAACTCCCCTTGCCTGTCCATCGGTATCAACAGAGTTCACGAAATCCCAAGTCGCAAAATCGTTGAATTCGGTTATTATTAATCCGGAAGAACCATTTGCGATATACGCGTGAAAATCCCAGAACGCCATTACACCCAGAACCTCCTCGGATGTATCATATTCTCCCCATCTGTATATGAATTCCGGATCTTGAAAATGGATTCCATATATCCCTTCATCAGATCCGATACATGCACGACCATCGCCTGATACATGAACGGCGTTTGCGTCTACACTGTTATTAGGAATTATTTCTTCCAAATTCGCAGAATCCGGTTGAGAGACATCAATTATATAAACTGCAAAGTCGCCAGCAAGCACAACTCGATAGGGCAAAAATCCAAAACAGTCAACATCATTGGCGGAACTCACAGTAACATTGTCACTGATAATGTGTGCCAAATCCAGCGGGAGAATGTCCATTATCATAATACCGGCATCCATAACTGTAACGACTGCATATCCGGTGCTTGATACATAAAGGCTGTTTGCAAATCCTGTTGTGTCAACTATTTTCACGATACTCGCAGATAAAGGCAGCTCAGTATCGATTGCCACAAGACCTGTATCACCATCAGCTACATACGTGTATCCTCCCTTTTCCTGAACATATGTGGCGTTACCGGGCGTGTCAACCGTTTTCACGATTGTTGCCGATGAGAACGGGTCAACATCGATTATCTGTAATCCGAAATCGGAATCCGCGACGAACGCGTATCCGTTGGCTACATCAACGCTTTTCGCGTCACCTGGTGTATCAACGGATTTCATCAAATATGCCGTTGCTGGTGGTGTGACATTTATTATATGCAATCCGGCACCCTTGTCCGCGACATATGCCAATCCGCTATCCAGATTAACTCCCAGAGCGTAATCCGGAGTATCGACAGTTTTCACAATGTACGCTGATGAAGGCGGTTCGACATCTATTATTGTCAGACCCGCAGCTCCACTTGCCATATAAGCAAATCCGTTGGAATAGCAGACATCGACAGCCTCGCCCGGCATGCTTACCGTTTTCACAACATGCGCGGAAGCTATCGGGTCAACATCGATTATCGTGAGACCGAAATCATGATCCGCTACATACGCATAACCACCGGCTTCGTACACGCCATAAGCATCTCCCGGAGTGTCGACATGTTGCATCCATTCGGGATTCAGAGGATCGGAAACATCGAAAATGTGAAATCCATTAACACCACTCGCGACATAAACGTAGTAGCCATCCTTGAACACATCGTAAGGCGAGAAATTCAGGTATGGCGGGGTTATATCAATCGGATTCGATGGAATACCCTCAATAACGATATCGAATTCATTATATAAAGATACATTTGTTCCTACATCAACTCCCTCTGCAAGCAATTTATAAGTGCCCGGTCCCACTTGCTTGTCATTGTAAATTGTTCCGGAAAAAATCCATTCATTCGGACCAGGTCCCGGCTTGTTGTAAGTTGCAGTTCGAAATCCAGTAAACAACGAAGGACATTCATATGGTGCGGCAACCTTCGCCGGTCCCTGCCAGTCAAAAAGCGTTATGTCTATGTATGCCCATCCACCGCCCGGGTATAGCCCCGGTCCAATATCAACCGAGACTATTGACACAGGTTCCTGCGCATTGCAAACAATCGGCTGTGGAGGATCCGGGAAGGTTGTGGAAACATCGACAATGAGCACATACTGCATCGGACCTCCAAATCCGTCAAGATCCAGATACCATCGCTTGGTTTCCGATGTTGTTCCTGATGATGACCATCTTCGATACGGTTGAGTTTTGAAATAGGCCTTGAAAGGATTTGCATTACCTGGAATCGAAGGAAAAAATACATCAAACAGTTTCGTGTATCCATCAGGGTCGGGTATTACCGCATTATTCGCGTTTACACCTAAATATGCATAATTAAAGCTCACCCCGGGATTAGCCGGAAGCACCGCGATTACCCGTGGATCGAAGCCATCTATCCCGCTTCCTGGGAATGGATGCGTGAGCCTGATATCTACCCAGAAGCTGGGAGTCCATCCATATCCCACAATTTGAAGCGCATTGGGATATAAATGTGTAAGTTGAAAATGATAGTCAGCGGTTCGCTGAGCGGGTGTCACCGTGAATGTCTTTGCGACCGGGTCGATCACAGCATCGTAAACCGCAAGTACATCCCGTCCGCTTGTTTCCTCCGTTCCGAATGATGGCAAATCAGGAATCTGGACTTTCGGTTCAATTGGAGCTTGGCTCTTCGAAGAGCCTGAACATGATACAAGCGCGATGACAAGCACCATGACTATCAAGATTATTGTTGATGTTCCAAGGTACCTCATTGCAGAAGACCTCCTGTGTCTGTGAATATCAAAATCGATTACAGAATTGAAAGTAATTATAAATCAGCCATATTAATTAAACAAGAAGAACAGGGGACAGGAACTGGTTTTTGTCCCTTAGTTAATAGCAACTTACGGTTGCCTAAGGTGCGAATCGAGCGATGAAGATATCAGCAGTATAAGCGGAAGTCAGTACTGTCTCGTTCGGCTCGCCCAGACCGAATGTGGCTGTGCCACCATCCGGATAACCAAAATATCCTGTCGCGACTGTAGAATTGTCCGAAAGCGATGCGATTCCCCAACCCTCATCATTGACTGACCCTCCGGCTCGTTTAGCCCATGCAAGTGTTCCATCGGGATTGTACCGCGCGATGAAAATATCGGCACCTCCAGCGGAATCCAAGACTGTCTGATTGGGCTCGTCCGGACCGAATGTAGCTGATCCATAAAAATATCCGGTTACGACTGTCGAATTGTTCGAAAGTGTTGTGATTCCTTTGCCGGAACCAGCACCTGCCCCTCCGGCGCGTTTAGCCCATGCAAGTGTTCCATCGGGATTGTATCGCGCGATGAAAATTCCATAGGAAGTCAAGACTGTCTGGTTCGGCTCGCCCTGACCGAATGTGGCTGGTCCCCAAAAACTTCCGGTTACGATTGTTGAATTGTTCGAAAGCGTTGTTATTCCCCAGCTTTCCTCACCGCTTACCCCTCCGGCGCGTTTAGCCCATGCGAGTGTTCCATCGGGATTGTATCTTGCGATGAACATATCGAACGCTCCAGCGGAAGTCAGGACTATCTCGTTTATCTCGCCCGGACCGAATGTGGCTGAAGCCCAGAAAGTTCCGGTCACGACTGTCGAATCGTCTGAAAGCGTTGTTATTCCATAGCCGCATTCAGAACTTGTCCCTCCCGCGCGTTTCGCCCATGAAAGCGTTCCATCAGGATTGTACCGCGCGATGAAGATATCGCAAACCCCAGCGGAAGTCAGGATTGTCTCGTTGGGCTCTCCCTGACCGAATGTAGCTGAGCCACCATTGTCAAGACCAAACCTTCCGGTCACGACTGTCGAATCGTCAGAAAGCGTTGTGATTCCAAAGCCTTCATCCCAACTTGCCCCTCCAGCGCGTTTAGCCCAAGCAAGTGATCCGTCGGGATTATACCGCGCGATGAAAATATCTTTGTACCCAGCGGAAGTCAGGATTGTCTGGTTCGGTTCTCCAAAACCGAATGTGGACAAGTCCTCAAAATATCCGATGATGACTATCGAATCGTCCGAAAGTGCTATGATTCCAAAGCCTTTATCCTCACGTTCCCCACCGGCACGTTTCGCCCACGCAAGCGTTCCATCGAGATTGTACCGCGCTATGAAGATATCGCAGTAGGAATATCCATCGGAAAGCAGGACTGTCTGGTTGGGTTCTTCCTTACCGAATGTGGCTTTTCCACGAAACCATCCGGTCACGATTGTCGAATCGTCCGAAAGTGTTGTGATTCCCTCACCGTATTCATAATCTGTCCCTCCAGCACGTTTCGCCCAGATAAGGTTGCCTTCATCAAGCATATAATTGACAATAACTGCGACCTCATTGTAGATGTAAATGCCCGTCACCTGATCCCATGTGGCCACCATAATTTTATATTCCCCAAAAGGCGCGTGAAGAGAATTTGCGATTGTGCCGGTGTAGACATATTCATTCGGATTTGGTCCGGGAGCGGAATATTCAAGAATTACAATGCCGTCGAACAAGTCAGGCGCTTCAACCTGGACACCACCGATGCCAGCATGTCCCTGCCAGTCGAGAAGGGTCACATCGATATCCGTAGATCCCCCATTCTGTGTAAGACCTGGGCCAACTACAACATCAATCTGAACCGGCTCAGCTGCGTTATCCGTAACCGGGGTTGGGGGATCCGGGAAATTCGTTGAGACATCGACCACTAGTTTATATCGCAGCTGTCCTCCGAAACCCGCTAAATCCATCTGCCATCGCTGGGTTTCCTCGGTTACCCCCGTGTCTGACCAGACCCGGTTTGGCTGGTTCTTGAAATACGCCTTGAACGGATTCGTATTTCCCACGATTGTACCGCTCAGGTTATCAAAGAGCTTCGTATATCCATCGGGTTCGAGAACAACTGAGTTGTTTCCGGATACATCAAGCATCGGATAATCAAAACTTACATCGAGATTTGCAGGTAGAATTGCTATAACACGCGGATCGAAGCCTTCTATCCCGCTTCCGGGAAATGGATGTTTGAGTTTGATATCCGCCCATAAATTTGGAATAAATCCGAATCCGGTGATTTGAAGAACATTCGGATATAACTGTGTGAGTGGGAAATGATAATCCGCGGTTCGTTCGTCTGGGGTGACTGTGAAAGTTTTCGCGATCGGGTCGATCACGGCATCATAAATAGCGAGGAGAGTTCGTCCGCTTGTTTCCCCGGTTCCGAATGATGGCAAATCGGAAACCTGATTATCCGGTTCGAGCGGAGTTTGATTCTTCGACGAACCAGAGCATGATGCGAGTACGATGGCAAGAATGATGCTTGTCAGAATTATGGTTGACATTTTAAGGAACTTCATAGCAGCAGACCTCCTGAGTCTGATCTGACTAAAATTTTCAGAGGCGAATAAAATATCTATATTACTATTTATTTTATAAAAATACGAATTCAATACTGAAAAATTCCCAGTGCGGAGATTACCAGATTTGTATGATTCGAAGACCACCAGGATCATCCGCGATATATACTTGTCCCATATAACCGTCAATACCACGCGCCAAACCCGGAGTGTACACAATATCCACGATGTTTGCTGTATTCACAGGATCGACATCGATAATAGTAAGACCGGCATCACCATCCGCAACGTACGCGTACCCACCGGATACATAAACATCGTATGCAATACCCGTGGTGTCAACTGTGTTCTGAATAGCTGCCCATTCCGGTTCCTCTATATAGATTATTTGAAGCCCGACATTGGAATCGGCAACATAGGCATACCCCTCAGATACATAAACACCCTTTGAGGCACCCGATGTATCCACGGTGTTTATCACATAAGCGGATTCTGGTGTTGTTACATCGATTATGGAAAGTCCTCCATTCAAATTGGCGACATACGCGTTCCAGCGATAAAAAAACACATCATACGCCTCGCCTTCAGAACCAACCGTATTCACCACAAAAGCTGATTCCGGCGTAGAAACATCGATTATTGTCAAACCGGAAAAATCAGTCGCGATATAGGCGTAACCATTGTACGCACAAACGTTCCATGCCGTATCCGGAGTTTCTACTGTATTCTCAATATACTCGAAACCGAGATTGTCCATATTGACTATGTGAAGTCCGGATGCGCCAGCCGCGACATAGGCTTTAAGGGGCCATGTGATATCCACACCAAACGCGGCACCGGGAGATTCAACATCAACATTATTAATAATGCTTGCTGTTTCAATAGGGTTTATATCGATTATTTGAAGACCGTCATCTACATCCGCGTGACCACCACTGAAATCCGCTATATACGCGTATTCCGAGGATACTTTAACATCATACGCATAACCCGGAGTATCAACAGTCTCAGCTAAATATTCTAAACCCGGAAGAAGTCTGTCAATTATCGATAATCCTGAAACCTCATCAGCGATATACGCGTACCTGCCGGACACAGAAACATTTCTTGCCCAACCGGGAGTGTCAACTTTATTAATGAAGTACGCGGATGATGGCGGATCGATATCAACCACTGCCAGACCCACATTCGCGTCGGCAATATACGCATATCCCCCCGACTCATAAACATCCAACGCTTCCCCGGAAGTGTCAACAGTCCTTATGATCGACGCCGATGTAAACGGATCGACATCGATTATCTGCAAACCAAAGTACGAATCCGCGACATAGGCATATCCATTGTAAATACAAACGCCGCACGCATCACCGGGCGTGTCAACCGATTTCATCAGATACGCTGACGCTGGCGGCGTGACATTTATTATATGCAGCCCGGCACCCTTGTCCGCGACATACGCCAAACCGTTTTCTATATCAACATTCAACGCGTAATCCGGCGTGTCAACCGTTTTCACGACATACGCCGCTGATGGCGGTACGACATCGGCTATTGTCAAACCGGCAAACCCATTTGCGATATAGGCGTATTCACCGGAAACGCATACGTTTAAGGCTTCACCCGGCGTGCTTACCGTCTTTATCACGTACGCTGATGCTATAGGCTCGACATCGATTATCGTAAGACCGAAATCATAATCAGCGACATACGCGTACCCACCAGCCACATGAACGCCATAGGCATCTCCCGGCGTGTCAACATGTTTCATCCATACGGGATTCAGAGGATCGGAAACATTAAAAATATGAAGACCGTTTACATATCCCGCAACATAAAGGTAGTAACCATCCACAAAAACATCGTAAGGTGAAAAATTCAACCATTCCGGAGTGACATCAACGGGGTTTATCGGAATGCCGTTTACATACACGGGGAACTCATCATATATGTAATTTGTTCCTGGACTATCTGAATTTGAAGCAAGTAGATTGTATTTCCCAGCTGGCGCGTGGAGGGTGTTTGAGATCGTCCCTTCGAATATATATTCATCTGGACGTGACCCCGGACCGACAAAATATAGACTCACAACATTCGTGAAAAGCGCCGGACATTCCACCTGAACTCCACCCATTAAATAAGCTCCCTGCCAATCAAAAATAGAGACATCTATGTATGTATCGCCTCCATCAGGTCTAAGCCCATCACCGATTACTGCTTCAAGATGATAAGCCTCTTTGATATTGTCAGTTACCGGAGTTGGAGGATTCGGGTAACCAGTCGAGACATCAACAACAAGCTTATATTGCATCGGACCACCAAAACCCGCGAGATTCAAGTACCATCGCTGGGTTTCCGAGGTTACACCGGTGTTTGACCATCGTCGATACGGTTGATCCTTGAAATACGCCTTGAACGGATTCGCGTTACCGGGAATCTGAGGAATAAAAACATCAAACAGCTTCGTGTATCCATCAGGCTGCGGTAAAACAGAATTGTTCGCAATAACATTTAAATATGGATAATTGAAACTGACTCCTGTATTTGCCGGGAGAATCGCTATTACTCGCGGGTCGAAGGCATCGATTCCGCTTCCGGGGAATGGGTGTGTGAGTTTTATATCAGCCCAGAAGCTGGGCGTCCATCCATAACCGACTATTTTCAGTACATTTGGATATGGTCGGTTAAGATCAAAATGGTAATCCGCGGTTCGCTCAGCAGGTGTTACCGTAAACGTTTTCGCGATAGGATCAATCACAGCATCATAGACTGCGAGGACACTTCGTCCGCTTGAATCCTCTGTTCCGAGTGATGTCGGAAGGTCGGAAAGCTGCGGGTTTGGCTCGATGGGAGTTTGTCCTCCCTTGGATGAGCCTGAGCATGATGCAAGCAACAAAAGCAAGCTTGTTAATAGCACAGTAATTGTTGTTCGCAGAAACCTCATGACAGACCTCCTTCAGGTCTTTCGTTAAAGTCTAAGAATAAATTTTACGAAAGTTGATATTAACATAACTAATATGATTTGGCAATGCATCCCGGCATCGCTGAAAAAAATGGGGACAGTCCACGAACATTCAGCTTTTTTGTCTGTTCAACAAGTCGAATTTTATCTATATTCCCCGTTCGTTAAATTTGTTTTTTGGGAACTGCCCCCATTTTTTTCAGCGATGCCGGGATGGCGGGTTACATTTCACAAAAATCGATTCGCTTGTGTTATAATCCATTTTTCCCGCGTAATGACGGGGATGATTTTTGTCATGCTCATATTCATGAAAAATAGCGCGAGCAGCGGTGATATCAGTCGCGTGGTGGCACACCTCGAGGAACAAGGATTCAAACCCGAGGTTATCACGAGCGGCGATTCGCGCATGATTCAGGTCGCGACAGATGGCAGGGATATCCCATCGCTTGAGGCATTCGATGGCGTTAATCGGATAGTTCACACTGAACCGAGATTCCGTCTCGCATCCCGTGAATTTAAAAAAATGGATACTGTAGTTGAAGTTGGAGACCGAAAAATCGGGGGAGGGAATTTCTGTGTGATAGCCGGTCCGTGTGCGGTTGAAAGCATTGAGATCGCGCATGAGATAGCGATGGTCCTCGCGCGGGAGAATCTTAAGCTGATGCGTGGAGGAGCGTTCAAGCCTCGAACATCGCCATACTCGTTCCAGGGGCTTGGTTACAATGGTCTTGAGCTGCTCGCTGAAATCCGCAAAAAGACGGGTGTTCTGATTGTAACTGAAGCGATCGATGTTGAATCGGTTGACCGTGTTGAAAAGGTCGCTGAGATGATCCAGGTCGGCAGCCGCAACATGCAGAATTTTTCACTTCTCAAGAGGCTCGGGAAAATATCAAAACCGATTCTCCTGAAACGCGGGATGTCATCGACGATTGAGGAACTCCTTCTTGCCGCTGAGTATATTCTCTCAGGTGGAAATAATAATGTGGTTTTATGTGAAAGAGGAATCAGGACATTCGATAGCTTCACTCGAAATACTCTCGACCTTTCAGCTGTTCCCGCGTTGAAAGAGCTTTCGCATCTGCCTGTTATTGTTGACCCATCGCACGCAACCGGACGGCGCTCGTTTATTCAGCCGATGTCTCGTGCCGCTATGGCTTGCGGCGCTGATGGTATCCTCATCGAGATTCATCCGCATCCCGAACACGCTTTTTCGGATGGCGGTCAGACTCTCGATTTGACTGAGTTTAAAAGCCTGATGGGAGAGCTTCACGAACTCGCTAAAATAATGAAGCTGAAAGTTAATTAAAAAATGGGTCAGAGCCTTTTTTCATGGTTGATATTTCCCGGAGAGGGGGACAGTCCCGGATGATGACTTCAAATTGAATATTACTTATTCACTCAGACGAGAGGGGAAGTAATTGGTGATCTATTTACAGGGACAGTCCCCATACTTCGAAAAAAGGCTCTGACCCATTTTTTTCTTTTTCCTTAATTTTCATAAAATCTCTTTCATTTCAATTAATTTAGCATTATAATCCTTGTCTAATGGGATGACGTCCAGGGGTAGGATTCTGGATGTCAAAAAAGCTTGTCTCTATAATACTTCTCACCTGGAACGGCTCAAGTCATGTTGAGGAATGCCTTGATTCGGTCATGCGTCAGCATTATCGCCCGCTTGAACTCATCGTTGTTGATAATGGCTCCACAGATGGCACAGCGGATATGATTCAAACATGTCTCCATGAAAAAATGACCATACCATGGAAAATCGAGTTGCTGTCGTTTAACACCGGTTTCGCAAAAGGCATGAATCGAGGCATAGCTCATTCAAATGGAAAATATTTTTTGACCCTTAACCAGGACCTCAAAATGGAGGAAGATTACATTTCAAACCTGGTTGAGGGGCTTGAAAAAGAAGGTGGAACACCGGTCGGTTCCGTGATCGGGAAAATCCTTAAATGGAATAAAGATAATATTAACAGCGGGTCGATAATCGATTCAGCGGGTCATGAGATATTCTCGGACCGTATAGTCGAAGCTCGCGGCAAAGGAAAGAGCGCTGATTCATTTGTTGACCCATGCGCGGTTTTTGGCGTGAGCGCAGTCGCAGCATTGTACAACAGGGATGCTCTTGAAAGAGTTTCTCTGAAGGGCGAAATTTTCGATAACGATTTCTTCAGCTATCTCGAAGATGTCGACCTCGATTACAGACTGATCCTGAAAGGGTATGAATCGAGGTATGTGCCATCAGCTATCGCATATCATGCGGGAGCGGGAAGCGGTGGACGAAAGAGTTTCAGAATACGTTTCAAGGCTCATACCAACAGGTATCTTGTATGGGTAAAAAACGAAAAAGC
>Ga0315277_10012509_pt1 | contig 10641 bp, 9 predicted proteins | sample YL17G05_15_MG_FD_203695 | JGI IMG/M metagenome (GOLD analysis project Ga0315277, IMG submission 203695) | Sediment microbial communities from Yellowstone Lake, YNP, Wyoming, USA - YL17G05_15 | ecosystem: Environmental > Aquatic > Freshwater > Lake > Sediment | place: USA: Wyoming | collected... | reverse complement strand
ACAGCACTTTCAAGTGCCTCGATGTCGTCGAACGGGACATGCTTGAACCCAGGAGCAAGCGGTTCAAAACCGCGTTGATACTTCTCTTGACCTGTCGCAGTCACCGTCACGATAGTCCTGCCATGGAAGGACCCTTCCATAGTTATGATCTCGGACTTCTCCTTGCCCCTCTGATGCCAGTACCTGCGCACCAGTTTTATCGCTGCCTCATTCGCTTCTGCACCGCTGTTGCAGAAAAACCACTTCTTCGCGAACGAGTGTTTAGAAAGCAAAGCAGCGAGCCGCGCCTGCGGTTCTATGTAATACAGGTTCGACACGTGGATCAACGTTTCTGCCTGGTGTTGAATCGCTTCCACTACCGCAGGATGACAGTGACCGAGATTGTTCACCGATATCCCGCAGAAAAAGTCCAGGTACTCAACACCATCGGCGTCCCACACCCTGCTCCCTGAACCCCTGACAAGCGCGACCTTCCGTTCGCCATACGCGTTCATAAGATACGTGTCAGCAAGCTGTTTTACCTGTTGTGTACGACTCCGCTTTCCCACTGGAACATCTCCCGTCGTTCAGAAAAAAGGACCCCCCCTCCGCGAATCCTGGAAAGCAAATCACCTGAAAGGGTTTCAGTAAACGGTTACCGAACGAGATAGACTATGTATGCGGTGCTCAGTCTTCTTTCTTCGATTTGGACTTGGACTTGTCTTTCAACTCAGACTTGAGCTCCGGAGGCAATTCAACCTCCTTCTTCTTGGCTTCTTTATACTCTTTGCTCCGATAGTCGGTAGCGTAAAACCCTTCCCCTTTGAAGATTATCCCGGCGCCCGTGCCGATGAGCTTTTTGGTTTTGCCACCGCAGTGAGGGCATTTCACGCGCGGCTTTTCGGTCATCTTGTGAAACTTCTCAAACGTCTTGCCGCACTCCTGGCATTCATATTCATATGTCGGCATACGGACTATCTCCCTGCAACCGTGAAAAACGCTCCCCACTTCCTTCAAAGAGGTCTCTCGCACCCCGTATTGTATCACCTCTGCTTCCGGGAGTGCAAACCGCAGCCGGATTCGGCTCGATGGGTGTTGCGTACCACTTCGCAATTGATGTAGCATTAAGTTACTGCCGTCAGGAACGGCACTGAGAAGTAGCGGGGTTGATAATCGCTTTCAAACGGTATGACCACGGGCAATACCTCGATGACACGTCTCTCTTACAGGCTCGTCATAGCATTGGTTTTGTGGGGATGCGTTCTATCGGTAGCCGCCTTTCCGGAACAGACCAACCCGCTCCTCGGGCAACCTACCGTCCATGAAGTCAAAAAGGGCGAATTCCTCTTCAAGATCGCGTTGCAGTACAACTGTAGCTATCCGAGCATCCGGCGGGCTAACGCGCTCCCAGATGCCAGCAAGGTCGAAGCCGGAACGAAATTGGTCATTCCGAGCTCAATGATATTGCCAAAGCACAACCCTGACGAGTCCGTCGTAATAAACGTCCCGGAACTCAGACTGTACCATTTCATGTCCGACAAAGACATCAAGGTATATCCGATCTGCATCGGGCTGATCACCTGGCAGACTCCACCTGGCGAGTTTGAGGTCGTCAACAAGGTAACGAACCCAACGTGGTACATGACCAACGACATGTCCGCAAAAATGCATGTCCGCAAAGAGGTCGTTCCGCCGGGACCGTTAAATCCTCTGGGTGACCGGTGGATAGGGATCAGTTTGAAACATATCGGAATACACAGCACCAACGAGCCAATGTCTATCGGGAGAGCATTGAGCCATGGCTGTGTGAGACTCTACCCCGATTCGGCTCACGAGTTCTTTGAGGCAATCAACATCAAAGATAAAGGGAAGATCGTGTACGAACCTGTCAAGGTTGCCGTCTGGCAGGACAACATTTACCTTGAAGCGCATGAGGATGTGTACCAATTGATCAGCGATTACGAGAAAAGACTCCTGAAGGCTCTCAAAAACCTCGGGCTAAGTCCCGAGAATCTGGATGAAACGGTGCTGCAAACAGCGCTCTCAGAAAAACGGGGGATTCCTACGATTATAGGTAAGGTTCCGAAACGCTGACACAGGCTGACGAGCGGTTGCGACGTGCGCGCTCGGGTTCGCCGAATCGCTCCGGTCGGAATGACACACGAGTTCGATAGGATGAAGAGAACGAATTCATCAATAGTTACAGGAGGTCGTTTCTTGAACCATGGAAAGTAACTGCACGTTGACCAAAGAGGATCATTACAGGAAGTTAGAACGAATGTATCTTTCAGCACCGATAAACGAGTATTACTCCCCAACAATGCATATCACCGAAGGACGCGCTGAGGTGACCGTTGCAGTGAGTCTCAAGTTGTTCCATTCTGCGGGAGCCGTCCACGGTTCAGTCTATTTCAAGATGCTCGACGATGCCGCCTTTTTCGCTGCGAACTCGCTTGTTGATGACGTTTTCGTGCTGACTGTATCGTTCACCGTGTACCTGACGCGCCCGATCTCAGAAGGCGAGATGAAAGCGACAGGACGCATCGTTCACCAGTCGCGCAACCTATTTGTCGCCGAATCTGTGCTGGTTGATTCGCAGGGTCAGGAGATCGGACGAGGAAGCGGCACCTTCATGCGGAGTAAGATCCCTCTTTCGCCGGACATAGGCTATAAGTGAACGGCCATCGGGCTGCCGCGCGAAGCGCTACCGACGCACGTAGCCAAGCACAATGAGTAAACCAGTGTACGAACGAAGGTACGACATAGACTGGCTTCGAGCATTTGCGATGCTCACCGTCTTCTTTTTTCACAACGCCAGATTCTTCGATTTCCTGGACTGGCACGTCAAGAATGCCGAACGTAGCCTGGGGATGTTTCTTTTTGTTGGATTCTGCGATACGTGGCAGATGCCGCTCTTGATGGTCATCTCGGGTATCGGGTCATGGTTCGCGCTCGAGCATAGAACCGCAGGTCAGTATCTCGTTGATCGAGTCAAACGGCTGCTGGTGCCCTTGTACACAGTTGGACTGTTCATTCTAATCCCAGCTCAATATTATTGGGACAGGGTGACCAAAGGACGGTTTACGGGATCGTTATGGGACAAGTCACACCAGGACCGATCGTGATCACGGCGACCTTCGTCGGGTATATGCTTTACGGTCCTCTCGGCGGGTTGGTCGGGACATTAAGCATCTTTTTGCCGTCCTTCCTCATGGTTATCGGTGTTGCACCATGGTTCGACAGGTTGCGCGCGTCACCCCATTTTGCCAAGGCTATCGGCGGCGTCCTGTGTTCGTTTGTGGGACTACTGCTTACGGTAACCGTTAGGTTTGGGCTGAACGTCCATTGGGACTTGCCCCGCATTCTCTTTGCCTGTACCGCATTCATCGCATTGCTTCTCAAGGTGGACATCTTGTGGGTCGTCGTCGTGGGTGCATTGGTATCAGGAGTTGTGCTATGACTTCGCGAGACCGGCTTCTAACTGTGCTACGGGGCGAGATTCCGGATTGTGTTCCAGTAGCGCCTGACTTTTCCAACATGATACCCGCTCGTCTGACAGCGAAGCCGTTCTGGGATTCGTACCTGTACAACGACCCTCCCATCTGGGAAGCATACATCAGATGCGCGAAACATTTCGATATTGATTCCCTCATGGACGGCTATTTCCCGCTCTCTTTCCCTGACTCCAAAAGAGATGCTGACCCCGAATGGGAACCGTTCATCGTGCTCCGTGCGGACGACCGGATCGTGACGCAGGCGTCCTATGTCGAAAACGCGAACCGCATCTGGGCTCCTACTGTGAACGTATATTATCGCGCGAATCCGCCATGGCACGGCGTGAAACCGGAGAAGATCAGATTGGCGCCGGTGCCGAAACGATGGGACCATCTTGAAGGCGTGAAACCGGTTGACACTGGCGCAGAAGGGTTGAAGCGCGTGAAGAAACTCATGGGCGATCAGGGACTTGTTGGGGTGTACGTGATCGGTACCGGAGCCGTTAGCAGCGTGCAGGACATCTACAGGTATTACGACCACCCTGAGAAGCACGAGGAATGGGCTCAGCAACGGCTCGAGACCGCAGAAAAACGGTTCGAGACGATAATGGCAATGGATGTGAGACCGGATTTCCTGTGCGTTGGCGGGTCCGGAACGCTCGTGTTCCAGACGGTCAAGATGTTCCGCGAACTGGCTTTCCCCGCCGTGAAACGAGTGATCGAATTGGCGACCGATGCCGGGATACCGACCCACGTCCATTCCTGTGGTCCAGAAAAGGAGTTGGTCAAGATATTCGCTGAGGAGACCGACCTAACCGTGATAGACCCGCTCGAACCGCCTCCTATGGGCAATTGCGATCTCGCGGAACTGAAACGGCTCTATGGAGACAAGATCGTGCTCAAGGGAAACATCAACACGACAGAGATCATGCTGAAAGGGTCTGTTGCAGATGTCGTCGCCGCGAGCAACAAGGCGATTGACGATGCGGCGACCGGGGGCAGATTCATCCTCTCAACCGGAGACCAATGCGGCAGAGACACGCCCGACGACAATATTCGCGCAATGATCGAGACTGCCCGGACGTACGGAAGATATTGAACCGGCACGCAATCAACTCATGGAGCCAGCCGCGCGTGCGGTACCGCGACGTTCCCAGAACCTGTCTTGACACAAGCCGTTACGGAAGCTAAACTTGGGGCGGTAGTTCCTTATACCGCGCGTCCAAATGGGTTGAAGCGGTCGCAGACAACACGGAAACCCGAGGAGTCCATATATTGATACAAGAAGCTGCCAGTCGAGCCAGGAAAGTATCAATATTGATGTCGTCCCTCTCGACGGAGGTCAAAAACCTTGCTCTCGCGAAGATAGCCGAGGATCTGCAGGCAAACGAGCGGAAGATCGTCGAAGCGAATATAGCGGACCTTGAACGAGCCAAGAAGGACAGGGTCAAACTGTCCCTCATCGAGAGGTTGGAATTTGACTCGTCGAAGTTGCAGACCGCGATAGCCGGTGTGATGAGTCTTATACAACTCCCTGATCCGGTCGGGCGAACGCTCAGCGCGATGGAACTCGACACCGGGCTTGAACTGTACAAAGTGAGCTGTCCCATCGGCGTGTTGGGGATCATTTTCGAGTCGCGACCCGACGCGCTTGTCCAGATCTCGACGTTAGCATTGAAAAGCGGCAACGCGGTGCTGCTCAAGGGCGGTTCCGAGGCAGCAAACACGAATCGCGTTCTCGCGGACGTGATTGTCGAATCGAGTACGAAGGCAGGATTGCCGGAAGGGTGGATGGCGCATCTAGAGACGCGCGAAGACGTGAAAGCAATGTTGGCTCTCGAAGACCATATTGATCTGATAATCCCGCGCGGCTCGAACGAGTTCGTGAAGTACATCATGAACAACACGCGCATTCCGGTGCTCGGTCATGCTGAAGGTATCTGTCACGTGTATGTTGACAGCGACGCGGACCTCGACAAGGCGGTCAGAATCGCCTTTGACGCCAAATGCCAGTATCCAGCCGCGTGTAACGCTATGGAAACGCTCCTGGTGGCAGAACAAGTAGCTCGCGAGCTTCTGCCAAGGATCAAAGCGCAATATGACAAGGCGGGTGTCGAACTACGCGGTGACAACAGGACGCGCAAGATAATCGAGTGCAAACCAGCTTCCGAAGCCGACTGGCGAACCGAATATAGCGACCTCATCCTTTCTATCAAAGTTGTCCGGAACGTGGACGAAGCGATAGACCATATTAACACCTTCGGCTCTCATCATACGGACGCAATAGTTACAGAAAATCCGGCTACCGCAAAACAGTTTCTCGGATTGGTTGATTCTGCCGATGTGTTCTGGAACTCTTCGACGCGGTTCTCTGACGGGTTCCGGTACGGGCTTGGCGCCGAGGTGGGGATCAGCACGAACAAGATTCATGCGCGCGGTCCGGTTGGACTCGAAGGATTAGTCACCTACAAGTGGAAACTGATCGGTCACGGTCAGATCGTGGCGGACTATTCAGCCGCTAAGGGCAAGAAGTTCACCCATCGAGTCCTCGATAAAGAGTGCCCTATCTAATGAGAAATTTCAGCAAAACCAAACGAATTGTGATCAAAGTCGGGACGAACGTGCTCAGCAAAGGCACCCGGGTGGATACCGTTTTTTTGCGCGTGATTGCACGCCAGATCGCGGAACTTGTCCAGCAACGTCGGCAGGCGATTCTCGTGACGAGCGGCGCGATCGGGATGGGAATGGGCGCGATCGGCATACACAAGAAATTGACCGAAGTTAAGTTGCGGCAAGCGTGCGCAGCAGTCGGTCAGAGCATCCTGATGCACGAGTACCACAAAGCGTTCGGACGGTACGGTCAGAAGGTCGCTCAGGTGCTTCTAACCAGCGACATCATGAGCCATCGCAAACATTACGTCAACCTCAAGAACACGATGGAGACGTTGCTCAACATGGGGCTTGTTCCGGTAGTCAACGAGAACGACTGCGTCTCCATTGAGGAGATAGATCTCGCATTCGGGGATAATGACAGGCTTTCTGCATTAGTGGCATCCAAGATTGATGCGGGACTGCTCATCATTCTCACCGACGTTGCGGGACTCTGCGACAAGAATCCGCAAGAAGACAAGTCAGCAAAACTCATACCCGTGGTGCACGAGATCACCAACGAGATCGAGGCGATGGCGGGCAAACCGGGCAGCCATCTCAGCGTCGGAGGTATGGCGACCAAGATTGCAGCAATTCGTATCGCTGCGGACGCAGGATGTCGCGTGGTCCTTGCGCACGGGCGAGAACGCGATGTGATTCTGCGGATTGTCGCAGGCGAGGAGATAGGAACTCTGTTCTTGCCGAAGCGACGGTTGAGCAACCGGAAACGGTGGATACTCAACGCTCAGGCGCGCGGACGAATTGATGTTGATCCCGGAGCTGCTCAGGCAATGATGGACAACCGGAGCCTGTTGCTTGTTGGGGTCACGAACGTTCACGGGTCTTTTCAAGCGGGCGACGTGGCGGAGATCGGGGACGTTGCGAAAGGGATTTCAAAAATTTCGTCCGTTCAGTTGCGCAGCCTCATCGAAGAAATGCGGAGGGTCGGAAAACAGAAATCCGGTAAACGCCGCGTTGTCGTACATGTCAACGACCTCGTTACGCTGGGATAAGCTCTGTCGTCACGTTGGGGCAACGGGAGACTCTGTTGCCGCACTCTCAACAGGTCGGGAGGGAAGAATGCACATTATGCGATTGACCGCGGCAGTTAGCGCGGTTCTGGTTGTCGGGATCATGATGCCATTGACCGCAGCTTTTGCAGGAGACCGGTTCGAAGGGCACTGTTTTCGCGGCAGAGGCGATGTCGAGTACCTGCAACTGCTCGACTTTGCCCGCCGGATGTTCAGTCCTGACCCCGAGTTTCAGAACGTGCCGATGCTCTATACACCCGCTTGGAACGGGCTCGTTGAAGGACCGACATGGGGCGCATGGTGGATCCAGAACAGTTACGGTACGACCTACTGCGCTCTTCCCTTCTACGGCGAGCCTCTGCTCACGTTCCTCCAGAACTCGCACGATCTCTGGTTTAACCAGATGGGAGACGGAAAACGTGCCGGATACAAAAACTGGGTTGCACCTGACGGATGTCTTTGCGATGCTGCCAGTCCCGGTTGGATAGTCTATAAACAGGGCGATGGACAAACGGATATCCACGATTGGGGAATGGAATTCACTGCCGCAGGATTGCTCATGCAGGCGGAGCTACTTCTCATAAGCCGTGACGCTCAAGCTATTGCTCATTACCTGCCTATGCTCGAACGGTGCGCGAACTTCATCGAGACTCGACGCGACCCGAAGAACAACCTGTTCCTTGCTGGACCCGCAGGCAACTTGCTTGCACCCAGTTATGCCGGCTGGAAACGTCCTGACGGGACATACGGGCAGGCATATCTGACAGGTCTTTCGATCACGTACATCGCTGCGTTAGACCGACTCATCGAACTCGAAAAAATGCTAGGGAACAGTCAAAAAGCAGCGCTTTATGCCGAACGGCGTGATGCGGCACGGAGAGGGTTGAGTTTGCTCACAACCGACAACGGATATTTCATCAAATCGCTCGACCCGGACGGTACACGGCACGGCGTCTACGGCGCGAAACGGCACGGCTATTTCGAAGCTTCACCGAACCACGACGCTATCGCGTTCCGAGTTGTTGACGATGCGCAAGCAGAGAAGATCTATGCAAAGATAGCTTCCATCCCCGGTCTGCGCCCATACGATTTCATTATCCCCAACTTTCCCTCTCTCGACGATATGTACGAGAAACCAGAAGGGTTGTGGGCGTTCGGCACGTGGGTGAACGGCGGACATTGGTCAACCTGCGAAGCGCGCATGGTCATGGGGTACTACCGGCTCGGCAAATTCGACGATGCGCGCCGGTCTATGCGCCAACTGCTCACATTTGCCCGCCGCTTTCGGATGGACAATCCCCTGACCAAGTTTGGCAGCGACGTGTACCAACCGAAAGAACCTATCAACCTCTGTTATGACACCTTCGGACCAGCCGCCGCGCTCATTCGCGGGCTGTTCGAGTACCTTTATCGTGCTGAAGGGCTTACGCTCGTACCGCACATCCCTCCAACTATCACGGAACTCGAACAGCAATTTCCCATCCGGTTCGGCTCGAAAAAGCTCTATCTGTCCACGGCTGGCGCGGGCACTATAACGTCAGTCTGGCTGAACGGAGAACCGTGGAAACAGTTCGATACGAAATCTGTCTTTCTGCCCTATGATGGGACTCCCGAAACAATGCACATCCAGATTTGTCTCGGCGGTGCCGAACCAAGCGCTCAACCCCCAGCGAAGGAGATGGAGAGACGTGCAGCCAAGCCTTTGGACGCTGCCGTATCACCGGAGTTGGCGGCGCTCGAGACACGAGCGACAAAACTGAGCAAATTTCGCAACCAGCTCGTCGAAGCGGGACTCGGCGACAGTTACGAAGCGGCTCACGCTAAACTGGCGGCAGATTACCTCGATACTGTTTGCGCACGTCGCCAACTGCTTGCGGCGGGGAAACTCCAGCCGCTTCCGGAACTCTCGCAGACCGCTGCGGACAAATCTTACATTGACACAGCGACTCGACTGTACGACGGTCTCGAAACAGTGCTGAAATCCTACGAGAAGTCCACCGACCCGCACAAAACGCGCGTCTATCTGCTCTGGTCAGAGGTGCAATAGGGGAACAGACCGTCGCGACATGCACCCGTTTAGTGTCCAAAACCCTCATTTTGGAGAGCGCGGACGACCTTTAGCGGCACAAGAAGGTAGCGCCATCGTCTCGGTGGCGCTACGGCAAGCCGCCAACACTAACCACACCTCGGTGGGGCGGACATTCTTGTCTGCCTTCCCCGCAGTATCGGGCTCCCGTTCGGGCGAACACGAGGTTCGCCCCTACACTATTCACGCGGGTGAGCGATATATGCCAAACGCGCGGATTGTAAGACATGCAAGCGATTTCCGGATCGTAAGACGGACCTTTGTCGCCGTCACGTCAGGAAACCTGTGCAATCGTTTATGTCCGATCGTAGTCCCAGTTGCGACCACCTTCCATCCACTTCCGTCCCACGCTTCCACGACATGTTCTTCGACGCGCTGTCCGAGCGCAATCTGTTCTTGAACCATAGCGCGGTTGAACGTCGTCGCTTTGCCCAGGTCAACTTCAAGCGATGCGGTTGTTACCCCATCGTCCGTAACCCAATATGTGTCCGGATCACCATCAACCGCTTTATCCGCGCCAAAACTCGGATCGTTGCCGCGAACATTTGTCGCTATTGCAGGTTTCCCCTCAGCAAGGTTCCTTCGGAACGTCTCACTTATGATCTTCCAGACCTCCCGCAACCGGGCAACATCGCTCTCAGGCAACAGCCCGCGCCGGTCAGGAGAGACATTGAGAAGCAGCGTCCCACCGCGTCCCACAGATTTGTAGTAGATGTCCAGGACTTCTTCGGTGCTGCGCAGAGACTTCTCGTCCTTCGTATGGAAAAACCAATGCCCTTTCCGGATCGGCACATCGCATTCCGCAGGATACCAGACCTTTGTCCCGTCGCGTTCCTGAACGTTCCAGAGCGTCTCCGGCGCAACTCCATCCTCGTTACCGACCCATCGTATATCCGGACCGCAAATGGCGATGAGCGCGTCAGGCTGCAACTGCCGGATCAGCGCATAATACCCAGCCCAGTCATACACATGCCCTTCGCTGCCAGCACCATCAAACCACACTTCCCCTACCTCACCATATCCCGTCAGAAGCTCCCGCACTTGGTTCTTGAAATGCATGTCGTACGCCGCGCTATCCGCGTATTTCGGCTCGTGCCTATCCCAGGGCGATAGATAAACACCAAACATGATCCCCAGATCGTGACATGCATCAGCTACCTCCCGTATGACATCGCCTTTTCCGCCGCGCCACGGGCTGGATTTCACGCCGTAATCAGTATAAGCCGTTAGGTACGCGCAGAACCCGTCATGATGTTTCGCTGTCACCACCAAGTACTTCATCCCAACCTCTTTTGCCACCTCGACCCACTGGCGACCATTGAACTCGGTCGGGTTGAACGTCCTCGGGTCTTTCGTTCCATCCGTCCATTCCTGATTGTGGAACGTGTTGATTGAGAAATGG
>Ga0315277_10012508_pt1 | contig 10641 bp, 7 predicted proteins | sample YL17G05_15_MG_FD_203695 | JGI IMG/M metagenome (GOLD analysis project Ga0315277, IMG submission 203695) | Sediment microbial communities from Yellowstone Lake, YNP, Wyoming, USA - YL17G05_15 | ecosystem: Environmental > Aquatic > Freshwater > Lake > Sediment | place: USA: Wyoming | collected... | reverse complement strand
CAACTCCAGCGTTTCGGCATAGGTAACGGCGTCATATTGAGTGATGTCGTAACCGTTGTCGCATTGCGCCCATTCCAGGTCGCCGCGGATTACGGTTTCGCACTCGACCGCGTCGTCATCGGCCGTATCGTCATCGGCCGTATCATCGTCGTCGGCATCGTCATCGGCCGTATCATCGTCGTCGGCATCGTCATCCGCCGTATCGTCGTCGTCGGCATCGTCGTCCGCCGTGTCGTCATCGTCCACGTCGTCGTCATCTGCCGCATCGTCGTCGTCGGCGGAGTCGTCATTGTCGTCGCCGCTACTGCAGGCGAAGAGGATGCAGAGCAGGGAAAGGGCGAGCAGCATGATTATGAATGCCAGGTGGGAAAATTTCATGGTTTTAGGCCTCTTTTTTTATCCCAGAACAAGTCCTGGTGTAGGAGCGACCTCCCGGTCGCGATTTGATCGTGCCTAAAGGCGCTCCTACGGTTATTTTCTTACCCGCAGACACCGCCGCTGTCGTTGTCGCCGGAGTCGTCGTCATCGTCAGCGGTGGGCGAGGCGTCATCGTCGGGCGTCGCGTCGTCATCGGCAATGTCGTCATCGGTCACGTCATCGTTCCCGGTGTCGTCATCCGGTTGTTCCTGGCACGCCAGGTCGCCTTGATCGATGTAACCGTTGCAATCGTTGTCTTTGCCGTCGGTGCAGATTTCCGGATGGCCCGGGTACATGAAGTTATCCTCGTCGTTACAATCACCGTCGCATACCGACCAACCGTCGCCGTCGTGATCCACTTCGTCGGTCCCTAAAAAGCTATCGCAGTTATTGTCCAGGTTGTCGCAGATTTCCGGCGCGCCGGGATAGATCGTGGCGTCATTGTCGTTGCAGTCGCCCTGGCAGATCATGAAGGCGTCGCCGTCCTGGTCCACCTCGCCCTCACCCAGGCTCTCGTCGCAGTTGTTGTCTTTGGCGTCGCAGAGCTCTTCAGCGCCGGGATAAATGGTGGCGTCCGCATCGTTGCAATCGCCCTGGCAGATCATAAAGCCGTCACCATCCTCGTCCACTTCGTCGGCTCCGGGGGCTCCGCTGCAGTCGTTGTCTTTAGCGTCACAAATTTCAGTCGCATCGGGGTTGATCGCGGGGTCCATATCGTTGCAGTCGTTGCCGCCGCAGGACGGATCGTCGTAGCCGTCGAGGTCTTTGTCGCAGAGGTGGGTCATCAGTTGATAGGCCGCCATGACGTCGATGCGGCCCATGCCATAAGTGTTATCTTCGCCTTCCGCGCCCAGGTCGACGGCCGAAAAATATAGCGCCATCTTCAATTGTTCGACCGTGGCCTCGGGATAGGCCTGGCGCAGCAGGATGATGGCGCCGGCGACGTGCGGCGTGGCCATCGAGGTGCCGTCCATTTCGCCGTAGCTTTCGTCGGGCATGGACGACCGCACTTGCACGCCGCGCGCCGACACTTCGGGCTTGATGGTGGCCCAGTCGCACTTGGACGGGCCGCGGCTGGAGAAGCTGGCGATGCCCGTGCCGTTGGGTTTCAAGGCGCCGATGGAGAAGGCATTGAATTGGGTGGTGATGCGATCGGCAGGCGAGCGCAAAGAACCCTTCATCGGTCCTTCATTGCCGGCGGCGAACATGACCGCCACGCCGGCGGCTTCGGCCACATCCATCGACGCCCAGAAGACATCGTCGCATTTCGGGGGCGGCGTGATGCCCCAGGAGTTATTGATGACGGCGGGGACGTCGTCGAGGGTGGCCGGATTGCCGTCGGGGTCGGCGAACCATTCGAAGGAGGCCACCGCTTCGGTGAAGATATCGACGCCGGGCACGTCAATCACGGCTGACGCGATCCACTTGGCGCCGGGGGCCATGCCGATCTGGTTGTCGCCGCCGTCGTCGCCGACCATGGTGCCCATGGTGTGCGTGCCGTGGCCCATGTAATCAATCGGGAAGGTATTATTTTCGGCGGGATCGTACCAACATTCATTCAGGGGTTCCGTCAACCCGCGCCAGCGCGAGGCGAAGGCCGGGTGCGCGCCGTCGCAGCCCGTGTCCATGTCCCCGGCGATCTGGCCCGTGCCGTCGATGCCGAGGTCCCATAGTTCAGGCGCACGGGTCAGTTCGATGCCCGGCTCGATGCCGCGCGCGCCGCCCATGTCGGATTCAGCGACGCGGACCGGCGCGATCAGTTCGAGCTTATAGTCGTAATAAATGCGCCACACCTCGGGGCGCAGGCTCAATTGGTCGTAGAATTCGGGCAGCGCTTTGACCGCCACGGCGTTTTCGATCCAGAACGGGCGATATGACCGGACCAGTCCTTGCCGGCGGGCCTGTTCGAGAAAGGCCAGCAACGGTTCCTGCGTCATTGCCGCTTGGTCCTGCAGCGTGGTGATAATTTCAAAATGCCGCCTCGAGCGGTTCGCCTTTTCGGCGTCCAGCCGGGCCACCAGTTGCGGCAAGTTGACGCGATCTTTCAAGACCACGTAGCTGTTGATGACGTCCTGGCCGCCGGCGGTATTCAGGTAATCTTCCAGGGTCGGGTCGACCCACGCCGCGTGCACGGTGGTGGCCGCCAGCAAAAAAGCAAGGGCTAAGAGGAGGAATAAATATCGACGCATAGTCTTTTCCTTTCCGATCAGCAACCGCAGGCGCCGGAGTCGTCGTCGTTGTCGTTGTCGTCGTCGCTCGCCTGATCGTCATCGGCCGCCGGGGATGTGTCATCGTCTTCGGTGTCGTCATCCTCCGCCGGCGTTGTATCGTCGTCGGCGGCGGGTGTGGTGTCGTCGTCGGTCACGGTGTCGTCATCCGGCGGTTCAATGCCGCAGAACTCCGGCTCCTGCCGTTCGGCGGTCCATACGCCCTGACCTTTGTCCACCCAATTATAATACAGCTCCATATCGGGATCGCCGTAACAATTTTCACATTCCAGGAGTAGGAACGTCCCCTCGATGTTTTGCACCACGTTATTCTCATCCACCGCGGCGGAAGCGCCTTCGGTGAACGTGGCGTGAAAAGTGAATGAATTGCGGTTTTCGGCCATCGTCCAGATGTCGCGGCCGTTATGTTCGCCGGCCCCCTGATTCAAAATCCCGGGCATCAGGAAAATGACATCCAATTTACCTGCGCCATTAGGCCTTAGGGTAGTAGGCACGTTCTCGGTCGGCTGGCCGCTGGTCGGCGTCAGCGTGCTCGCGTAGCACAAATCAAAAGTGTATTCGTGCATCGGGGTTTCGCTGTCGCAGGGGTCGCCGTGACCGTCGCTGTCTTCATCCTGCTGCAGCGGATTGAAAATATCCCAGCAGTTATCGGAGCCGTCATCAATATTGTCGCGGTCTGCATCCTGGCAGGCCGGCGCGCCGGGCAGAAATACCAGCACGACGGTAACAAATAGGGAAAGCGCCGCCAATTGGCCGAGAGCCATCAGTTTCTTCTTCACCGCTCCTCCTTTAAAAATTGCAGGTTGTAGATTGACGATTGGGTAATCCTTGTCTTGGCTTTAATCGACAATCTCAAATCGTCAATCCGCAATCCATCAGCACCCGCAGGCGCTGGAATCGTCGTTGTTGTCGTCATCGCCGGCCACCTGGTCGTCGTCGGCCGCATCGTCGTCGGCCGCATCGTCGTCGGCCGCATCGTCGTCGGCCGCGTCATCGTCGGCCGCGTCATCATCATCTGTGTTGTCATCATTCGCGGAGTCATCGTCGGGCGTGGTGTCGTCGTCCGCCGTGTCGTCGTCAATAGGGACCGTAGTATCGTCATCCAGCTCGAGGCCACAGAATTCGGCGGGCATGATGTCGCCGGTTATGTTGCCACGCCCAAATTCCGTCCAGTCCATGTTGAATTCGCAATTCTCACATTCCAGGAAAACAAAACTGCCATCGAAGTGGGCGACGTAGCCGGCGTTGTTGGCTTCGGCCATCGTCGCTTCGAAGCGGGTGCCGGTGGCGTATTCCACGCCGATCCACTGGGACATGCCCCAGATGTCGCGGCCGTTTTCCTGGCCCGGGCCGATTTCGGGGAATTCACGTTTCTTGTCAGGCCAAATTAAGGTCAGGTCATAGCGGCCAGGTCCGTTGGGAGCGACGATCGTTTTGATGTCTTCCCATCCCGCCCCCGTGAAGGGGGGATAGTTGGTCCGGTAGCAAGGCCCGAATTTATATTCATGGTACGGAGTCTGGTTGTCGCACGGGTCGCCCAGGCTATCGCCGTCCTCGTCCTGCTGGTTGGGGTTGTAGTTTTCAACGCAATTGTCCACGTCGTCCTGAACCAAGTCAAAGTCCACGTCGTTGCATATGACTTTGGCCCCGATCAAACCGCACATCAAAACGGCCAGAATCAATGCCGAGAACCACCAACTGTTTCCGTTGTTTTTTTTCATCGAATTACATGGCCTCCCCAAAATGACCAAGCCCACGGCCAAGTCATAGGAATATTTTCATTATAAATCGACAATCGTCGATCCGATCAGCACCCGCAGGCGCTGGAATCGTTGTTGTCGTCGTCGCCGGAATCCTGGTCATCGTCGGTGATGTCGTCGTTTGCATCGTCGTCGGCCGCGTCATCATCAACTGCGTCGTCATCGTTGACCGGCGTGGTGTCGTCGTCCGGCGTGGTGTCGTCGTCGGTCGCCGTGTCGTCGTCGCCGGGGACGGTGGTGTCGTCATCGATCGGCTCGACGCCGCAGTAATCGGCGGGCATGATGTCGCCGGTCATGGTGCCGCGCCACTGTTCCTCCCAGATTACGTTGAAATCGCAATTATTGCAGACCAGGAAGACATAAGGGCCTTCGAAGTGGGTGACATAACCGGCATCGTTGGCTTCCGTCATCGTGGCTTCGAAACGGGTGCCGGTGGCGAATTCCACGCCGATCCATTGGGTCATGCCCCAGATGTCGCGGCCGTTTTCCTGGCCGGGTCCTTTTTCGATGGTGTCGCCGCCGATGTCGGGAAAGCGGAGGGTCAGGGCGAAACGGCCGGGTCCGATCGGATCGATAATGGTTTTGATGTCTTCCCAGCCCCAGCCGCTGAATTCCGACCAATTAGCCCGGTAACACGGTCCGAATTTATACTCGTGCTGCGGCGTCTGGTCGTCGCAGGGGTCGCCCAAGCTGTCGCCGTCTTCATCCTGCTGGCCGGGATTGAAGTTTTCGACACAGTTATCCACATCGTCTTGCACTTCATCCCAATCGGTATCGTTGCACACCGCTTTGGCGCCGATCAAAGCGCACATCAAAGCGGCCAGGGTCAATACCGGCAGTAGCCAACGTTTTCCGGCGATTTTATTCACCAACATGCTTCACCTCCCAACAATGGCCGAGCCCAAGGCCGGGTCATTACGCAGATATTAAATGATCATTTCGGCGGCCGAGGCCGTCGTTACTGTTTTTTGATACGTCGGAGCATGGCTGACCAGGATCCCCGATAATGCCATTTCCACCAAACGACGGACCTGGACCGTCGCCGTTTCTTCGTCGGCAGCCGCCAATCCCATCTCAAATCCCAAAAACTCCGAGTAAAAAGCCTCCTGAACCCGGCTGGATATCATTTCCACCATGAAGTGCGCCGTCTGGAGGCTGACTTCCGGCCGCAATTCGCCGCGGGCCATCGCCGCTCGCACCTGATCCTGAAAATAGGGTTGGATGAGCGAAATACGTTCGTACATGTAATCCAGGTGCGGCAGATTATCCAAGTGCACGTGTTTCATATAGAAGCGAAAGTATTCCGGGTGTTCGCGTTGAATGAACCGCCGCATAAACAGCAGGTATTCGACCAGAAAATCGGGCAAGCTGGCGAAGTCGCGCACGCGCATCTCCTGCTGAAATTTAGCGATCCAAACCTCGGTCAGATGCTCCAGTAGGGCGCGGAACAAATCTTCCTTGCTGGAGAAATAATGGTATGCCAGGCCCACCGCCAAACCGGCCCGGCGGGCGATGTCCCGCATGGAAACCGCGAAGTATCCGCGGTCGATAAAGGCGCCGGCGGCGGCGTCGAGGATACGCCGGCGGGTTTCCAGCCGTTGGCGGGAAGTGTCGCGCGTCCGTTCTTTGGCGCCGAGAGGGGCGGCTTTGGGCCGTTTCCGGGTTGATTTGACGGGCGTCTTTTTTGTCGTCAGCGGCACGGGCCCCTTCCAAACAATAGATTGAACGATCGTTCAATGGTTGATTTTTTACATCGCGGCGAAAGGGGTGTCAATAGCGGCCAACGGCGGCTCAGAACCCGGTTGGATTTCGCTCGATCGTCAGCGTATGCAACAGGTTGTCCGGGTCGGACCACACCAACAAACGGCTTTTTGCGGCGTCCCATTGATACTTCCAACTTCCGGGCTTGTCGCTGCATGAGACGGTGAAGCCGTTCGGGTAGTGGCGCGGCTGCGGCACGTAAATCACCGTCGGACCCGACGCGTTGCGATTTTCCTGCCAGGTCATTTCGAAGCGGTCGGTGGCGGCGTCAAAGGAGAAGGAAAGCGGATAGCCGTGAATGCGTTGCGGATACGTGCGCGAAACATTGTCGAGGACCCAAGCCCGTTCATTGCCCTCCGGGTCGAGGAGGCCGACGTTGTCATCCTTGTTGTAGATCCAGTAGCACCAGCCGGCCAGATGGTCGTCCAGCGCGCGGCACATATCCTCCATATATTGCTCGTGGTTGATGGTCTGGCCGTTGAACAGCGCCCATTCGCCGACCCAATACGGCACGTTCATGCCCCGCGCGTCCTGCTCGACGAGGTTCAGCATCAGGTCGAGAATCCAGGTGTTGCCGTAATAGAAATTGAAGACGTTGGCCAGCGCCGAATAATAGTGCGGGGCGTACACAATGTTGTCCAGGTTCATTTCTTCCATGTAGCACGGGACGCCCGCGCCGGCCGCGCCGGTCGGTTCGAAGAAGTACAGGTGGTTGGCATCGGCCTCTTGCATGCTGCCGATCAGATTTTCGTAGAACGGTTGGAGGAAGCGGCGGTCGAACGACAGTTCCGGCGGCCAAGGGAGGTTGGAACCATAAAAGGGTTCGTTGAACAGGTCGTAGCCCGCCACCGCCGGCTCGTCGGCGTAGCGCGCGGCGATGTGCTTCCACATATTGACGAACGCGTCCTGCACGCCGTCGGTGTTGCGCCAGAGGTTATTAAACGAGGCCATCACCGCGGGCTGCAGGTAATTTAGGAACCACGGCTCCCAAGGTTCGTATGCAAATCCGTTGTCCAGACAGGCCCAAGCCGGCGCGCCGTCGCCGTTGAATTTTTCGCCGTACAGATCCTGGTGCATATCGAGGATGACGTAGATGCCGCGCTCGCGCGCCCAGCCGATGCGCTCGTCCAACTGGGCCAGGTATTCGTCGTCGAACTGGCCCGGCTCCGGCTCGATGGCGGCCCACACCGTGCCCAGGCGAATGGAATTGAAGCCCCATTCGATCAGGCGGTCGTAATCCGCCGCGGTGTGCCAGGAGATATAAGGAGGGCTCGATTGAATTATTTGCGGGCCGCGCAAAATGACCACCCGGTTTTGGCCGTCCAGAATCCAGGGGCCGTCGGTATGCAAATATGGCGAGATCGAGACCGCCTCAGTCTCGGCGGCAATCTCAAACGGCGCTTGAACGCTAGCCGCAGCCTGCGTGGAGTCTTGGCCGATATCTTCGTTGATGCACGCGGCCAACAACAAAAGCAGCCCAAAAAACAGCGCTTGGAAACAGATCAACCGCATTCGAGATGTTTTCTCCTTGGAGGATTATTGAAACACCGATCAAGCATTGAGTCAAAAGCGCCGATTGGATATCCATTGCATGACGCGGTTTACTCAATGGGTAGCGCGGCGCGCCACAAGGCGCCCCCACAGAAGAATCCGCCGTAAAAAAAGTCAATCGCGTCGGACGGCCCCAGGGCCATACTGTTGCCGCCGCCGCACTGCGCGTGATAATTCGGGGGTTCGATTAAAATGGATTCCCAATCTTCGCCGTAGCGTTTGAAATGACGCAGTTGAACTCCCGGCGCGCTTTCCGCTTCCTCCCAATACCCGAAATAAGAAACATGGAGTTCGCCGGCCTCATCCAAACCAAGGTGGATTTCGGGGAAATCATCGAAGCTGTGGCACGAAAAAGGCGTACTTACCGTTTGCCAGGAATCGTTATCCGGCACCGCGAGCACATACGAGCCGTGCCAGTCCGCGAACATGCCAAAATTCGGCCGGTCTGACTGGTCCATGAACACGGTACAGTGCGCGGCATCGGAGATGGCCAACACCTCGTTCAATGAACGCAGCTCCCAATTACCGGAGGCGTTTGTCGCATAATAGAGGTCATCGAGGGTGTTGAAACAAATGTGTGCAGCGCCGGCCTGGTCCGTGGCGATGGAAGGCCAGTAGGTGATGGCGTTATTAATGGTTTCACGCTCCCAGTCGGAACCATTCCCACGCAGCCAAACGAGCCGCAGCAACTGCAAATTATCCACGGCAGCCACCTGGATCGAACCTTGTGCATCGGCGGCGACATCGAAGTCGGTGGAACTCACTCCATAGCTGATTAGTCGCGTGCGCCAGCCGTTATCCGTGAGCGTGGAAAGACGCAACACCACCAACGGATCCTCTTCGACGGACACGATATTCGGCCGGAGGTCGGCGTCCAAGACCAGTTTGAGGTTCGCGCTGTAATAGGTGAAGCCGGCGACCTTGTCGAACCGCCAATCGCCGTCTTGATTCGTACCGTAATAAAGCATGTTGTCGGCGGAGAAGGCCACGTTTAACGCGCCGTCGGGTCCGGCTGCGGCGGAAGTCGGGCCTGGAACCTCCATTGACGAGTCCAGCATCACGCGTTCCCAGGCCTTGGCTTGGCGCCAGGACCCATAGAGCCGCGACTGTTCGCTGAAAAAGATGTAGGGTTCACCCGTGCCGGATAGGGCCAGTTCCGGCGTTCCGGAATCCGGCCGGGCCGCCGGCTCGAAGGACCAGGTTCCGCCGACGTTGTCTCCATATTGGAAGGGTTCCTCTTCGTATGGATCGGTGTCATTGGCTAGGTGAACGTAGCCCTGGTCATCCACGACCAGGCTGCTGTCATGGCCTTCGGTGTCACCGATAACTTCGGTTTTCCAGCCGTCATCCTCGCGCCAGGCGTGTGTGGTGGTAAAAGTATAGGCCAGCGAACTGCCGATCGGTCCTTCTGCATGATAGTTGGTGTATTGAAAATGCGGCACACCATCGGGGCCCGCCGCCAGATCGCCCGGCCAAGGGCTGTCCAGGACCCGCCACCCGGGAGGATCTTCCGTATAGAGGCAATCCGCCACCATTTCGGTAGACCACGCGCCGCCGTCGAGACGGCCGTACATTAGCCGGGCGCAATCCGTGGGTTGGGTGTTGTCGCTATACGGATATATCAGATGCGTAACGCCGTCGACGCCGGCGGCGATCCTGATGTCCCACAGCGAGTCGTAAATAGCATCCAGGAAATCCAATTCGGCGACTTCCCAGGCGCCGTCGGCGTTGGTCAGAAACAACATCACCTCCGCACTGTAATCCTCCGGCCAACCGGCATCGGCGATGGCTTCGATCAAGGCATGGACCGCGCCATTGTCGTCCACGGCCAGGCTGATTCTATCGTAGTAGTATGGCCGATCGATCAGGGCTGTTTCTTCCGCGTACGTGCCGTTAACCCAGACTCCGTGTCGCAAGCTGCGTTCGCGGGCGGAACTGAATAAAATGTGTACGACCCCGGAAGCGTCGACCGCCATGTCCATGTAGCGGGCCCCGGAAGTCAGGACTTGCTGTTCCCAATCATTTTTCGCCGAGAGCCAATACAAAACAATATCGCCGCCCCGGCTCGCGGCCACTACCGGCCGGCCGTCCGCCAAAGTACCGGCGTCCATGCCGTAATCCGCCAATTCGCCGCCAAACAGACGAGTGATGACCGGTTCGTTGCTGGGCGTGGTATCGTCATCGGGCGGCGAGGTGTCGTCATCGAGGTTGTCATCGTCGGGCGACGGGGTATCGTCATCGATGGCGTCGTCGTCGGTGGCGTCGTCGCCGGCATCGTCGCCGCTGTTATCGTCATCGGATGCGGCGTCGTTATTATCGTCGTCGTCGTCGCCGCAACCTGTGGCAGCGGCGGAGACAGCCGGCAAACCCAGAACGATCAGAACCAACAAGCCGAAAAGAAAATGGCGCAGCATTATTGCGACTCCTGATTCGAATTTAACCTAATGGCTGCCCCTACGGCCTGTGAATGAAGGCCATACCGAAGGTTATTCTATCCCTCAAAATAGTCCATTGCAACTGCTTTTTGCACTATTTGAACGGATTTTTTACGACCAGGCCTTCATAGCGTTGCAGATCCTCCCGCCACTGTTGTGGTTTATCCGTAACTCAAAATCCATTACACTGCCGGGCAAATCGCGGGAGATCCAACGAGCATGTGCGGCATTTGCGGCTTTTTCGAGACCTCGGGCGGACGCGTGTCCGGCGCTGCGCTGCGGCGCATGACGGATACGCTGGCGCATCGCGGGCCCGACGCCGCCGGCTATGTGCTGGCCGAACGTGCACAGGCCGTGAGCCATACCGCCATGGATGGAGCAATCGGTCTGGGCCATCGCCGCCTGTCGATCCTGGACCTGTCCGCCTCGGCCAACCAGCCGATGCTGTTCGAAGACGGCCGATTGGCCGTGCTGCACAACGGGGAGATC
>Ga0315277_10012507_pt1 | contig 10641 bp, 8 predicted proteins | sample YL17G05_15_MG_FD_203695 | JGI IMG/M metagenome (GOLD analysis project Ga0315277, IMG submission 203695) | Sediment microbial communities from Yellowstone Lake, YNP, Wyoming, USA - YL17G05_15 | ecosystem: Environmental > Aquatic > Freshwater > Lake > Sediment | place: USA: Wyoming | collected... | reverse complement strand
CAGGTCGTCCACAAATCCGGCGTAAGGCTCATTGTCCAGTTCGGTTCCCGTGATTGTCTCAAACAGCTTTCGCAGAAATGGATTGGTCTTTGGGATTTCCGCCGCCGCCCCCAGCCGCTGGAATCGCCCTGGGCCGCGATGGTTGCAGCGAGCGGCAAACAACCCGTAAGCAATCGTCTGGGCGTACATGTCGGCAAATTCAGCGGTCTTTTCCGGCTGTTCGAGATCGGGAATGAGCGTCGTGGCAAAAGCCTTGCGCAGGTCGCGAAGCATTTCCGTCGCTCGATCTCCCTCGAATGCCTCAACAATCGTATCACGGATGATGTGAGTAAGTCGCGCCATGCGCCGGGCCAGATCGCGCGGCTTCGCGATAGGTTCCGGTGTATGGGCAAGAAAATCATTGAGGAGGGCGACAACCCGCTCGCCGCCTTCTTTGTCGGGTACGATCTTGCCGTCCTTGCCAATCCGTGCCAGCAGGTCCGTTCGGCGGTGCTCGCCGTCAATGTACCAGCGGAACTCGATGTAGTTGGTCAGGATAAGATTGGGCAGGCTGCGGAGATAGCGCCGCATTTGGTCGGAATGTTCAACCTCGTCAAGGGGGCGTCCGATCTCCTTGGCCTCGATGTAGCCGATGGTTCGCAGACCGTGAGGGCTCTCTCTTGAAATCACAAAATCCGGAGCACCGCATTCAATCCGTTTGGGCTCGACGGTTGCGGTGACATCTTGACTGCCGACCTCCTCGATATATTTTTTGAGGGCAGAGTAATAGCTGCGCTCGGTGAGCGTTCCCGCCTCAACACCCAGCCGAATCTGTCGCAAATAGTCCGGGAGATCTGCCATCTGTTTGTCCTCGGGACGGATTAGACACACTCTCCATCTTCGGAGTCAAGCTCGCCTTCACTCGCCCCACTCTAGAACGCCACCGGTCGAGGCGCTGATGGCCATCGAGACGTATTTCTACGGATCGCTGTGGCTAATCCGGTGCGGGCCCTAACGACGGCTTTGATTTCTTCAGGGGGCGCGGGAATGCGTCGTCTTGCTGATAGATGCCGGATTTCGAGAAGGATGATAGTCGAAATTGAGAACCGATCTCCGCGGTCATCCATCGCTCGTTCCACTTCAGAACCCAAGAAAACGGCCCACACCTACGTTCCCAGCCTGAAGGGCTGGAACCGTGGCACCCCTACAGGGTGCCGACGAGGACGCGATGGTGTTTCTGGGGCGTTGCCCCAAGCTATTTCCTCGCAGCCTTTCAGGCTGTCAAGCGAACCATCCGGTCGCGGCGCCGGGAAACGACGCGAAACCATTGAATGCCGCTGGCCGTCAGCCGGTCCTTGTTCATCGGTCCAACCGATATGGACAGACTGACAGTCCCTCCTACAGTCCATCCTACGGGGCCAATTCGTAATTCTCACCCATGGACTGTAGCCGCCGACGTGAGAAGGCGGACGGAAAGCGATCTGCAAGACTGTAGCCGCCGACGTGAGAAGGCGGACGGAAAGCGATCTGCAAGACTGTAGCCGCCGACGTGAGAAGGCGGACGGAAAGCGATCTGCAAGACTTCCGCCTCATCACTTCGCCGGCTACAGCGTGTGTGAGAAGTGCGTAGTCCCGCTTTCAGGCGGCGAACATCAAGATCAAGAGCACCGGCTAAAGCTGGAACTACGTACTCAGCTCTGCCTATTGCGGCGTTTTTCACACATCTTCCAACCAAAAGAAAACTCGCCGGCGACCGGGGCTGCGAAGTCGCCCGATCGCCGGCGATGGCAGAAAATCCAGTGATTCGCGGATACTGCTACGTCTCTACCTCCAAGCGCTCAGAACGAAACTTGGGGCAGTGTGTAGGTCAACCGGACGTTGTAGAACCGAATGTTGGTGCCCACGGCGCTGGGACCCAAATACACCATAATTCGATAGCTGTAGTTGGCATTGTCCACCACGGGAGTCGTAATAGTGGTGGTAGCCAAATTCTGAACCGACCCACTGTCGGCGGCGGATACCGACGCCATGGTCGCGGTACCACCGCCATTCGTATGGCGCTCCAGGTAAACCCACACGATGCCGCCCGCATCGTTGTCATAGACCCAGGCACGAAGTTCGGTGATGGTCGCCCCTTGGGGAAGGCGAACGCCGCAGCCAATGTTGGAAGCATATGCCGCCACGCCCGAACTGATGTAAGCATACGTGCCCCGGTAGACAATGTCATCGTCGTCGTCATACCAGTTCACCATCTCGGTGTTATCGTAGTTGGCGTAGCAGGTTCGGGCCGGCAAATAGAGGTAGTTGTCGGCTCGGACCGTGCCCGAGGTGGCGAGATTGCCGCTGTTGTCCAGCTTGAAGCGGATGCCCGACGTGCTGGGGGTATCGCCGTCGTAGGCGTGGATCAGGTCGCCGCCAAAGCTCCAGACGCCCAGTCCGACGCCATTCCAATAATGATGAGCCGCGACGCCATACGATTCGGCTGATCCATCGGCTCGCCCGTAAACACCGTAGCTTTCATTCCCGCTGCTGTACCCATAGACACCACCCTTCCTGAGACTGCCCGTTTGACCCCGAAGGCCGTGGTCGTTGTTGCTGAACAAGCGCAATCCCACCCCATCGCCTGTCCAGTTTGCGCCCCAATGGGTGTGGTCAGGGATTGTTACGTCGCGGAACAGCAGCGAGATCTCGCGCCAGATCAGCGGGAAAGCGGGATTGTCTGCGAAGTACTCAACGTCCACAGTAGTGCTATATGCAATTGGGAATGGGGGCGAAATATAGACCCAGGGCCGGATGCCGGCAGCCGGGATTGTGAAGGAAGTAACCTCCGTGCCATTCAGCAATGCGCGCACGGAACCTGTGCCGCCCTGAAGCTCGCCCGCCATGATGAAGAGAACCTGGGCGTGGGTGTAGCTGGTCGGCGCCTCGATCCAATGCCTCCGAATCGTCGTCCATGTTGTCTCACTGCCCGAACCCGTTAGGGCCAGCTGCACCTTGGCTTCGTCCACAGCGCGGTCAGCGATCATCGCCCGCGTGATTCCCGCGGTCGTCACGCCCAAAGCCACATCGCCCGCCGGGCCGCCGCCAAACAGCCCCGGCCCCGCCGCTACGCCCGTGATGTCGCCGACGCCGCCAACCTGATCGGCGGCGGTGACGACCGTTCCGTCCACGTTAATCTGGCGAATGAACTGGCCGACCGGAGCGACGCCGGTGACGCGCCGCTGCAAGTAGGTCGTGTTAGCCGTGAGGGTTGCTGTGTTGGCCGTCGCGCCGCCGCTCAGACCCGTGCCGGCGATGACCGCCGTGATATCGCCCGTACCGATCTGGTCGGGCGCCACGACAACCGTTCCGTCCACGTTAATCTGGCGAAGGTACTGCCCGATCGGAGCGACGCCGATGACGCGCCGTTGCAAGTAGGTCGTATTTGCCGACAGCGTCGCGGTGTTGGCCGTCGCGCCGCCGCTCAGACCCGTCCCCGCAATGACCGCCGTAATGTCGCCTGTACCCCCCTGATCTGTGCCTGTGACAACCGTGCCGTCCGCATTGATCTGGCGGATATACTGCCCGGCGGGAGCCGTGCCCGTGACGCGGCGCTGAAAGTAGGCCGTGTCATGCCCCTGAAGACGATCGGCTTCCATCGCCCACGCCGCGCCCGCCATCTTCTGGCGCGGGGAATAAACTTCGCCGGCATCGAAGATTGTGTTATTATTCAGATCAATGGCCACCTCGAGCCAAAGACTGGAATAGGTGCTGAACAGGGTTCCAAAGACCGTGCCGTCGCCTAGGGTCGTCGAGAGCAAACCGCTGGAAACTTGGACGGCCGTGTCTATTTCCCCCCAGCGTTGCGTTCCCACCGTTGCCGCATCAAAAATCCGAAACCGCATACGGTAGGTCCCGTCAGCAACCGGACTGCCGCCCCCATCCAACACATAGCCCTGATACGTGAGCGTACTCGGTCCGGCATGAACAATTCCCACCAGAAACATCACAAAAGCCATCAAACCCAATCGTTTCATTGTCCGTCCTCCTTCCGTTATGGATTGAAAACTCTCAGTACAACTGCCAGTGGCGAACCGCTGTCGAGGATCTGGGGAATGGGGCTTGGAATCCGCCAACCAACACCGTCCCGTTGCCGGCAGTGCTGATCGCCGTCGCGGGTTGGCCGATGGTGGAGTACTGAACGTGGCCCGACGTGGCAGCGCTGCGTCCGCCGCCGCCGGCCACCACATCGCGTGGAATGATGCTGCCGCTGGGACTCATCATCCGCGCCGCCAGCCCAAATCCCATGGCAAACACAAGACCCACCCCAATCACGATGGAAATCGTCTTTCGCTTCAGAGGCATTCACCTCACCTCCGTTCTGTCGGTGATGTGTCAACCGTCTGGCTCGAATAAACATTTTTCGGATGAAAGCACCACGCCGACCGACTTTCTCCCTACCGCAGTCGTATTTACCTTGTCAATGATTATTGTCCGACCGCGCATGGTTTGACGCAACAAGACAAAGGGTAAGCTCCGCTTGCTGCTGCGGTTGAGCTGGTTGCCAACCTGTCTCACACGGCCGATGCCGCCCTCAGCGTTTCCATCCGGAATCGAAAATCCAAAGATGAGACAACCGAACATGGAAACAGGAAGGGAAACAGGCATGGACTCTCGAATTCAAAATCTTACTTTCCCCACTTCAACACGCCGCCGGTTGAGGCGCTGGTGAACATCGAACGGACTACCAAATCACGGGAAGGCCCGCCCATTCCGTGATTTCCTGGTCGCGGGTCACAACACAGACTGCTTCGTTGCGGGAGTCGCGATAACTGAGCGCCGAACCACATATGATGGCGTCGTGGATATTGAGCGACAGGGGCGCGCGATGCACCACATGTTCGTCCATCGGCCAGATGATGCAGTCGGACCGAGCCAAAACCATCGTATCAATGTCGGATAGTTCGACCGGGATACGGCTCTTTGCGGCCAGATATCGAATCTCGAGGAGCACGATAGTGGGGACGATGAAGCGCTCCTCCGACTCTCGAATGGCTCTGCGCGCCTTGGCACTAAGGCGAGCGTCTCCCGTCAAGAACCAAACCAACGTGTGCGTGTCCAGGCAGCATATCATACTCCGTCCTCGGGAAGCCGGTATAGAACAGCGTCAATCTCTGATTCGTCAAACGGTCCGTAGTCTTTCCAGATCCCTTCGAGGTCGCGAAGGCGCCCACTCGTCTTTCCGTCGGACTTCTCCTGGGATTCGGCCAGAATGCGCAACTTGTGGACTTGCTCTTCGAGCACGCGAATCTGTTCGAGCAGCGTAGGATTCATGCCAGTCACTCCCTCGGTCATCCCGATTCATCTGGAACAACCTTGTTGACTCTGCAGCAAATATGCCTCTGCGGTCCCCGACTTGTCAATCCCACTTCAACACACCGCCGGTTGAGGCGCTGGTGGCCATTGTGGCGTATTTGGCCAGATAGCCGTGGGCGATCTTGGGCGGGCGCGGCTGCCACTCGGCGCGGCGGCGCGCAATCTCCTCGACCGGAACCTTCACGTTCAAAAGATGGCCGGGGATATCAATCTCGATCATGTCGCCGTCGCGAAGCAGCGCAATCGGACCGCCTTTGGCCGCCTCGGGCGATACGTGGCCGATGCACGCCCCCGCGGTTCCGCCCGAAAACCGCCCGTCGGTGATCAGCGCACATTTCTCGCCCAGTCCCATGCCGATGAGATACGAAGTCGGCGAAAGCATCTCCTGCATGCCGGGGCCGCCGCGCGGTCCTTCATAGCGAATGACCACGACGTCGCCGGGCTTGACCCGACCGCCCAAAATCCCCTCGCACGCTTCCTCCTGCGACTCGAAAATCACCGCGGGGCCGGTGTGGCGCATCATGCTGGGATGGACGCCCGCCGTCTTGATGACCGCGCCTTCGGGAGCGAGGTTGCCATAGAGGATCGCCAGGCCACCCGTCGGGCTAAACGCATTCTCGATCGAGCGGATCACCTCGGCATCTTTGATCGCCGCCCGCGAGATGTTGCGACGCAGCGTCTTGCCGGTCACGGTTGGACAATCGAGATGCAGCAGACTCTTGATCTTGCTGATCTCCTTGAGAACGGCGCTGACGCCGCCGGCGCGGCCAACATCGTCAATTCGAACGTGGGACGACGGGGCGACCTTGCAGATGTTAGGCGTGCGTTTCGACAGGTCGTTGATGCGTTCGAGATCATAGGCAATGCCGGCCTCGTTGGCGAGCGCCAGGGCATGGAGGACCGTGTTGGTCGAGCCGCCCATCGCCATGTCGAGAATGAAGGCATTGTCGAGCGAATCGCGCGTGATGATGTCGCGCGGCTTGATGTCCTCGCCGACCATGGCGACGATGCGACGCGCGGCGAGGCGATACAGTTTTCGGCGCGCGGGATCTTGAGCCAGAACGGTGCCGTTGCCGGGCGGCGCAATCCCGATCGCTTCACACAGGCAGTTCATCGAATTGGCGGTAAAAAGTCCGGCGCACGAACCGCAGCCGGGACAACCGTAGTCTTCGAGTTCCTTCAACCCCGCCTCGTCGAGTTGGCCCACCTTGTGGCGTCCGACCCCCTGAAAGATCGAAATCAGATCAATGCGTCGCCCGTCGGGAGTCACCCCGGTGGCCATCGGTCCGCCCGAAACGAAGATCGTCGGAATATTGACCCGCACGGACGCCATCAACATGCCGGGGGTGACCTTGTCGCAGTTGGGGATGCAAATCATCCCATCGAAACAATGGGCGCGCAGCATCGCCTCGACCGCATCGGCGATGATCTCGCGCGACGGCAGACTGTATTTCATCCCCGTATGGCCCATGGCGATGCCGTCGCAGATCGCAATCGTGTTGAAAACAAACGGCACGCCGCCGGCTTTTCGAACCTCGCGCTTGACCAACTCGCCCACGCGGTTGAGATGGACGTGGCCGGGCACGATGTCGCAATAGCTATTGGCAATGGCAATGAACGGCTTGTCGAAATCTTCTTCCTGGATGCCGCACGCCTTGAGCAGCGCGCGATGGGGAGCGCGCTCGAACCCTTTCTTGACCATGTCGCTTCGCATTGGAGTCCACTCCCGCCGCAGGGCAATTCATGCATTGCGCCTGCGCGATGATCTGGCGGCCGGTTCACGACACCTGTCGCACCGAATGACCTTTACGACAGCCGCCGCCGGCAAAATCGCCTTGTCTTCCGCAACGCTGGCCCGTCGCGCCGAAACGGTCAAGGACTTCCCGATTTTGGATTGCGGATTTCGGATTATGGATTGCCGGTCGCTGATTGCTATCGGGACGCGCACGCCGCGGGAAACATCCAGGCGCGGGCACAAGGAATGCGCGTGGGAAAACCACCCGGATACCAGCGCGGACTGCAATAGGAGCCAAGAACCGGAAACCGCCTGACCAAGTGCAAGCCGCGCTTCTCGGTTTCGTGCAACAGCATCCGAATGAGCGTTTCCAGCGATGCAGATGAGCCGGGTGAACGCCGGATGGAAATCTCTCCGAAGTCGCTCGCTCCCGCATCGAGCAGGCGGCCAATCAAGTGGGGATGCTCATCGGCCGACACTTGAATGGGAACACGAGAGCCGAAATGGCAGCGAGCCTGGGCCACGGTCTCCAGGAATTCGTCGTCGCCGACCTCGGGATGGACCCCCATGGGAGTGCCGCGCAAAGGATGGAACTTCTGAATGCGGACCGCCTGGATGTGACCGTATTGCTCGTGCGCGCGGCCGATGATTTCAAATGCCTTGGCGCGGCTGGCCTGTGTTTCGCCGATCCCCACGAGAATGCCCGTTGTCAGAGGCACGCCCGCCTTGCCGCAACAGAGGATCGCTTCGAGCCGGCGGTCGGGCGTCTTGAACGGCGATTGGCGATGGGCCTCGCGGAATTCCAGCAGCGGGTCGGCCGACTCGAGCAGGATCCGAACGGCGCAGAGATAAGGTCGCATCATGCGCAACTCGGCCAACGACAGCGGACCGATGTTGAGCAATGAGAACAGATGGGACCGGCGATTGGTGGCTTCGATCATCTGGAGAATGCGCGTGAGATAGCTTTGGTAGGAATCGAACCCAAAGTAGCGCACCGCCGTGGCGATCTCCGAATGGTTCGCAATTCCTTCGCCGGAGATCAGTTCGACCTGTGTGGCGCCCTGGCGGGCGGCTTCCTGCAAATGGCGACGCACGATCCGCATCGAAGGCAAACGCTCGGCGCACGCCAGCGGGAAACGACAATAGCCGCACTGGTTGGCGCACAGGCGCGTTAGGACAAAGGGATAGCTCAAGCAGTATGTAACTTCGTTCACCATCTCGAATGCAAAGCCTTGTTGATAGCGCTGCGGTGGGGGTTTTTCAGGGCATCCTTGCCGCTTATATTTCACTCATGTAGCTCATACTCAGCAACAAGAGATATATATCGCATCTGACCACTTGTCACCAAAAAAGCAAATCTTTTTGCGGGGGCAATGTCTTCGCTGCAATTCCCCCCATCTCCCAGACAATGCCCGAACCGCGTCAGCGGGCAACCATTTGGCAAAATCTTTTTGAGAACGCCAGAAAAAAAATGGGGATGACCGAATGGGTCATCCCCTGGATTTGCGGCAGGGTTTCGGACGGCGGGCGATTAGGCCCGGCGCCCGTTCCGATCTTACAGCATTGCGAACCCCATAAGATTATTTGGCATACTCCACCGCCCGGGTTTCGCGAAGAACCGTGACTTTGATTTGCCCGGGGTATTGGAGTTCAGATTCAATCCTCTTGCTGACATCTCGGGCTAGCTTGGCACACTCGTTTTCGCCCAGTTTTTCGGGCTGTACCACGATGCGGATTTCGCGACCCGCCTGGATCGCGTAGCACTTTTCCACACCCTCGAAAGAGTTGGCAATCGCTTCCAGGTTTTCGAGGCGTTTGATATACGATTCGAGCGTCTCGCGTCGGGCTCCCGGCCGTGCAGCCGAGATTGCGTCGGCGGCCTGAACAAGAACGGCGATAATGGTTCGCGGCTCTTCCTCGCCGTGGTGAGCCGCGATGGCATGAACCACCGCGGGCGACTCGTTGTATTTGCGCGCCAGCTCGGCGCCGATCGCCCCGTGGGGTCCTTCCGTCTCGAAACTGACGGCTTTGCCGATATCGTGCAGCAACGCCGCACGTTTGGCCAGCTTGACATCCACCCCGAGCTCGGCCGCCATCGCGCCTGCCACATAGGCGCATTCCTGTAAGTGGCTCAACACGTTCTGGCCGTAGCTGGAGCGGTACTTCAACCGGCCCAGCAGCTTGATCACATCGGGATGGATGTCGTGGATTCCCAAGTCGAAACAAGCCCTTTCGCCCGTCTCGACGATCTCGTTTTCGAGTTCTTTTTGCGTCTTGGCGACGACTTCCTCGATGCGAGCCGGGTGAATCCGTCCATCCGTAATCAGCTTTTCGAGCGCCAGTCGGGCCACTTCGCGGCGGAGCGGATCGAAACACGAAAGCACCACGGCTTCCGGCGTATCATCCACGATGATATTGCAGCCGGTCGCCGCTTCGAGTGCTCGGATATTGCGCCCCTCACGACCGATGATGCGACCCTTCATCTCGTCGTTCGGCAGATTGACCACCGAACAGGTCGTCTCGGTCACCTGATCGGAGGCGCATTTCTGGATGGCCAAGGTGACGATCTGCCGCGCCTTTTTGTCGGCGATCTCCTTGGTCTCGTTTTCGATCCGGCGGATGGTGGCTGCCGCCTCTTGTTTCAGATCGCCTTCCAAGCTTTCGAGAAGCATTTGCTTGGCTTGCTCGGCTGTCAGCCCTGAGATTTCTTCGCAACGGCGCCGTGCCTCATCCACGGCGGCCTTCAGTTCGGCCTCCCGGCGATCGGCCAGGCGCAATTTGTTGTCCAAGGATTTCTCTTTATCCGCCAGCGATCGCTCGCGCCGTTCGAAGCCCTCGAATTTCTTGTCAAACATCTCTTCCCGGTGCTGGAGCTTGCGTTCGATCCGCTCGATCTCGTTCTTCCGACGCCCCAGATCGCGCTCCAGAAACTTCTGGCGCTTGATGAACTCCTCCTTGAGCGCGATTTCCATTTCCTTGGAGCGTGCTTCCGCTTCGCGCTTTCCCTCTTCAATCTGGTCCTGTGCCTGCTGTTGTATCGCCTCAATTTGCTCGCGAGCTTTCAGCCGAAAGAGCAGCCATCCGAGAGCCAAGCCAAGAGAAAGACCGATAAAAGCCGCAATCGCAATGTTGACTGCGGTCCATTCAGGAATAGGTCGCTACCTCCTGCCTCTTAGATTTGGAACCTATTAATCCACGGGAAAAGTCAGCGGCATTCCATGCGAAATCCGCTGCCCACTCCCTTTCCCTATGTTAGCAGGAACCGTAGTCAACCCTGGGCCGCCGCGTCAAGGGAAAACGGAAGCCGTGATCGCATAAAGCGAGCAGTTCCAACTTTTCATTTGGCTTTCTACGAGGAGAAGAGGTCCATTTGGCCCGGCGGCGATTGGGGTGGCGTTGCCTGTTCAACCGCCGCGACGACCGGCGAAATGTCCACATGCCAGGATTCGCCGCTGGGGTCGCATTGCGCTGGGAGTGGCCGTGCGCTCTGTCGCAGCAGCGACGGATTGCCGGCCGAGTGGGCGTCATATTCCTCGAACTGAACGACGAAAACGGGTTTGCCCAGATCGAAG
>Ga0315277_10012506_pt1 | contig 10641 bp, 9 predicted proteins | sample YL17G05_15_MG_FD_203695 | JGI IMG/M metagenome (GOLD analysis project Ga0315277, IMG submission 203695) | Sediment microbial communities from Yellowstone Lake, YNP, Wyoming, USA - YL17G05_15 | ecosystem: Environmental > Aquatic > Freshwater > Lake > Sediment | place: USA: Wyoming | collected... | reverse complement strand
GAAGAACATAAACCCGAATTAATCGTTCTGGGCAAGAGCATGGTGATCTATAGAGAGCCGTTGAGAGAGATCGCTGAAATGATCGCAAGCATGAATCCAAAGCCGATCCTCCTTTATGATATGGCTCATGTCCTGGGATTGATCGGTCCCTATTTTCAAGAACCTTTCAAGGAAGGAGCAGATATTGTCACGGGTTCCACCCATAAGACTTTCTTCGGGCCTCAGAGAGGCGTCATCGCAAGCAACATGTCAGAAGGGACGGAATATGAAGAGCTCTGGCAAGCGATTGTCCGCCGGGTTTTTCCCGGAAGTGTGAGCAATCATCATTTAGGAACGCTGGTAGGCCTTTTGCTTGCTGCCTATGAAATGAATGCTTACAAATCCGATTATCAGAAGGCCATTATCTCAAATGCAAAAGCGTTTGCCCGCTTTCTTAAGGAACAAGGATTAACGGTAGAGGGAGACCCCAAAATTGGATATACAGAGACCCACCAGATCATTGTTAGGGTCGGTTACGGGAAAGGGCCAATGATGGCTGAGAGGCTGGAGGAGAACAACATCATCGTCAACTATCAGGGGGCACCGGATGACGAAGCCTTTACCACTGCGAGTTGCCTGAGGATGGGAGTCCAGGAGATGACGCGTTTCGGGATGAAGGAAGATGATTTTGGCCAACTGGCGGAATACATGAGTCAGGTGATTCTAAAAGACCGGTCTGTAGCCAAGGAAATTTCTCAATTCAGAAAGAAATTCACTGAAATGAAATATTGTCTGCCTGAGGCAGAGAGTCGATCTTTGGTAAACAGATTATTGGAAGCGATAAAGTAATTTTTTTCTTCACCTCGTGGATGGGAGAAGTGGACTCCATTTTTCACTTGACATTTAAAGGTTAATGTCTCACAATGTAAGACATGAAAACAGGATCATTAACAATCCGATTGGATAAGGGTCTCGATAAGTTGCTGACCAAGGCCAGCAAGCGTTCGGGGAAGAATAGGAGTGAAATTGCTCGCGAGGCTTTACGTCGACAGCTCAGGCTCGAACAGTTTGAGGAATTGAGGAAAAGGATCATGCCCTTCGCAGAAGCCCGGGGGTTACTGACCGACGAAGATATCTTCTCCCAGATCTCATGAAGGTTTTTCTTGACACCAATGTCTTGGTCAGTGCCGTCGCCACACGAGGACTCTGTGCAGATGTGTTGAGGGAAGTCCTTCGTCACCATCATCTCATTATATCACTCGAACTTTTGACAGAATTGGAAACCGTATTCCGAAAAGCATTGGGCCTTCCACAGAATATTATTTTTGAATTCATCGAAGTCATCAAGCAAGATTCACAACTTTCAACTTCCTCTCCGTTGCTCAATGTCAATATACGAGATAAAGACGATTTGTTAATGCTATCCTCCGCATTAAATGGCAGTGCCGATCTTTTTATCACTGGAGATAAGGAACTGCTCGGATTGCAAAACATAAGGAATATGGGTATTGTTTCACCCAGGATGTTTTGGGAGAGGCTGAAGGCTTAATGTCATTTTACATGAAATGAAAAGAGGAGGGATTAAAATGACGACACAAAGAAAATTTGGTTTCAGGAGCTTAATCATCTTGGCTTGTTTGATCATCCTTTCAGGATGTTCGAGCCCGCCAAAAAAACTCGATCCTTCTATTACTGGGCCACAGGTCATTGTGAACCCGGAAACCATTCGTCTTGGAGTGGTTAAGATGAGGGATACGAATATTGTTTTTGAGGGATCCGGGTTTAAGTCCAATGACTCTGTTTTAATCACTCTCGCAGGACCGAGTGAGACGAAGGTGATTGCGGCTGAGGCTCCGATTCAAAAAGACGGGACTTTCAAGGCCGTAGTGGCACCCTTAACAAAGATCATGGAGCTTTTGAGGGGAGATGTGACGTTTGATGAAAAGTTTCAGAATGTTGTCGTGATCAGCCAACCCCCCATTCCAAAGGGTGTTTATACGGCCAAAGTGGAAAGTATGGTTTCAAAACAGACAGCAGAAACGAAGCTAACCGTGAAAGGGAAAACCGTCATCGATAGTTTCAAGGATTGGATTGGGAAGTTAAAAGGAAAGATCCAACACAAAAAAGAAAATAAATAAATCCAATTGGGGACGGGGTCAAATTCCAGACCATTGAAATTGAACCCGTCCCCAATTATTTTCTTGCAATGGCTTTTCCACGTCTATTTCGGCAACTCAAATGTTCCAGTAAATTTGCGACAAACTTGTCGGGTGTCTGGCGTTATCGATTTGGCCTTAGTAATCAGTGCTGCTTTGCCTTCGGCCTTAATGCCTTTCCATTTACCGGTACCTTGAATGGCTTTTAAGGTGTCAACCGGGACATCAATGGAAAGCTCCCAGACAACAATATCCCCATTGGGATCCAAGTATTTACAATAACCGGTTCCGATGGGTTTCCCAGCTACAACCTTTCCAACGGCCACGCAATGGAATGTCATGTTATCGAAAACCTTATTTTCGTGATTACTAAAAGCAATGCCCTTTGTGTCCAGACTTAAAACTATCAATCCCTCGCTTGCTGAAACCGTTGTCATGGTCGAAGAAGCACAGTATGTGATATCAAAAGGTTGCTGGGCTTCGGCAGCCGGAATGAATAGAACCACTACGGTCAGAAAGATTGGTATTGCTTTCCATGCTTGAAATAAGATCATAACCAAACTCCTTTCTCCTTCGTAAAGAGGTCAAGATTATGTTTTTGATTCTTGAAAAGTAGCCTGTCCCCTTTTCTACCTCCAATTTGGGAGAGGAATATATAAAAATCACTTCGGAGGTAGGGTGTAGGTCTGTATGCCATCGATAATAAAGTCGCCTCTGGTTTCTTTTAACCCGGGAGAAATAGGCATGATTCGTTTGCCTGTGTAGGAATCGGTCCCTTTGATTCCTGCAAACCTGCCAGTCCCCATGATGAATTCACCTTTACCATCCTCATACACGCCAGTCTTCCCGTCTGGAGCTAGCTTCGATGTAAATTTAGATTTAAGTACCTGTGTGGAGCCATCTTCATAGACAAGTTTGTAATAGTTTTGAACCAGACCTACCCCTTTAATGAAGTCACCTTGAGCCCATCCTGTGAAAACTGCCACTTCACCGTCTATAAATACCAGACCTCTGAACTCAAACATGGCGAAGATGTGTCCTTCTATATCTCCGATAGGCATATACTCCGCCTTCGAAAATTGGGCAACTGACCTATATTTCTTTGTCTCCGCCACAGCCTGTGTGACTGACCCCAGGATCCAGGCTGCAATAATTAAAATTAATATGAGAATCCAATGTTTATTGAAATGGCGATTCATTTTTTTTGTATCCATAATTGTTTCCTCCTTTTCGGTTTTAAATAATTAGTTCAAGATAGTTTAAAGAGGGGTGGCTCCAGGTGGATGAATCATCCCTGAAGCCTTACGTATGGGCATCTTTTGGAAACTCCATTTCATAACTTATTCCAGAAATTAGCTTTTCCTATTAATATAATGGTGCTTTCTCTCTTTCTTATGAGTCCTCATGCTTTTCGAAGCGCTGAAAATTTCCCAGAGCTCATCGCAATCTGTAAAAGCCTTTCTTCCCTTTACCCCAACTTGTTCTACGACTCCCACGAGACCACGGGGTTTGTCCTTTCTTAAATGATAGATGCGAACGATATAGGTGGCTAAATGCATAACCGGAAAAAATGCAAAATAATGAATTCTTGGACAACACTCATACCATGAAGGAGATTACAGATTAGGTACAGATTCGATGAAAAAAGATGGGGTGATGGGGGGATAGGGAGATGGGAAGAAAGGGAGATGGCTGGCCCGTTTCATCGATTTTCAGTAAATATTTTTTGATAGACGGTTTCGATTTTAGCGGATGGGTCAAGTCCGAGGGTTGAAAATGTTTTCCGATATCGGCGATAAACCGCCAGTGCATCGGCTATTCGGCCAAGGTGGTGATAGCAATTCATAAGACATTGATAGAATTCCTCTGCGAGGTCGTCTACTTCCAACCCCTTAAGATAACAATCTAAAGCCTTCTCCCATTGGTCAGCTTTTTGCCAATACTGACCTAACTTGTCGATGCTTCTTAGAAATTTGCTTCGGAGGAGTTCACTTAGAGATATTTTCCAGGCTTTCTCGATCTCTTGAGCCAGGAAAGGTCCTTTGTAGATCTCAATTGCTTTCTCTGTGAGTCGAACAGCGTCATCTATTATTCCTTTTTTCCACCGAGCATCTGCTTGCTCAAGGATGCTGTTGAATGCCCAAGCATCCACCCAACAATATCGATCGTCGAGAGTCAGTCTGCCTTCTTGACGTTGTATAGCCTTTTCATACCCAAGCAACTGGCGGAGGCGGTGCAAATTAGTTGAAAAAGATTGATGTGCCATATCGCCATCTGCTTCGGGCCAGAGGGCATCCATAATCTGGTCTTCTCTAACATCTTTGCCCCCAAATGCGATCAGGGTTTTAAGCATGGATAAGGGCTTTTGCTGAACCTTTCTGCTGAATTGAACAGGGTGCCCGTCCTTCAAAATTGAAAAACGGCCCAAAGTATATATTCTTATAGGCCAGGGCCAATTTTCTAAATGGAATAGCGGTCTCTCTGCAATCAGGTTTCGCTTTTGGATAAAATCTTGAACATATTCCACTTCAATTCCGGCTTCAAGTGCCTTGGCACAGAGCATAGCCATGGTTGAGGGGTGATCAATAAAGGTTTCAACATATCCCCCCTCCCTTCCCAAAGCAAACCCTTTACGGAGAAATAATAGTCCCGAGGCATCATTTCCTTCTTCGAAGGCAAATCTTGCCTTAGCCAATAAAATTAAGAATTTCATAAAATTATTCGATGTCTGGGAAACGATACTGGAAGCATGGGAGAGATGATCTTCAGCCTCTTTGTGTTTCCCAAGTTCATGCATTACATGGGCTCTGGCCACATCTAAAAAAACGATACTGAGAGTAGATTTGACATTGTTAATTAGCTCAGAAGCCATATCTACATGAAAACAGGCTTGTCCTATATCTTTTCGAGACAAGGCTTCCCTGATTCTAATGAGGTGATAAGACGACTTATTCCATACTGTGAAGATGGTTACTGACGATTCTATTTTTGCGATAAACTCTCCAACCGTTTTCCTATCTTGAACATTCACAGCGCTCGTTAGGGCATATATTAAGAACCAATAATCAAAGCCATGAACACCTGTCTCCTGTGATAATTCCAGCCCCTCAGATACGGACTGCAAACACTCCTCATGCATTCCCGAATATCTATAATATAGTACCTCTGCAATCCTGGCCATGATAAGAGTCAGAGGGGGAGCATTTGGGGTTCGAGATAATTGCCTTAATAAATCAATAGCGACCAGGGCTTTTTTTAGTTCACCGAAGAAAATTCTATAGAAAGCCACCCGGAATAAAGCATTCATCTTATCAAAGATATTAGAACATACTCCAGCCAGGGAGAGGGCCATTTCTGCCCATGCCTCAAGTTTCGGGTGCCAGAGTTGTCTGGTGACTATGATCAACAACATATTTGAAGCCACCCGAAGGCCGATCTCTTCTGAAGGGAATCCCTTAGCATCATGCATTAACTCCTCGAGCACCAGGATCCAACGGTCAAGGAGTGAGAAGTCCTTTGACTCCATCCATATAGAAAAAACGAGTTCCGGCCAGGTCAGAAACATTCCAGCCGTATCTTCTTGATCCTTAAACTTCTCAAAGGCTTTTTCAAAAAAGGCTTTACTATGTGAAGGGCTAAATGGCAGGCGGCATTCACCCATCCAGTAAAGAAGCCAGGGGTTATTCTCCAGGATTTTGATGGGGAGGCTATTTAACCAATCTTCGAGAGGACGATGCCTCCCTTGGACGACCATGAACGGAGCATGTTTGATGATTAAACGAACTATTTCCTCCCAGTCGCCCACACCACGAAGAAGTGAAACGGCACTCTCTGTCTGACCTGATTCTTCAAGAAGTTTGGCTGCGCGAGAGCACAACACCGAGAGAGTCTCGACCGTAAATGTTTCTTTCGCACGAGAGAGTAAAAATTCTCTGAACAACGGGTGATACTGATAAATGGGCTCATTTTGAAAGCGCTTCTCTGTAAAGTAATTATTCCGGTTCAACGTAGAGAGAATGCTATTAGCGGAGGAAAGATCGGTCAGTTCTTCAGCCATCTTAGCGGTCATTTTCGGTAGGAAAGCGGTCTCGAGGAAAAACTTCTGGATTTCTTTATCCGTCTTATCAAAGAGTTCATTTGCGAAATAGTCAAAGATTTCTTCCGGGGCCAACTTTCCGAGCCTCTGAGATTCGATTCCTTTCTTCATACTTTCCAACATCAGAACTAATCCAGCTGCCCATCCATTAGTTGTATTGTGTAAATAATGGATGGTTTCTTTTGGTAGTTTCTGCTGCGTTTTTAACTTAATGATCGCACTCGATTCCTCTAAAGTTAAACAGAGTTCATCCCATCCAATGACATTCATCAGATTATTGGCACGTAATCGGATTAGAACAGAAGGAGGCTCTCGTCGACTGAGCATTATTACATTTATTTTTTCAGGAACCCTGGATAGCCCATCTAAAATCACTTCATGGAATAAGGAGTTGGCTGGGACCTCTTGATAGTTATCAAAAACAAGGACAGAAGGGCCTTTTAGTCGACTGTAGAGATTTTCAAAATAGTGTTGGGTAAATGCTGGGATGCCCTGAAGGTATTCTGGCGTGAGAAGAGGAAGGGGCTTCCGTTTTCGTGGAGAAGCTCTCTTCGCGGCTTGCCCCATGTAGTAGAAAAAGGTTGCAGGATCTGCATCCCCATCGTCTACCTGGTACCAGAGACAAGGAATGTTGCGGACTTTAAGATAGCTGTTTACTAAGGTGGTTTTCCCGCTACCAGGAGGTCCAGAGACCCAGATAACAGGCTGCTTCCGCATTCGGTCCAAGAGGCTAAAGAGCCGCTTTCTTGGAAAAACACCTGTAAGGATCGGACGAGTGATTTTACTCATAAACAATTGTTTTCTTGTCGTTCTGAACTTGATTCAGAATCTCATTATGTTAATTTGAAACCAGTCTATAAAACTCGTATGAGAGAGTCAACAGGAATTGAAGAAGGAATATTTTAAAAAAAGAGTGGACCCATCCCCAATTTCAGAACAACCTTCACCTTACTTCAAAAGGCCTACAGAGAAGGCCAGCAAGAATTGACCGGTGTAATAGAGTGGCAAGCCGAGGAGCCGATTTCGGTATTCCTCTTTTATGAATTTGTCCCTCGCGACAAAAACATCTGAGAAGTAAAAACAGAGGGACCCGGCTAAGAGGAGTGTTTTTCCGGAAGTTTGGAAGGAGGATTTCAAAAAAACCGCCCAGGCCCCAGATAGCATTACCGTGATCACCACGATATATAGCAAAACGGGGATAAGCATGGACTTTAAATGGGGACGAAGCCAGAGAAAAATAAGAGCACTTATACCAAAGAGGTAGAAGGACAATCCTGAAATCCATTGGTCGATCTGGATGAGAGATGAAAAACTAAAGATGTAAAGAATATGCCCAATCAAAAAAGCGATCAGCCCTCCCATAAACGCTTTTTCCTGAGGCAAAGCCAGACAAACATCGCCGATGAAGCAAAAAATTAAACCAATGAAGAGAGTATGATAATAGGCTGGAAACAAATGGGGCTGGAGTAGCGCGGTCATGACAAAGAGCAGTGAAAGGATGGACTTCACAATTAATAAAGGTTTTCTGTCATTCTTTTTCTCATAATAAAGCAACCCGAACAGTAAAATGATACCCAAAATGATAATTAAAACATTCATCATGCTCCATCCCCCACATCTGTTTAAATGTTATATATTTCCTTGGATGAGAATAAGGAAGGATCTTCTATGGCAGGAGTTTATAAAACCCTTGTGGTCTAGTCAACAAGAACTGGAAGATAATTTATTCATGTTGAGATTGAGAAGAAATAAAAACCCTCAACCATAAGGTGGTCGAGGGCTTGAATAAGTTACTTCAGGAGTTAAATAAGAAAAATTGATATTAGCCAACTCTTGGGGGCTGGCGGCGCTTTCTCTCAGCCACCTTCAGTCTGGCTATAGAACGACGCAGGGCGGCCTCAGCGACAGCCGCATCGACGGTAAGTGGTGCCACCTTCAACGTTTCTTGAGCCCGCTTCTTGGCTTCCTCAGCACGAGCGATATCAATTTCATCAACGCGTTCACAGGCATCGGCTAAAATAATCACTTTGTCAGGACGGACTTCCAGAAAGCCGCCGCTGATGGCGAGGTATTCTTCTTCCTTATCTTTTCTGATCATTAAATCCCCGGGCTGGAGCATCGTCATCAAAGGGGCATGGTGGGGAAGAATACCCAATTGCCCTTCCACACCCCAGGCAATGAGCGCGCTCACCTCAGCAGAAAAAACCATTCTTTCTGCAGTCACAATCTCTAACTTAAATGTTGCCATAATTTCGGCTTACCTTGTGCCTCTTCCTTTCGAGGGAAAAAAGATTATTATCCTCTTATCTTTTTAGCCTTTTCCACTGCCTCGTCAATCGTGCCTACCAGGTAGAACGCCGCTTCAGGAAGATCGTCGTGTTTTCCTTCCAAGATTTCCTTATAACCTCTCACGGTCTCCTTGACGGGGACATATCTGCCCGGGGTCCCGGTAAATTGTTCAGCCACATGAAATGGCTGGGAGCAAAATCTCTGGATCTTTCGGGCTCTGGCTACCGTGAGCTTATCTTCCTGGCTCAATTCCTCTATACCCAAAATAGCGATGATATCCTGCAATTCTTTATATCTCTGCAAGGTCGTCTGCACCCCTCGAGCGACTCGATAGTGGTCTTCACCGACAATGGCAGGATCAAGTATGCGAGAGGTGGAAGTCAGGGGATCGACCGCCGGATAAATTCCCAGCTCAGCGATCGAACGCTCTAAAGCCACCACGGCGTCAAGATGACCGTAAGTCGCTACAATGCCTGGATCGCTGTAATCATCAGCAGGAACATAGATCGCCTGAAAAGAGGTGATGGAGCCTTTCTTCGTGGTGGTAATCCTTTCTTCTAACTCTCCAACGTCTGTACCCAAAGTTGGCTGATAACCGACGGCTGAAGGCATGCGTCCGAGAAGGGCGGATAGCTCCATATTCGCCAGAACATAGCGATAGATATTATCGATAAAAAGAAGCACATCTTGGCCTTCAATATCACGGAAATATTCTGCTACGGTGACTCCGGTAAGAGCGACACGGGAACGGACACCTGGGGTTTCATTCATCTGACCAAAGACCATCACGGTCTTATCCATAACACCGGAACGTTTCATCTCTAACCACAGGTCATTGCCTTCTCGGGATCTTTCACCTACACCCGCAAAAACGGAAAATCCTCCGTGCTCGGCAGCGATATTGCGAATGAGTTCCATGATGATGACGGTCTTACCGACTCCAGCCCCACCATAAGCACCGATCTTACCACCTCTTGTAAAGGGGGTGATGAGATCCATCACTTTCAATCCTGTCTCGAGTATTTGAGGAACGGTCTCTTGCTCTGTTAGAGGGGGAGGGGGACGATGAATCGGCCATTTCTCCTTCGTTTTTACCTCACCCAAACCATCGATCGCTTCGCCAAAGACATTAAATAACCTCCCCAACGTCGCTCGTCCTACAGGTACTGAGATGGGAGTTCCCATATCAATGGCTTCGGCTCCCCTTGCCAAACCATCCGTCGGGGTCAACGAGACCCCCCGCACCCAATTGTTGCCGATATGGGCTTGTGCCTCCACGATCACTTTTGTGCCGTTCATGGGAATGACAATGCCGTTATAGATGGCCGGCAACTCACCCTGAGGAAATTCCATGTCCACTACGGTCCCTATGACTTGTACGACTTTCCCTTTTGCCATCTCCTTAACTCCTTGTTTTTCGCTTATGTGGTTAAAGCCTCAGCCCCTCCGCTAATATCACAGATCTCCTTTGTGATCATCTCTTGTCTCGCTTTATTCAAAGATAAGCTTAAATCTTTGATTAGGTCTTCCGCATTGTCACCCGCATTGCGCATGGCGACCATCCGTGCGGATTGCTCACTGGCAATTAGCTCAAGGACAGCATGGTACACTTCCATCTCAACAAATCTTGGTAGCAATTCATTTAAAACAGTGAAAGGATCAGGCTCATAAATATATTCCGCCACCTGTCCTGGAGGAAGCGTTGCCGGCTCAATAGGAAGCAAAACTTCGATCGTCGGTTTCTGTACCACGGTACTGATAAAACGAGGGTAGGAAAGATAGACCAAATCAGCCTCACCATGACTATAGTCATCCATCACCACTCTTGAAATCGGCATGGTTTCCTGCATGGTCGCTCGATCGCTGATACCAGTGAATTCAGCACGTACATCCAGTTTGGCAATACGAGCGAAGGCCCTTGCCTTACGACCTACCGTAATGACGGTCACAGGGGCTTTCTGTCCCAGAATGAACTCAGCCACAAGCCGATTCAGGTTCGTATTCAATCCACCACATAATCCTCGGTCGGTACCAATGTGGATGAGGGCAATTTTTTTCACTTCTCGTTTCTCTAAGAGGGGAAGGACCCTTCCCGCGATGCCTGGCTCGATGGCGATATCA
>Ga0315277_10012504_pt1 | contig 10642 bp, 4 predicted proteins | sample YL17G05_15_MG_FD_203695 | JGI IMG/M metagenome (GOLD analysis project Ga0315277, IMG submission 203695) | Sediment microbial communities from Yellowstone Lake, YNP, Wyoming, USA - YL17G05_15 | ecosystem: Environmental > Aquatic > Freshwater > Lake > Sediment | place: USA: Wyoming | collected... | reverse complement strand
CCACGGCAGTTCCGGCCGAAGGACGGGGCCGTCGCCGACGCTCTTCCATGCCGCGTGGCCGAAGTCGGACCGCCGGTCGGCGGTGGCGGCCACGAGCATCTGGATTTTCATGGTCGGGTCGCGTGTGGCGTAAATGATCCAGAGTTTGCCCTGAAACTCGAAGGCGTCGCAGTCGATTGCGCGGCCGCTGTTCCAGTCGCCGGTGGGCCGCAGAATGGGGTTGGTGGGGTCGCGGGTGAACCGCAGGCCGTCGTCGCTCGTGGCGTGGCACAGGGCATCATTCTTGCCGTTGCCGTAAGTGTTGTAGAAGAGATGCACTTTGCCGTCCAGGAGGATGGCCTTGCCGTTGACGATGCCGTTCTTCTCGCACTCCTGTTCGGGCAGGATGTCGCCGACCTTCTTCCAGGCCACGAGGTCGCGGCTCTCGGCGATACCGATGGCCCAGCCCTTGGGCGCCTTGGGGTCGGTCGACGGCGCTTCGGAGTAGAACAGGAGATATCGCCCGCCGAGTTTCAGGACGCAGGGGTCTTTGGCAAACGGGCGGCCGTGGCGCGTGGCGTCGCCGAAGTACATCTTGGGCGTGGCCATGGGGGGCGCCGGGTCTTTCGGCGCCGGCACTGCCGCCAGCGCCGCGAGGCTTACGTACGCCGCCAGTGCATACGCACAGATCATGCGCAGGATCTCCTATTTTACCGCCAGCGCCGCGTCCAGCCGATAAGTTTTCCCCGCCTCGGTCTTAAGGTCCACGGTCTTTTCACCGTAGCGGACCTTGCACGCGCCGCCCATGCGCGAGCGAATCACGGCCTCCGTCAACTTTCCGTCCTTCCACGCGATATCGACCTCGTATCCGTCGCGGGCCCGCAGACCCTTCACGCTGCCGGTCGGCCAGGCCTTGGGCAGGGCGGGCAGTAGGTGCAGCAGGCCCACGTGGCTCTGGAGGAACATCTCGCAGACGCTCCCCGGGGCCGCAAAGCCGCCGTCCAGTTGGAACGGCCCGGCCGTACACAGGTTCGGGTACGTGGGGCCGGCGATCTGGCACTTGAGCATCTCGTAGGCCCGCTCGGGTTCCAGGAGGCGAGCCCAGAGGGCGATCTTCCAGGCTGAGGACCATGCCATGCCTTCGCCCTTCTCGCCGCGCGCCTCCAGCGACTTCTTTGCGGCGGCCGCAAGGTCAGGCGTCGTCAGCGGCGATATCTGCCGGCCCGGAAAGACCGCGACCAGGTGCGACAGGTGGCGGTGCTTGTCCTTCGGGTCGTCGCGGTCTACCATCCACTCCTGCAACTGGCCCCACTTGCCGATCTGGGGGCCGACGAGTTTGGCCCGCAGCGCGGCCAGTTTGTCGCGGTAGTCCTTGTCGATGCCGAGGGCGTCGGCCGCCTCGATGGTGTTGCCGAAAAGGTCCCACACGAGTTGCTGCTCGTGCGAAACGCCGTCTTCCGTGGGGCCGTGCTCCGGGGACCAGCCTTGGGGGCAGACGAGGCGGCCGTCGGGCAGGGCCTTCAGGCGTCCTTCCCAGAACTCGCAGGCTTCCCGGAGGATCGGGTAGGCGTGGTCCTTCAGGTACGTCTTGTCGCCCGTGAAGGCGTAGTGCTCCCAGACGTGCTGGCAGTACCAGGCGTTTCCGGGCGGATACCACCGCCAGCCGAGGCCGCCGGTGATGTTCTGCGAGTACCGGACGGTCCAGCCGCGCGCGGGCTTGCCGTCGACCTGCAACTCCTTGGCTGCGGCGGTCGCCTTTGCCCATGCGTGGCGCTGGTCGCGGAAGTAGTCGAGCAGCGGCAGAGCACACTCGGAGAGGTTGGTCGATTCCGCCGACCAGTAGGCTTCTTGGACGTTGATGTCGGCGTGATAATCGCCGTGCCAAGGGGGATTGTTCTTGTCGTTCCACAGGCCCTGGAGGTTGGCCGGCAGCCCGCCCGGCCGCGAGCAGGAGATGAGGAGGTATCGGCCGAACTGGACCACGAGCGTCTCCAGGCCCACGTCACCGCCGTCGGGCTTGTAGGCCTTCAGGCGCGCGTCGGTGGCCAGCGCGCGGCGGTCGGCCGGTGCCGGCCCGAGGTCCAGGCGCACGCGGCCGAAGAGCGACTGGTAGTCCTTCACGTGGGCGGCCTTGAGGGCATCGTACGGCTTGGCCGATGCGGCCTTGAGTTGCTGCGCAAGGCGCTCGTGCGGCGGCAGGCCGCGCCAGTTCTTCGTGTGGTCCAGAAGATAGTCCGTGCCGGCGGCCACCAGCAGCGTGAAGCCGTTGCAGCCCTTCAACTCGATCTTGTCGCCGGCGGCCGCGGCCGACCCGCCGTCGGCCAGCACCAGCACCTGCGACTCGTATTTCATGCCGTTGGCGAGCGAGCCTGCGGCGGTGAGACGGTTTTCCTCGGCCGCGGTCTGGGCCTTGTGCATGTCCGCCAGTTCGACCGTGCCCGTGTACGCGCCGGGCTTGTCGGCCGAGAACCGCGCAACGAGGACCTGGTCGGGGTTGCTGCAGAAGAACTCGCGGCGGAAGGTGACGCCGCCGCTCTGGTAGGTGACGCGCGCGACGGCCTCGGCGATGCTGAGTTCGCGGCGGTAGTTCGTGGGGGCGTCGCCGGCGGCGAGGCGGACGAAGACGTCGCCGAAAGCCTGGTATTCGCCCATGGTCTTGTAGTCGCCGAAGGGGTTCTCGTCGCCGGTCCAGAGGCTGTCTTCGTTGAACTGGATGCGCTCGGCCTCGACCGTGCCGAAGATCATGCCGCCCAGGCGCCCGTTGCCGATGGGCAGGGCCTCGGTCATCCATTTGCTCGCCGGCTGCGCGTACCAGAGCGTGAGGTCGTCGGCGGGCGTGGCCGCGCCGCCCTCCGCCGCGCAGGCGGGCCCGCAGACTATCGCAAGACAGAACATCACCATCGGAACTCTGGACATGGCATTCTCCTTGTTGATGTCAGCGGCCGGCCGTCAGCGTGTACGCGGCCCCCGCCTCGGTCTTGAACTCGACTGTGCCATCCTGTGCCGGCTGCGTTGCGACGGGCTGGCCGTTGCACGTCACCTTCAAAAGCGCGGCCGCCCGGACGGCACACTTGTTGCCGAGCAGCGAGCGGACGGTGGCCTGCGTGAGTTTGCCGTCCTTCCACGCGATATCGACCTCGTATCCGCCGCGTGCCCGCAGGCCCTTGACGCTACCCGCCGGCCAGGCGCTCGGCAGGGCGGGGAGGAGATGCACCTCGCCGGTGTGGCTCTGGAGGAGCATCTCGGCGACGCCCGCGCAGCCGCCGAAGTTGCCGTCGATCTGGAAGGGCGGGCAGACGTCCAGCAGGTTGATCTGGGTCGAGCGGGTCAGCAGTTCGCTCAGCATCTTATGCGCGTGGTCGCCGTCTTCCAGGCGGGCCCAGAGGGAGACCTTCCAGGCCTTGCTCCAGCCCGTGCCGCCGTCGCCGCGGATTTCGAGCGACTTCTTCGCGGCCGCGAACAACTCCGGCGTGCCGCGCTTCGTAATCTGGTTGCTCGGGTACAGCCCGTACAGGTGCGACAGGTGGCGGTGCTGGATCTCCGGGGCCTTCATGTCCCAGTCATCGAGCCATTCCTGGAGTTGTCCGGCCGCGCCGATCTGGTTCGGGGCGAGGCGCTCGCGGGTCTTGCGGACCTTCTCGCGGAAGCCGGCATCCGTGGCGAGCGTCTCGGACGCGGCGATGCAGTTGGAGAACAGGTCGCGGATGATCTGCATGTCCATGGTCGGTCCGGCGCAGACGCTCGCCTTGAAGGGATGCTGGTTTTCGGGCGAGAGCGACGGGCACGTGACGAGCCACTTGTGCTTCGGCTCCTCGACCAGCGTGTCGAGGAAGAACTGGGCGGCCCCTTTCATCACCGGGTAGACCTTCGCCAGGTACGCCTTGTCGCCGCTGAAAAGGTAGTGCTCGTAGAGGTGCTTGCAGAGCCACGCGCCGCCGGTGGGCCAGAAGCCCCAGGTGGGGCCGTCGATCGGGGCGGTGGCCCGCCACAGGTCGGTGTTGTGATGGCAGACCCAGCCGCCCGCGCCCCAGTTGACCTTGGCGGTGCGCGAGCCGGGCTCGACCAGTTCGGTGACCATCTGGATGAGCGGCTCGTGGCACTCCGAGAGGTTCGTCACTTCGACCGGCCAGTAGTTCATCTCGGTGTTGATGTTGATGGTGTACTTGGAGTCCCACGGGGGCGTCAGGCTTTCGCACCAGAGGCCCTGGAGGTTGGCGGGCTGGCCGCCGGGGCGCGAGGATGAGATCATGAGGTACCGGCCGAACTGGAAATACAACTCGGCCAACTGCGGGTCGGCGCCGTCGGCGAAGGTCTTGAGGCGCTGGTCGGTGGGGCGGTCGCGGGCGTCGGTGGCGCCCACGTTAAGCGTCACGCGGCGGAAGAGTTTCTGGTAGTCGGCCACGTGGTCCGCCAGGAGCCGCTCGTACGGCTTGTCGCCGGCCTTGGCCATGCAGGCCTTGGCGCGGGCCTCGGGGTCGGCGCTGGTGTCCTTGTAGTTGACGTAACTGGTGGCGGCGCTCACGAGGAGCACGGCGGAGTTGGCCCCACTGACGGTGAGGCCGTTGCCGGCCACGGCCACTTTGCCGCCGTCGGCCCGCACGCGCACGCGGACCTGGAACCGCACGGAGCCCTTGATGCCCTGGGCATCGCCGCTCGTGCCGTCCATCACCAGCAGGCCCGGCTCGGCGGCCTTGACCGTGACCTTCTGCGGGCTGGCCAGGGTGGCGGTGAAATCGAGTTTGCCGGGCTTGTCGGCCGCGAGGCGCACGACGATTGTCTGGTCCGGGGCGCTGGCGAAGGCCTCGCGGGTGAACTTGACGCCGCCCGCGGTATAGGTGACGCGTGCGACGGCGGTGTCGAGGTCCAGTTCGCGGCGGTAATCGGAGGCTTCGGCGACGTCGGGGAACTTCAGCAGGAGGTCGCCGGCGGTCTGGTAGGGCATCTGCTTCAGGGGCCGCGCCATCATCTTCTTTCCGATGAGGGCGTGGGCCTCGGCGAACTTGCCCTCGAAGATGAGGCGGCGGGCCTCGGGCAGGGCTTCCAGCGCTTCGGCGCTGGAGGGGTCGTACGGTCCGCCTGCCCAGAGCGTGTCTTCATTGATCTGGATTCGCTCGCTGACCACGCCCCCCAGGATCATCGCGCCGAGACGCCCGTTGCCGATGGGCAACCCCTGGTCCCACTTGGCCGCAGGCTGCCGCAGCCAGACCGAGAGGCGTCCGGCGGGCGGGTCGGCCTGGCCGGTCAGTTTCACTTCGGGGCCCGCCGGGGCGGCCGGGGCGGCGCCCTTCTTCGCGGCACCGGCGCACGGGCATGCGACCGCAAGGCAGACCATCAGCATCAGGATTCTGGACATGCGATCTCCTGGTTTATGTCAGCGGCCGGCCGTCAGTGCGTACACGGCCCCGGCCTCGGTCTTGAACTCGACTACGCCATCTTGTGCCGGCTGCGTTGCGACGGGCTTGCCGTCGCACGTCACCTTCAGGGGCACGGCCGCGCGGACCGCGCACTTGTTGCCGAGCAGCGAACGGATCGTGGCCTGCGTCAGTTTACCGTCCTTCCACGCGAAGTCGACCTCGTATCCGCCGCGCGCCCGCAGGCCCTTGACGCTGCCCGTCGGCCAGGCGCTCGGCAGGGCCGGCAGGAGGTGGACGCAGCCCCTGTGGCTCTGGATGAGCATCTCGGCGACGCCGGCGGCGGCGCCAAAGTTGCCGTCGATCTGGAACGGCGGGCACATGTCGAAGAGGTTCGGCGCGGTGTTGCCGGCCAGGGCCTCGGATAGCATCTTGTGGGCGTGGTTGCCATCGAGGAACCTGGCCCAGAGGGAAATCTTCCACGCCTTGCTCCAGCCCGTGCCGCCGTCGCCGCGCTGGAGGAGCGACTGCTTGGCGGCCTCGAAGAACTTGGGCGTCTCGGGCGTGATTTCCCAGCCGGGGTACACGCCCCAGAGGTGCGACACGTGGCGGTGGTTGTTCTTCGGGTTGTCCTTGTCCTCGAGCCACTCCTGGAGTTGGCCGTACTTGCCGACCAGGAGGGGCGCGATCTGCTTTCGCATGTCGTCCAGTTTGGCGGCGAAGTCTTTATCGACGCCCAGGACGGCGGCGGCCGCCGAGGTGTTGGCGAAGAGGTTGCGGATGATCTCGTGGTCCATGGTCGGACCCATCACGAGGCCGCCCTGCTCGGGCGAGTTCGACGGGCCGCTGATGAGCCAGCCCGACTTCGGGTCCTTGACGAGATACTGCGTGAAGAACTGGGCCGCCTCTTTCATTATGGGGTAGCCCCGCTTGGCGAGGAATTCCTTGTCGCCGGTGAACTGGTAGTGCTCCCACAGGTCCTGGCAGAGCCACGCCCCGCCGACGACCCAGATGCCGTGGTTCGACGCGTTGATCGGCGCCGTGCCGCGCCACAGGTCCGTGTTGTGGTGCAGCACCCAGCCGGGGCAACCGTACTGCGCCTGGGCGGTCTTGCGGCCGGAGACGGCGCAGTCGGCGATCATGTCGAAGAGCGGCTCGTGGCACTCCGAGAGGTTGGCGACCTCGGCCGGCCAGTAGTTCATCTCGGTGTTGATGTTGACGGTCCACTTGGAGTCCCACGGCGGCTTCAGGCGGTCGTTCCAGAGGCCCTGGAGGTTGGCCGGTTGGCCGCCCGGGCGGCTGCTGGCGATCAAGAGGTACCGGCCGAACTGGAAGAAGAGCGCGGCCAGCGACGGGTCGGCCTGCTTGCTCACCTCTTTCAGGCGCAGGTCGGTGGGCTTGGCGGCGGCGTCGGTTTTGCCCACGTCGAGCGCCACGCGGCGGAAGAGTTTCTGGTGGTCGGCCACATGGGCCTTGAGCATGCCGTCGAACGTCTTGCCGGCGACGGCCTTCATCACCGCCTCGCAGCGTGCGGCAGGGTCGGCGGAGACGTCGCGGAAGTTCTTGAAACTTGTCGCGGCCGCGAGGACCAACGTGGCGGCGTTTGCGCCCTCGACGGCGATACCATCATCCTTGACGGTCACCTTTCCGCCCTCGGCGGTTGCGTGCAGGCGGGCCTCGAACTTCAGGCCGCCCTCTTCCACCTGCCCCAACAGGGCGAGTTGGTCATTGCCCGCCTTGTGCACCTGCGACGTCTTGTGCAGGGTGTCCAACGTGGCCGTGAACGTCACGCTGCCGGGCTTGTCGGCGGAAACGCGGACCACGACACAAGAGTCGGGGTTGCTCGCGAAGGCCTCACGCTCGGAGGTCACGCCGCCCGCCTTGTAGCGGACCCTGGCGACGCCGGAATCCATGTCCAGTTCGCGGCGGTAGTCGGCGGCGGCCGTGTGGCCGGGGAACTTCAGGTGCAGGTCGCCGAACGGCTGGTAGGCCATCTGGCGGAGCGGCTCGCTCATGAACTCCTTGCTGGCGAGGTCCTGGGCCTCCCTCTGCTTGGCCCCGGCTTCCTTCTGCTTGCCCTCGGCCTCGAGGGCCCGCATCTCCTGGAGGAGTTGGCGTATCTGGGGGAGGAACTTCACCGCGCCCTCGTGCTGGTACTCGTGCGGCTTGCCGGTCCAGAGCGTGTCTTCATTAAACTGCACGTGCTCCTCGTCGACGTACCCGAAGATCATCGCCCCGAGGCGGCCGTTGCCGATGGGCAGGGCCTCCGTCCACTTGCCGGCGGGCTGGCGGTACCACGACACCAGGTCGCCCTGCGGCGGGGGCGCCTCGCCGGTCAATTGCACGGCAGACCGGGCCGGTTCGGCAGGCTTGGCCGACGCCTGCTTCTTTGCCGAGGCGGCGTCAGCGGTTGTCGCCGACGCAACCAACGCCAGGATAAGGGTGCACACGGCTGCTGAGAACTTCATAATGCGATCTCCCGTTCTTGGTTCACTTCGGCCGGCTGTGGCCAAGGAGCGGCTTCCACTTCCCCTTACGTGACGGCGTATTGTACTGTCTCGTCGCCGGCGTTCCAGCGTTACCCGCGGTCGCCGCGTACGCTACATCTTAAGTTCGGCGTCGAGCCGGTACGATTTTCCCGCGTCGGTCTTGAGTTCCGCGGTCTTCTCGCCGTAGCGAACCTTGCACGTGCCGCCGGACTTCGCGCGAATCACAGCGTCCGTCAACTTCCCGTCCTTCCACGCGATATCGACCTCGTATCCGCCGCGCGCCCGCAGGCCCTTTACGCTGCCCGTCGGCCACGCCTTGGGCAGTGCGGGCAGCAGGTGGACCTCGCCTGCATGGCTCTGGAGGAGCATCTCGGCGATGCCGGCCGTGCCGCCGAAGTTGCCGTCGATCTGGAAGGGCGGGCAGACGTCCAGCAGGTTCGGGTGCGTGCTCTTGGCCAGCAGTTCGGCCACCATCTTCTGGGCGTGGTCACCGTCCTGGAGTCGCGCCCAGAAGTTGATCTTCCAGGCCTTGCTCCAGCCGGTGCCGCCGTCGCCTCGGATTTCCAGCGTTTGCTTGGCGGCGGTCGCGAGGTCGGGCGTGCCCTGCGGCGTGATCTGGCTGCCGGGGTGCAGGCCGAAGAGGTGCGAGACGTGGCGGTGGTGCGGGTCGGACTCCTCGAAGTCCTCCTGCCACTCCTGGAGTTGTCCCTTGGCGCCGATCTGGTAGGGCAGGAGTTTCTGGAGGCGGTCCTGGAGGGTCTTCTGGAAGTCGGCGTCTGTGCCGAGCGTCTCGGCGGCACGCAGTGTGTTACGGAAGAGTTCGCGGATGATGGCCATGTCCATGCCGCCGCCGGAACTGACGCTGGCCCGCTGCTTCTTGCCGGCGGCGTCGGTGTAGGCGAACGAGTTCTCGGGCGAGGTGCTGACGGGCGTCACGAGTTTGCCCTTGCCGTTATCGACGAGCCAGTCGATGTAGAATTCGCAGGCGCCCTTCATGAGCGGGTAGCCGTCCTTCTCGAGGAACGCCTTGTCGCCGGTGAAGAGGTAGTGCTCCCAGAGGTTCTGGCACAGCCAGCCGCTGCCCATGGGCCAGAAGGAGCAGACGGCGGCGTTGTCGACCGGCTGGGCGTCGCGCCAGAGGGTGGTGTTGTGGTGGGCGACCCATCCGCGGCGGCCGTACATTTCCTTGGCCACGCGGCGGCCGTCGACAGCCAACTCGCGGATCATCCGCATGGGCGGCTCGGTACACTCCGAGAGGTTCGTTACCTCGGCGGGCCAGTAGTTCATCTCGGTGTTGATGTTGATCGTATACTGCGAGGCCCACGGAGGAATGACCTTGTCATTCCAGATGCCCTGGAGGTTCAGCGGTTGCGTGCCGGGGCGCGAGCCGGAGATCATCAGGTACCGGCCGAACTGGAAGTAAAGGGCCGCCAGGTTGGCGTCTTCTTCTCCGCCGCGGACGCGCTTGAGTCGCTCGTCGGTGGGCATCGCGGCCCCGGTGAAACTGCTCAGGGGGTTGGTCAGATTCAGCGACACGCGGTCAAACAGGGTCTTATAGTCCTGCGTGTGCCGCGCGAGGAGGTCGGCGTACTTGCGCTGGGCCGCTGCCCGGAGGAAGCCTTCTGCCTTCTTGGCGGAATCGACGCCTTCGCGGCTGGGGCTCTTGTCAAAGCCGTTATAACTGGAGGCGGCCGAGAAGACGATGACCACTTCGTCGGCGCCGGCGATGGCCAGGGCGTCCTTGTCGGCCGAGACCTTTCCGCCGGTCAGTTGCACCTTCAGCCGCGCATCGAAGAACGCCCCGCGGCCCTTGATATCGTTGCCGTAAAGCACCGGGTTGGCGATGGGCAGGCGGTTGCCCTGGGGGTCCCAGAGTTCGGGGTATTTCCAGGTGTCTTTCTTCTGCTCGACCCATTCGAGCGTCCGCCGCAGGACGAGGCCGGGCAACTGGCCGTGCATCGCAAGGCCGGGCGTCTCGGCGCTCGCGGTGGTGGCGGCGGTGGGGTGCGGCGAGATGAGGCGCACGCGGAAGTTGAGGCTGCCGGGCTTGTTGGCCGCAAGGCGGATGACGATCGCCTCGTCCGGGTGGCTGGAGAAGATCTCGCGGGTGAACGTTACGCCGCCGGTCTCGTACTTCACGCGGCAGACGGCGGCGGCGATGTCGAGGTCGCGCCGGTAGTCCTTGACGGGCCCGGCGTGGTCGAAATCGAGGTACAGGTCGCCCAGCGGCTGGTAGCAGGCCCACGAGCGGCCGAGCCACTTCTCGGTCACCAGGCGGTCGGCCTCGACGAACTTGCGGTCCTTGATGAGGCCGGTGACTTCGTCCCAGTTCTTGCGGACGTCCAGAGGAAGGTCGCGGTAGCCGGGCTCGTCGGAGGTGAGCGTGTCTTCGTTTAGTTGCAGGTGCTCGCCGGCCGGGTCGCCGAAGATCATGGCGCCCAGGCGTCCGTTGCCCACGGGCAGGGCTTCCTCCCACTTGGCGGTGGGCTGGCGATACCAGAGGACGTGCGCCCCCTGGGGCGGCGGGGCCTCGCCGGTAAGGGCGAGTTTGGTGGCCGGCGGCTCGGCGGGTTTCTTGGCCGCGGCCTTCTTCTCCGCCGCAAGGGCGGTGGCGCAGAAGAGGGCTGTGGCCGAGGCGCCCACGGTCCTCAGGAACGTCCGGCGGTTAAGGATTCCGCTCATGTGGTTTTCTCCATGATCGCGCGGCGGGCAGTCGTGCCCGCCGCGCGGTGGGCAAGACTGCCCACCGCGCAAAGGCGCCAGGGGCCTGCTAGCGGCCCTTGCGTGTCGCCCGGCGCTTGTGGCTACCAGCGGCGGACTTTT
>Ga0315277_10012503_pt1 | contig 10642 bp, 6 predicted proteins | sample YL17G05_15_MG_FD_203695 | JGI IMG/M metagenome (GOLD analysis project Ga0315277, IMG submission 203695) | Sediment microbial communities from Yellowstone Lake, YNP, Wyoming, USA - YL17G05_15 | ecosystem: Environmental > Aquatic > Freshwater > Lake > Sediment | place: USA: Wyoming | collected... | reverse complement strand
TCCTCCAGCTTCTCCAGAAGCATGACGCCGATTATCCGGTCTGCCTTGGCCTCGCCGGGCGGGTCCACAGCCTTGTCGGCCAGCACCGTGTTGAGGTGATGGCAGGACTGCATGCTGGTGCCGATCTTCTCGTAGTGCTGGGCGGCGGGCAGGATGTAGTCCGAGTAGAGGCCGGTGGTGGTCATGCGGTAGTCGATGGAGACGATCATCTTCAGCTTGGGCCACAGGTGCTCGAGAAGCATCACTTGGCCGCCGCGGTGACGTCGCAGAAGGTTGCCACCGGCCTCGACGAGCACACGGGGCGTGACCTGCTGCCATATCTTGGCCCCCGCCAGATCCCACCAGCCCTTGTCCATCGCCTCCTGCATGTACTCGTCGAACGGCCGCTTCATGGAGGGGTCGTGCCAGTCTTTGCGATTCCAGCGGTCATGAAAGCCGTAATGGTAGTACCAGAGGAAGGCGGGCGGCGTCATGCGTCCCATGCCGCCTATGGCGGCCCCGGCGGGCAGCCGGGCGCCCAGCTCCATCGCCATCTCGTCCGTCATGGTGGGATCGGTTTGCCACAGGAGCCGGCGCAGGCCCAGCATCCCCTGGTACAATTCGCGGGCCGCCTCCTGGCCCGGCCGGCCCTTGGCAGACATGAAGGACATGCCGTCGAACCCGGCGATGGCCCAGGAGCGGGTGCCGGTGCCCTTCTTCCCCCAGTTGCCGGTGAGACCCAGCAGCAGCGCCGCCGACCGCTCCATCAGATCGCCGTGGTAGCACTTGCCCGAGTTCCAGCCCATGAAGATCTTGGTCTTCTTGGTGGCGACCTTGCGGGCGATAGCGCGTATGAGGCTCGGGTGGACCTGGCAGATGCGGGCCGCCGCCTCCGGCTCGTAGTCCTTGAGGCGCTCCTTCAGCCGCTCGAAGGCTGGCTGGACCTCTACCTTGCTGCCATCGGCCAGTGTAACGGTGGCTCTCCCCTCGAGGGCAGGGTCGATGTCGCCCATGGCGAGGGTGGCGCGCGGCGCGGCAATCACCTGTCCGATCCTGCTGTCCAGCCAGTAGAACTGGTCTTCCGGCTCCCCGGCTTTCATCTCGCTACCGCGGAGGAAGCGGCCGTTGTCGCTGCGCACCAGCAGGGGCAGGTCGGTCTGCTCCTGGATGAAGCGCCGGTCATGCAACCCCGCGTCGATGATCACCTTGCACATGGAGAGGGCCAGCGCCGTGTCCGTGCCGATGCGCACCGGCAGGTGATAGTCGGCGTGGATGGTAGAGGGGCTGTACTCCGGGGAGACGGTGACCACCTCGCCGCCGTTGTAGCGGCACTCGGCGAGGTAGTGGTACCACTGGATGTTGGTATAGACGGGATTGGCGTGCCAGATCAGGATTAGTTCCGCCAGGAACCAGTCATCCATAGAGGAGACCGGGTTGAACTTGCCCCAGGTGATGTGGAACCCGGGGCTAAAGTCGTGGAACTCGGCGTTGCCATCGGTGGTGGGTGTGCTGAGGGCCCCTGAGAAGAGCCGGCTATACGTCGCGCCGGGCTCGGGGGTCATCAGGTTGATGATCGCCTCCGAACCCTGCTCCTGGATGGCGTCGAGCATGGCGTTGGCGATGTCGGTAAGGGCTTCATCCCAGGAGACCCGCTCCCACTTGCCTTCGCCGCGCTCTCCCGCCCGCTTCAGCGGGTGCGTCACCCGGTCCGGGCTGTAGTGCGTGCAGGACCAACAGGCGCCCTTCTGGCAGCCCATCGGATTCATGTCCGGGATGCCCTTCTGGATGACCGGCAGGACGCCGCCCTGTTCCTCCCGAAGGATCTTCCCGTCCCGTACGTAGACCCGCCATGGGCAGCCGCCGGGGTAGCAGTCCACGGAGTGGCTGCCCCAGGTCACCTTGTCCCACTTCCACTTGTCCCTGTAGGCGTCGGCCCAAGAGCGGCCCTGTGCGCTGCCTGGCTGGTCTCTCGAACCGGTGCTCCTTGCCGGCATGTCTCACCTCCATGGGGCTCCACGGCCAGCATCGCCGGACTATGTGATCGGGCGTTCAGCGGACCGTCATCGGGCACCGACATGTTGCGGCCTACCCCGAAACGACGATAAGGGCCATCTGTCCCTGAATTGCTGGCCGAAGGGACCGCAGGCGTACAGGATGGATGGCTCACCGGTGGCGTCCAAGCCGCGGCGAGCGCTGTTCTTGTGGAGGCTCAGTGCAAGGAGTTCGGGATGTGTGGCCGCCTGCGGCTACGCTACCGCCTGCTCCTCGGGTGCGCGCTGGCGTGAGTAAGGCAGCATCCTTCGCTTGTGGAGCCGCACCAGGGCCTGCACAACCCTGGGGCTGAACTGCTTGCCGGAACAGGCCATGATCTCCCGCACAGCCGCGGCGACGGATCGGGCTGCCCTGTAGGGGCGATCGCTGGTCATGGCGTCGAAGGAGTCGGCCACGGCGACGATGGTGGCGGCCTCTGGGATAGCATCGCCTGACAGGCCGTCAGGATACCCGCCGCCATCCCAGCGCTCGTGGTGTGAGCGGGCGATGGTGACGGCCAGTTCGAAGCCCGGCCGCCCGGCCAGGAACTCGGCGCCCCAGGTGGTATGGTGTTTCATTAGTTCCCATTCTTCGTCGGCAAGTGTGCCCGTGCTGTTTAGCAGGGAATCCGGTACGCGGACCTTGCCGATGTCGTGGAGCACCCCCGCCAGGCCCAGCTCTCTCGCCTCTTCTTTGCTGTACCCGATTTCGCGCGCCAGCGCCTCCGTGATGGCGCGCACGTTCTGAAGGTGCTGACCGGTGGTATGATCGTGGGCTTCGGCAGAGGCGGCGAGAAGCATCACCGTCCCGGTGTGGGCTTCCTCGAGGCGGCCGGATGTCGACTTGAGCTCCTCGGTGAGTGTCGCTGTCCGCACGATGGAGGCGATTCCGGTGGCAACGCCCGTGAGGAACCGCGCGTGGCTGAGGCCGAAGGCTGCTTCTCGCTTGCTGGCGACCGACAGGGCGCCAATGATCTCATCCTCCGACGTTATGGGCACGGTGAGAGCGGAGCGGAGTCCTGACGCTCGCATCAGCTTCCTCTCGTCTTCAGTAAGCCGCTCGTCGTGCTGCGGGTCGTCCAGAATGAAGGGGCGGCGTGTGCGCTCTAAGAGGCGGCGAAGAGGGTGATCTGTGAGCCCATCGAGCTCGCGTGCCCACGCCTTGACCGGCTCTTCGCCCTCTCGGACTAGGGTGGGTGTCGCGACGGCGGCCGCGCGGAGTGGAAGGCTGAACAGCGTAACGCTGACGCCGTCGTAGCCGGCGCCGGCCGCCAGGCTTCGAGCCAGCAGTTGTAGCTTATCCTTAAGCTCCCCTGGAGCCAACAGGAGCGGGACGAGCCGGGCCGCCATCTCTGCCGCCAGCCCGCGGCTGAGGTGGGGTGACGGCTTGAGGTGGTCCGCCCGCAGAGGCCGCTGCCGCTTTGCCGCGTACATCTCATCGTCGGCCAGCCTGACCAGCTCCTCCACCTCGTGGGCCTGGGTGGGGTAGAGCGCCAGCCCGAGACTCACAGCGACGGGCACCGTCGCGCCGCTTTCCGGGTCGTGCAAAGCCGCGGTCGGCAGTAGAGAGAGCACTTCCTGCCGATACCGTTCCGCCGCGGCCCGATCGGCGCCCCGCAGAACCACCACGAACTCATCGCCTCCGTAGCGCCCCACCAGCGCGCCGTCTCTCGAGAGCGCGTCAGCCACCGCCTTGAGCACGGCGTCGCCGACCTGGTGGCCGTAGGTGTCGTTCACGGCCTTGAGACCATCGACGTCAACCATCGCTACGGCGTGCGAATCGCTGTCTTGGTGTCCAGAGAGCAGGCTGCGCAGTTCCTCCACGATGGCGCCGTGGTTGAGCACGCCGGTCAGCGGGTCGCGCCGGGCCTGTTCCCACAGTGCTTCCTCGGCGCGCTTGCGCTCTCGCTCGTTTCTGTCTCTTTCCAGCCGTGCGCTCAAGATCGGGCCGATGGCGTGGGCAATCGCCTCCAGCAACTCTTGGTCGTCCTCTCCATAGTCTGTTGCCCTGTTGGCCACCATGAGAAGCCCAATGGCCTCTGCATGGTGGACGATGGGTACGGCCAGCACTCTGCGGATCGCAATATGCCCCTCGGGCACCTGAGCGGGCCGGTTAGAGCACAAGGTCTTCTTCTCTGTCAGCGCCCGGCCCCAGATACCGCCCCACACCTCGCGGGGGAATACGATGTCCTTTCCGGGCATCTGACACTGCTCCCACACGTCTGTAGTCAGGCAGGGGGAGAGCAAGGCGCCGTCGTCGTCAATGTATCCGAAGATCCCGTGCTTGCTTTCCATGGCCTCCAGAATGACGCGCAGCACTTCTCCGTACATCTGCTCGTCCGGGACGGTGAGGAAGATGTTGGCGACGCTGTTCCTGATCGCTAGCTCACGCTCCGATCTCCTGAGCGCGTCCTCGGCCAGCTTCCGCTCAATTATGTGCCCCAGTCGCTCGGCAACGGCATTGATTAGACGCCTCTCGGCATCCAGGAATGGCCCCTCCTCGCGCTCTGGCTTCTGCTCCAGATAGCGAACCTCCACGGTGCCGCTGGTCTGCCCGCGGACAACGATGTCGGAGGCCTGTCTCCAGCCGGTCTCCCTGAAGTTGTCTGTTGTGAACACCTGCCCTTCGAAGATGATCCGTGCGCACGCGGCTTCCGGGTGCTGCCAGGCCGAGGGCAGGAGCTCGGTCGTTGCCTGGAGCACTTGTGGCAGGGAGAGGTCACGTTTCTGAGCGAGATCGGACAGGCGATACAGGCAGTTGAGTTCCTTGGCCTGCTCTGCGAGAACTTGAGTCCTCTGTCGCAATGCCTCCTCCACCAGCCTCCGCGCGCTGACCATCTCGTTGAAGTCCTGGGCCAGGGAAGCCACTTCCTCCGGGCCGGACACCTTTGCCCTCGTTTGCAGGTTCCCCAACGTGACCGCCCTGGCGCTCGCCTGGAGCAAAGCCAGGGGGCGCACGACCGACAAGATCAGCATCGCCATCGCGGTAGTTCCACCTACGAGGGCAACCAGCCCATAGGCGATGAACAGCGTGAGGGTGACATCTGCACTGTGGTCTGCGGCGGCGCGCTTTGCTGCAAACTCCTTCTGTTCTTCTGTGACCAGTCTTTCGAGGACACCGCGAATGAGATAGACCTCGGATTGGGCCGGTCCCATACCAGCCAGGGCTATGTCAATCGCCTCGTCCGGATCCGATGCAAGGAGAGCGGGGACTATCGGGCCCAACTGTTGGTCAAGGAGCGCTATCCGCTGCGTCAGGAAGTCCAGCGTCGTGCTGGCCCTGGTGTCCCCTGCGGCCAGGGCTTCGCGTTGAGCCAGGCTCAGATCCTGTTCCAGCTCCTCAGCAGCGCTCACGTAGAGGGTGGCGAACGCCGGGTCCCGCGCCCACACCAGGGTGCCGATAATTGCGATCTCCTCGAAGAAGCTCGCATGGGCCTGCTCCAGCGCGGCTACCGTCCTGGCGGAGCGCTCCAGCGACTCGTGCCGACTCTGGTCATCGCGAACGCGCCAGGATGCCACAGTCACCATGCCTACCATCAGCAACATGAAGACGGCCCCTGCTAAGAGGGCTCGCCCGCGGGCTGATCTCCAACCAAACATCGTTGTCGCTACGCTTCCTCCTGCCCGACGATGCTTATGACAGGCTGGGATTGCCAAAGGCAACCTGGACAGCGGGGGCTCCTGCGCCTACCCGTGCATTTGTCAGAACCCCTCGCGAGATGGACATGCACCTGTGGGCCAATGGAAGGTCAGCCCCAAGGCCCGCCCGCAGCGATCAGCGGACGGCTCGGCCGGGGCCGGACCTCCCTCCCATAGTCTTGCTCGGCAGCGCTCATTGGATCGGACATTGACCAAAAGGATGACTAGGAATCTGCCCATCGGTCGATGCCGGCAGCTCGCCAGCAGATACCGCGCGCGTTTGGTGGCGCTCTGCAGGTGCTCGCTGCTGCTCGTCGGCAAAGCTAGGGCATGCCTGTGGCTGAAGGGGCCGGTTGACCGGCAGACCCGCGCGACGCCACCCGGAGAGACGAGAACTACTACTGACGACTTATGCGATGCCCAGTGGTAGGCAGGTTTATCCCGGACGCGGGACCCATCTGCTCAGGAGGTAGCAGGGGCAGAAGGCGGCGGTCCTCCTTCTAGGCCCGGGATCTCGACGGGGGCGCCCTGAATGAGACTGTCCCATACCGCCTGGAAGAGCGCGAACTGGCTGATGGTGACTTCCGGGTCCGCTGCCAGTTGCATGACCGTCTCCTTGTGGCCGGAATGGGTGTAGATGAGGAAGGTGTTCTCCTTGATGGCGCGAATCACCTTCTCCGCGACCTCCTCCGGGCTAACGACGCCCGCCGGAAGCACCTGGAGCCGCGACCAGTCCCCCTGGCTCAAGGTTCTGAAGAAGTCCTGCCTCGCCCCATCGAGGCCGTCCTCAAAGGGGATCAGGCGTTCGTTCTCGGCGATGTTAGTCGCGACGAAGCCGGGGCAGAGCACTGACACGCCGATGCCCTTGGGGCGCAGGTAGACTGCCAGACCCTGGGACAGACCGACCACCGCGAATTTCGTCGTCGCGTACGGGATCGATGGCTCCGCCGCTACCAGGCCAGCCATGGAGGCGGTATTCACGATGTGGCCGTTCCCGCGCTCCACCATGTGGGGCAGGAAGACCTTGATGCCGTAGATTACGCTCCACAGGTTGATGGCGATGATCCACTCCCAGTCGGCGATGGGGATCTTCTCCACCGGACCCCACATGTGGACGCCAGCGTTGTTCATGAGGATGTCCACCTGGCCCATCTCACTGATAGACCGGTTGAAGAGGTTCTGGACGTCCTCCAGCTTCGACACGTCGGTGCGCACCGCCACAGCCTTCCGGCCGAGCCCCGCTATTCCCCGGCGGGTTTCCTCCAGGCGAGCATCGTTGATGTCGGCAAGGACGAGATCGGCCCCCTCTTTGGCCATCGCGATGGCGGTGGCGCGGCCGATGCCGCTGGCTGCACCTGTGATTACGGCGACCTTTCCCTGGATCTCCAATTCTTACCTCCTTACCCTTGGTCGCTGGTTCGACGAGGGAGACGCCCGCCCGGCGCCTGCCCGTCAGCGCCAATGCTGACGTCGCCGCCCCGATTACCGGGCTACCCCAGCTCCCCATCGCCCACCGTCCTCGTCCCCTCAACGCCTTCCCAGCGCCTGCGTCACGATGCGGCCCAGGGCGTTGTGCTGCCCGTGGTAGCGGAAGAGGGCCCCCACGCCCATGATCTCCAGGTCCGTGTTCAGGATCTCCTTGTTCTGCAGAATCCCTTGGTGAGGTACCTCGGCGATCTCGTCCGCGATCTGCTTGACCGTCTCCTCCAGCTTGTCGGCGGGGACGGCCAGGCTGACCAGCCCCATGCGCTCGGCCTCCGATCCACTGACGAGGCGGCCCGTCATGAGCAGGTAGCGCGCCTTCTTCGGTCCCATCATGACCTGCCAGAGGGGCATGCTGCTCACGCCGCCCCAGCGCTGGGCAGGGTGCCCGAGCAGGGCATCCTCGGCAGCGACGGTGATGTCGCACACCAGTTGCAGGTAGCAGCCGCCGGCCAGGCAGTAGCCGTGCACCTGGGCTAGGGTGGGCTTGGGCAAGTTCCAGATGCGCACGTAACGGGCCTCGATGCCTCGCAGGGTCATGAGGCTGTTCTTCAGGTCCCAGTGGTCGTGGCCCTTGGGGACGCTAATGTAGTAGCTGCCCGAGAGGTCATAACCGGAGCAGAACGAGGGGCCGTTGCCCTTCAGAACCACCACGTTGACGGAGTCGTCGGCCTCCGCCGCGTCGAAGGCGCGATCCAGGTCGTCCAGCAACTGGTAGTCCAGGGCGTTCCGCTTCTCGGGGCGATTCATGATGATGTACCCCACCTTGCCCCTGGTTTCGTATTCAGCAGTCTCGAAATGCATGACGCCTCCTTTTCTTGGCGGCGGCCCTGGTCTGCCCACCAGCGCATTAGAGCGACAGTGCCACCAGCACCTATGTCTCTAGCATCGTCTGTGCAGCTCGTCAACTCTAAGGCTCGGTTATGTCGCCGGAGTCACCGGACGGTCAGAGGGAGTACCGAACGAGCGACGTGGCCGAGGCTTTCCAGCCTCGGCTGACTACTCCGGCGGGGCTCGAAAGCCCCGCCTGCGGACTTGTCCAGCACCCTCGGCAGACCAGATTGCCCGCCCCAGGGGCCTGTGCTATACTGGCTGAGCGCCAGGGGAACCGCCTCTGGCGCAAGGCCTGATTTGCGATAGTCGCTGCCGTCGTGTAGCAATGGCCCCTTCCGGGGTCTCTTTCGGTCAGAGACACGAGAGGAGTGGAGTTGGTGGCACCTGTATCCATGAAGATGCTCCTGGAAGCGGGGGTTCACTTCGGGCATCAGACCCGGCGCTGGGACCCCCGCATGCGCAGCTTCATCTTCACGGAGCGCAACGGCATTCACATCATCGACCTTCAGCAGACCGTACAGCGCCTGGCCGAAGCCTGTGACTTCGCCCGGGACGTGGTGGCCAGGGGAGAGAGCATCCTCTTTGTAGGCACCAAGAAGCAAGCCCAGGAGGCCATCGAACTGGAGGCCAAGCGCTGCTCGATGCCCTATGTCAACAACCGCTGGCTAGGCGGTACTCTTACCAACTTCGCTACCATCCAGGGTCGCATCGACTACCTGGTGCGCCTGGAGGACTCTCGCGCCCGCGGCGAGTTTCAGCGCCTCCCCAAGAAGGAAGCCCTGAAGATTGACGAGGAGATCGAGCGCCTCAACCGCCACTTCGGCGGCATCAAGGAGATGACGCGGCTACCCGGCGCCCTCTTTATCGTCGACCCCAGCATGGAGCGCATCGCCGTCGCCGAGGCTGTCCGCGTCGGCATCGCCATCGTGGCCATGGTCGACACTAACTGCAACCCGGAGGAGATCGACTACCCCATCCCCTCCAACGACGACGCTATCCGCGCCGTCAAGCTGATGACCAGCCGTATCGCCGATGCCGCCCTGGAGGGCCTGGCCGTCCGGGAGTACGGCGCTGAGGCAGGATACCCCGTCGGAACGGAAGAGGAACTGGTGGCAGCCGGCCAGACCTTCTCTGCCTCGCCGGACGAGCCAGGGCCTGTCCACGAGGAAGAACAAGCCCCGGCTGTGCCCAGCCCGGTGCCCAAGGAATAGCGCAAGGGAGCGAGAATCCGTGGCCGTCTCGACGGAAGCTGTCAAGGAGCTGCGCCAGCGCATGGGCGCGGGCGTCATGGAGTGCAAGCGGGCGCTGGAGGAGGCCGACGGCGACATGGAACGGGCAGCCGAGATCCTGCGCCAGCGAGGCCTGGCTCTGGCTGAGGCCAGGGCCCACCGCCACACCACCCAGGGACTGGTGGAGTGCTACATCCACGCCGGCGGTCGCATTGGCGCCATGGTAGAGCTGAACTGCGAGACGGACTTCGTGGCCCGCACTGACACTTTCAAGGTTCTGGCTCACGACCTGGCCATGCAGGTCGCAGCCACCGGCCCCCTCTTTATCTCCCCCGACGACCTGCCGCCCGGCACTGAAGGCGACCCCAGCGAGATATGCCTCCTTCTCCAGCCCTATATCCGTGACCCCTCGCGCACCATTCAGGAATTGATCAGCGAGGCCATCGCCCAGACGAAGGAGAACATCCAGGTACGCCGGTTCGCCCGCTTCGAGCTGGGCCAGTAACCGGGAGACAGCCATGGCCCGGGCCGCCTACAAGCGCATTCTCCTCAAGCTGAGTGGCGAGGCGCTCATGGGCGAGCGCCAATATGGCATACACCCGGCCGTCCTGGACCTCATCGCTCACCAGATCAAGGATGCCCTGAACCTGGGGGTACAGGCGGCCGTAGTGGTAGGAGGCGGTAACATCTTCCGGGGCACCGAGGCCAGCCAGCAGGGCATGGAGCGGGCCACCGCTGACTATGCCGGCATGCTGGCCACCATCATCAACGCCCTGGCCCTTCAGAACGCTCTCGAGAAGGCCGGTGTCACTGTACGTACCCAGTCGGCCATCAACGTGCAGGCTGTCGCCGAGCCCTATATCCAGCGCCGCGCCATCCGGCACCTGGAGAAGGGCCGGGTAGTCCTCTTCGCCGCCGGAACCGGCAACCCTTACATGACGACCGATACGGCGGCCGCCCTACGGGCCATCGAGATCGGGGCCGACGTGCTCCTCATGGCCAAGAACAAGGTGGACGGTGTCTACGAGGCTGATCCGCGGCAGGTTCCGGGGGCGCGCCGCTTCCAGACCCTGGGCTACATCGAGGCCATCAACCGCCGCCTGGAGGTGATGGACAGCACTGCCCTATCCCTCTGCATGGAGAATGCCCTGCCCATCATCGTCTTTGACCTCTCTGCTCCAGACAGCATCGTGCGCGCCGTGCGGGGGGAGAAGATCGGCACCCTGGTGGGAAGCCAGGAGTCGGTTCTGACCGCCGTCTAACCCTACACTGGCAGCCGATCTGCTCTTGGTGCGGTCCAGGAGGTGTTTCCCGTTCGCTGGCTTAGGTAGGACGAAGGCTTACGATGATCGAGGATGCACTGGCCGATGCCGAGAAACGGATGCAGAAGGCTGTTGAGGCCCTGCGACGCGAGCTGGCCGCCATCCGTGGCGGCCGCGCCCGACCCAG
>Ga0315277_10012502_pt1 | contig 10642 bp, 8 predicted proteins | sample YL17G05_15_MG_FD_203695 | JGI IMG/M metagenome (GOLD analysis project Ga0315277, IMG submission 203695) | Sediment microbial communities from Yellowstone Lake, YNP, Wyoming, USA - YL17G05_15 | ecosystem: Environmental > Aquatic > Freshwater > Lake > Sediment | place: USA: Wyoming | collected... | reverse complement strand
CGTATCCCCTCCCGCAGACGCCTTCTCACCTGATTGCGGACAACCGCCTTCCCCACTGTCTTGCTGACTGCAAACCCGTACCGGCTGTAGGGGAGCTGGTTGGGAAGAAGGCGCAAGACCACTAGCGGATGGGCAAGCGCGCGGCCCTTGCGATAGACGGCGGCGAAGTCGCGACGCTTAGTCAGCCGTTGCTTGTGGCGCATCCCTGCCTGCCGGCGGGCGGACGTGCCGGCCCCCACCCGAGCCGAGGGCTAGGCGATGGTCAGCCGCCAGCGCCCCTTGAGCCGGCGACGCCGGAGGACATTGCGACCGCCAGGGCTGCTCATCCGGGCGCGGAAGCCGTGCTCACGCTTGCGGGGGATGCGCTTCGGCTGGTAGGTGCGCTTCGGCACGGCGTCTTTCCCTACTTAAGAACTACCGCCCCATTGTAGGAGCTGCCCCCTGGGGTGTCAATTGCGCGGCTAGCGGGAACGAGGGAGCGCGGGAGCGGGAATCAACGCGCTGCCGTACAGAGCCTGGTAGGCAACCAGATTCTCTGTGACCAGCTTGACGTAGGCTCGTGTCTGATCAAGGGAGATCTCCTCGAGGAAGAGGTCTTCGTCCTCTGCGGCGGCCTCGAGCCACCGACTGGCGTTGCCGGGGCCACCGTTGTAGGCAGCCAGCGCCGGTGCCAGGCGCCCGTCGAAGTCCTCTAGCTGCTCAGACAGGTAGTGGGCGCCAAAGAGGATGCTGATGGCGGGGCGGAAGAGGTCCCGGTCTGAGAAGTCCTCCTCGAGGCCAAGGTCGGCGGCGATCTCCTTGGCGGTGGAAGGGATGACCTGGGTAAGGCCGAGGGCGCCGGCCGACGACCCAGCCCGCGGGTCGAAGAAGCTCTCCTGGCGTATGAGGGCCGCCAGGAGGAGGGGCGAGGTATGCGTTCGCTCGGCCGTGGACTGCATGAGAGGGGCGTAGTCAACGGGATAGGCCAGGCGGAGCAGGTCGGCGGGCGCGGCATCGATAGCGGGCTGAGGCAAGGCAGCCAGCAGCCGGCTGGCGGCCCGCGCCGAGAGGTGCGTGAGGCCCAGGGGGTAGAGCGCCCTGGCCAGGTCGTAGAGAGCCGGAGAGGTCGTCCCGTAGGCCTCCAGCAGGCTCTCAAACTCCGCCGAGGCTTCGTCGAGGAGCTGGAGGTCCAGCAGTTCGCTGGCTCGCGCCCACCGCGGGTCGCTGAGGAAGGCCTGCGGCGAGGTCGAGAAGAGTGAAGGCAGCCACGAGGCAGCCCAGGCGTCGATGGCTGCCCAGTCAACGCTAGAGGCCCTTGTGAGATCGACCTCACCGGGCTCGGCGGATGGTGAGGGCTGGCCCAGCAGGGCAGCGGCGCGCAGGCTGTAGTAGTTGGCCGGTTCGTCATCGGCCAGGTCCTTCAGGATAGCGGCAGCCTCACCGGGCTGGCCGGCGGCCCTGTGGGCCTTGGCCAGCCAGAGCCGCGCGCGGGGCACGTCGTCGGAGCCGGCTGTCAGGTGTTGAGCCTCATCGAAGGCGGAGATGGCCTCGTCGTACTTCTCCTGCTTGTAGAGCAGCAGGCCGCTGCGGAAGAGGGCCTCTGAGGCCCAGGGCGAATCCGGGTACTGGCGGGGGAACACACGGTAGGCGCTGATGGCGGACTCATAGCGAGCGAGTCCTTCCAAGAGGCGCGCCCGCCACCAGGCGGCGTCGTCGGCCAGGGGGCCGTCAGGGTCACGGCTGAGGGAGTCGTCGTAGGCGTCGAGGGCGGCCTCTTCGTCGCCGCGCCGCTCATGGACCGCGGCGAGATAGTAGGCGGCCCCGGAATCGTGGGGACCGGGCGGATCCTGCCCAAGGTAAGCCTCGAAGGCCTCCTGAGCCTCGCGGTCCTTGTGGTGGCGGTAGTAGACGAGCCCTGCGAGGTAGCCGTCAACGCTGACGCCCGCCTCTTCTAGCTCGGCCAGGGCCTCGAGAGCGGCGGGGGCCGAGGGGTAGTTCAGGATAACGGCGAGGTGGTGCTCAGCCCAGTTGGGGTCTCCACGAAGGCGGCTGAGAGCGCCGACCCGCCAGCGGGCCAGGGCCTGGTCGGCGGAGGACTCGCTTTCTTGGAAGAGGCGCCCGTACCAGAGGATGGCGTCATCCAGGGCGCCGGCGCTTTCGAAAGCGCGCGCGATGTCAAGCAGGGCGCCGGCAGTCACGATGGGCGGGAGGCCGGTGCTGAGGGCCAGATCGGCGGCTGCTGCTGCTTCCTGGGAGCGGCCGAGGGAGGCCAGCAGTCGAGCGCGGGCGAGATGGGCGTAGGGAGCGCCAGGGCTGCCCTCCTGGGCAAACTGGTAGTAGAGGTCCAGTGCCGCCTCCTTGTCGCCGAGGGCCTCCAGAGCTTCCGCCAGGAGGAAGCGGCCAAGCCGTCGCTCGCTGTCCGAGGCAGCCTGCGACAGGAAGAGCTCTAGTTCGCGGCGGGCCTCCACGTCGCGGCCGCTGAGGAGGTAGGTGCGGGCCAGGGACAATCGAGCCGGCGGGCGTTCGGCCTCGGGGGAGCGCGTGATCACTTGCTGGTAGACGGCGATGGCCTCCTCGTACTGGCCGCTGCGCTGGAGTTCGCGGCCGAGGGCGGGGTCAGGGGGTATAGGAGTGGGGCTAACCGGCGTCGCCGCCGGCGATTCGACGGCGGGTACAGGGGTGGCTGGCGCCCCTTGGCGGCAGGCGCCCAGCAGCAGAGCGGCGGCCAGGACGACGGCGGCGCATCTCGGGCGCCCGCTGCAAGGGGCAGGGCATGCCGGTGAACCTGAGCCGGGCATCATGATGAGTCTATCGTCGTTGACGCGCAGTTGAACCAATGTTACACTCTCGCAATGATCGCAGTAAAGGCGGCGAAGCTGTGAACGTGCTCCGATGCACGATCATCGACGCCCGAGGAGGCGTTAGTTTCGTAGCCCATGCAGATGTCTTGCCGGCCCTAGCCAAGGCGTGCACGGATAACCCGCGAACGCTAGAGCAATTGCTGGACGCCACGGCAGCCTACTACGTAGGGCTGCGCGAGCAAATCTTGAATGGCCTAGCCATGTTCGACGAAAGGAACGTAGAGGGCCACTACGACTCCATCCACCAGGCGCTGGAGCTCTGCGCCCCCTACGAGCAGCCGGTGTTCCGGGTCGTGGACGACCGCACCCGCGAGGCAAGTCTTTCTCCCGTGAAAGCAGGGGCCGTGGTCTTCAACTTGCGCGCCAAGCGCATCATCCAGATCCAAAATACCTACAGGGAGATCACGCGCCGCGGCGCCAGCCGCGTCTTCGACGGAGTCCGGATGACCAACGAGGTCTTCAGCTATCAACTGCCCCGCGAGTGGGCTCTCGTCCCCTAGGGGTGCGACCCTCTTTCTGTGGCTGGGAGATAAGACGCAAGGATCGCCGCTGAGCACTGCGTACGGAGAAACAAATCGTCAGGCGCGCGGATGCTCCCTGAAGAGCCGTACGGTTCCCACTAAGAGGTCGAGCCGAAGGTATGGTTTTCGAGACCGAGACGGGGCGATGGCAGCGTGGCCGCCGCCTCCTGTTGCGTGGGAGTGATGGGCTAGGGGCCGCGCCCCGACGGGCCTGCACGGGCCCCCGCTCGCGGGCGCCGGGTGCGCGCGCTGCGCGAGCCTCCGTCCGCGCCCTGACGCTGGGAGGCCGCCAGCGCCTCGTCGATCTCGGAGAGCCACTGGCGGTAGGTTTGGAGCTTCTCCTCCAGGTGAGTTTGCATGTCCCCAAGGGCCTTGACCTTCTGGCGGATGACGGCGCACTGGCGCTCAGTGACCTCTAGGGCCCTGTTGATGTGCTGACGTCGCTCTGCCAGGTCGGCCTGGGGGCGGTACTCAGCCTGAAGCTGCCACTTGACTTCTTCGGCCTCCACCATCTCCTTGATCTCAGCCAGAGTGAAGCCGAGGAGCTTTTGGAGACGCTTGATCTGCTCGACGCGGCGGACGTCGTCCTCCGAGTAGAGACGGAAGCCCCCTTCCATTCGAGTGGGCGGCTTCAGGAGGCCCTTCTCCTCGTAGAAGCGGAGGGCGCGCTGAGTGACGCCGGTGCGCTCGGCGACCTGGCCTATCTGTAGATAAGCCCCGGCTATCTCCGGGGCCACGCGAGTCCGACCTTCCTTCATGACGCGTCGATTATAAGGGGGGTTAACCTCTACGTCAAGGTAACAGTTACCAGGCCTCCTCCTCCTCCTCTTCTTCCCCTTCTTCGGGGGCGCTGGCGACCGCTTCGGCCACGCGGGGCAGGATGGCTTCGCCGTGTTCCTCCCGGCGGCGCCGGCGGGGCGGCAATTCGTCGATGACCTTGCGGAGGGAGGCCAGGGTGTCGAAGGCGGCCTTGTTATCGCCCTCCACCGCGACGGCGATGACCGCGGCCTCCCGCAGCATTTGCAGTTCGGCCCCGGTGACCTGAGGCGAGACGGGCAGGATCAAGGGCTTACGGGCGAGGCCGCTGATGCGCTGGAGTTCCATCTGCTGGCGAACCGTCAGGGGCCCCTTCCACTGTCGGAGGAGGATGGCGTCCAGGGGCAGGGCCTCCAGGGTGCGGAGGTAGATATCCGGCAGATCGCTCTCCAGGGAGAGAACATGGCCGAGGTTCGACTCTAGGAATGTGGTGGCAAGGGCTGTCTCCGGTTCGAAGGCGGCGTAGTCTATGCCCATCTCCGCCAGGTGGGCGGCGGTCTCGCCGTCCAGCCGGCGCAGGTGGAGGCCGCCGGGAGCCTCACCGAGAGCCTCAACGACCTCCTTCACCTCCCGGTCCCTGGCATCGGAGGCGGCGAAGAGACAGGTGTCGGCCCCGCGGGCGACAACTTCTTTGGCGGCCTCTGGCGAAAGGGAAGGCAGGAGAGCAGCCAGCAGAAGCGAGGGGTTGGAGATGCGGGCGGCGGCGCCGAACCCGATGGGCGGTGAGTCGACGCGCAGGGCCCTTCGTATACGTTCAGCCAGCTTGCTCATGAAGCGGCGCCCTCCAACGGCTGAGAATGGGGTCGCTCTCGATGATAGGTTGGCCCAGTGGCGGTGTCAATTCGGAGGGGGGTACCGGCGTGAGTGACCTCTCGAGAGCGTAAGGGGAGCCGGAATTGGTGAGAAACCCGCCGCCTATGGTTGCAGGGCTTCCCTGCATTCGGTAACATATTACTTCCGAAATTGTGCTTGTCGGGGGCCACCGGCGCAGTGGAGATAGAAGCGATCCTGCCTCGGGTGAGCAAGCCCGCCCGCTACACGGGCGGCGAGTGGAACTCCGTCGTCAAGGACTGGGAGGCCCAGACGGTCCGCATTGCCCTGGCCTACCCTGACGTGTACGACATCGGCATGTCGAACCTGGGGCTCGCTATCCTCTACGACATCCTCAATCGCCAGCCGGATGTGGTAGCGGAGCGCGTCTACGCGCCCTGGCTCGACATGGAGGCAGCGATGCGGGCCGCCGGCCTCCCGCTCTTCAGCCTCGAGACCCGCCACCCGCTGGCCCAGTTTGACGTCATCGGCTTCTCCCTCAGTTGCGAGCTCACCTACAGCAATGTCCTCAACATGCTGGACCTGGCCGACCTCCCTGTCCTGGCCTGCGAGCGCGACGAAAGCTGCCCCCTGGTGGTCGCCGGCGGCAGCGGCGCCCTCAATCCGGAGCCCCTGGCCGACTTCATCGATGTCTTCGCGCTGGGCGACGGCGAGGAGCTAGTCCTGGACCTGGTGCAGGTGCTCCGGGAGTGGAAGCGCCAGGGCGGGGGTCCTCGCCGGGAGCTGCTGAAGCGACTAGCCAGGATAGAGGGCTTCTACGTGCCCAGCTTCTATCAGGTCGCCTACAACGACGACGGCACCATCAAGGAGATCCGGCCCAGCGAACGCGAGGCGCCGGCTCGGCCGCGCAAGCGCTTTCTGTCCGCCAAAGGCGGATTGCCGCCCGCCCCAACGCGGCCCATTGTGCCCTTTCTCCAGATCGTCCACGACCGGGCCGCCATCGAGATACAGCGCGGCTGCACCCAGGGCTGTCGCTTCTGCCAGGCAGGCATGATCTACCGCCCGCGGCTGGAGCGTGCGCCAGAGGAGGTGGTGGAGACCGCTCGCGAACTCCTAGCCAACACCGGCTACGACGAGCTCTCCCTGGTCTCGCTGAGCACCACCGACCACTCGCGCATCCTGCCCATGGTACAAGCCCTGCGCCGCGAGCTGGGAGACCGCCTGAAGCTGTCCCTGCCCAGCTTGCGAGTCGACAGCTTCTCGGTGGAGATCGCCGACGCCGTGCCGGGGCCCGGCAAGCACTCCATCACCTTCGCCCCCGAGGCCGGCAGCCAGCGACTGCGCAACGCCATCAACAAGCGGGTGATAGACGAGGACGCCTTGCGGGCCGTCGAGGCTGCCTTCACCCACGGCTGGACCAGCATCAAGATGTACTTCATGGTGGGCCTGCCCACCGAGACCCTGGAGGACGTGCAGGGCGTCGTAGACATGGCGCGGCAAGTGAAGGAGATGGGCCGTCGCCATCACGGCGGCCGGGCGCGGGTGCGGGTGAGCACCTCCAACTTCATCCCCAAGCCACACACGCCCTTCCAGTGGGCGCGCCAGATGGCGGCGGAGGAGCTGAGACCCCGCCACGAGCTGCTGCGCAGCCAGCTCAAGCGCCTCGGCGTCGCCTTCTCGTGGGAGGATCCGGAGCAGAGCGTCCTAGAGGCGGTCCTCTCCTGCGGCGACCGTCGCCTCGGCCGGGCCATCCACCGCGCCTGGCAACTGGGCGCCAGGTTCGACGCCTGGAGTGACGGCTATGACTGGTCGCGCTGGCAGCAGGCGCTGGAGGAGTCAGGCCTGAGCCCCGCCTTTTACGCCCACCGCGAGAAGGGCCTCTTCGAGGTGCTTCCCTGGTCTCACATCGATGTGGGGGTGACGTCCGCCTACCTGCGCGGCGAATGGCTGAAGACGCAGCGAGGAGAGACCACCGGCGACTGTGCACCTCATAAGGGGCCCTGCAACGTCTGTGGCGTCCAGAACCTGGGAGCGGAGGCCTGCCTCGCCAAGATCGCTGAACTCATCGAGATGAAGCGAGGCAGGGCCCCTGCCAAAGTGAGCCCGTCCGCCTCACACAACTAGGGGCCCAATAGGGCGCTTCGGCGGCAGCCGAGGCAGCCTCGAAGTCTTTTCGCCCCTCCGGGCTTGGACCCCCTCTCTGTCTCACATGTCCTGGAACAGCACACTCGTTGATCGCCTCCCGCCGCTATGCTAGACTCAGCACACAGCCTAAGGGGGCGCCACGCGACCCCTATGGGTGTCTGCCCGCGGTCCATCGGCGCAGAGTCCAGGCCGCAGGGCATGTTGATCCTGGTGGGCGTAGCCGAGCGGTTAAGGCGCCAGGTTGTGGCCCTGGAGATCGAGGGTTCGAATCCCTCCGTCCACCCCATCCTCTCCTTGTTAAGATAGCGTCCCGTTCAAGTACCCTCTCCTGCCCCCTTCCCTCGCCATGTTGACGGTAGCCGCTTTCGCCCTGCCTCTAGTCGCCTGCAGGGGCCATACCGGCTCAAGCTCCTCGCCCTAGCTCAGGCCGGTCACCAGCAGGCCGCTGAAACCCAGCAGCGACGAGAAGCCCACCGGTGGGCGAAGGAGCTCGGCATCGGAGCTTCAGAGATTGGTGACGCTCAGGATCGCGATAGCCAGGTAGGCAACTGTCAGCGCGCTGACGGCGATGGTTGCTCCCAAGGCGACGGCATTCTGCCGGCGTGAGTTCACCCACTGCCCCACGATGCGCCGGTCGTTCACCAGCTTGAGCATGAGGATGAGGACCACGGGGAGAAGGATGCCGCCGACGACGTTGGGGAGAAAGAGGAGCACCAGCAGCGGGACGCCGGGGATGAGCACCGTTGCAAGGCCGATGAGGATGAGCCCGGCGAACAGGCCGAAGAAGGCGGGAGCCTCCCGGGCTGGCCTGTCTACGCTCCGCTCCCAGCCGAACGCCTCGCAGACGGCGTACGCTGTGCTCAGCGGCAGCACGGCGGCAGCCATGAGTGACGCGTTTAGCAGGCCGATGGCGAACAGCCTCTCGGCAAAGTCGCCGGCCAGCGGACGCAGGGACCGGGCGACGTCGGTGACGGTGTCCGCTGGTTCGCCGTGGGCAAAGAGGGTGGCCGCAGTGGTGACAACAATGAAGAAGGCGACCACATTGAGGATGACAGAGCCGCTGTACACGTCTAGCCGTTCCAGCGCGTACTCGCGCTCCCCCAAGCCCTTGTCCACCACCGTCGACTGGAGGTAGAAGAGCATCCAGGGCGTGATCGTGGTCCCGATAAGCCCGATCAGGATCGTGAAGTACGGCAGCGTGAAGTCGAAGGTCGGCACCAGCGAGCCCCGGGCCACAGCGCCCCACTCCGGTCGGGCCAGGAAGCCGGTGACGATGTACGTCAGGAAGACCAGGGAGCCGGCCAGCAGCACCACCTCGACGCGGCGGTAGGAGCCGTAGACGACGACGGTGAATACCACCAGGCCGGCTATAGGCACCGTGATGTACCGCGAGACGCCGAAGATCTCGGAGGCGCCCGCCACGCCCGCGAACTCGGCCACGACCGTCGTTGAATTGGCTATCAGAAGGACCAGCATGGCGAGGGCCGTGATGCGTACCCCGAAGCGCTCGCGGATCAGGTCGGCCAGGCCCTTGCCGGTGATGCTCCCCAGCCGGGCACCCATCTCCTGGATGACAGCCAGGGCCAAGGTCGTGAGGATCAGCACCCAGAGCAGGCTGTAGCCGAAGCGAGTCCCGGCGATGGCATAGCCAGCGATGCCTGTCGCATCGTTGTCCACAACGCTGGTGATGAGGCCGGGGCCCATCACGGCAAGGAACAGCATGAGCCGCTGCCAGCCGCTCATGCGGGCAACTACCGTACGCGCCGCCGCCATGCTCCGCTCTGGGGGCTTTGTCGTGTTCATCCCAACATCCGGCGCGGACGGTTCTGCCACGAGCGTGGTGTGACGAGATCCACCACGTCGTTGACCGTGACGACTCCCTTGAGACGGTTCTGTTCATCGACAACGGGGATGGCCAGGAGGTCGTATCGGATCAGCTTCTGGGCCACCTGTTCCTCGGGGTCATCGACCCGCACGAACTCGACGTCCCGGTGCATGATGTCGGCGACGCGTGCGTCCGGCGGCGCCACGATCAGGTTACGGAGGGGAAGGATACCCCGGAGATGGCCGGCGTCATCGACGACGTAGAGGTAGTAGATCTGGTCCTCAGAGGGCGCCGTCCGCCGGAGCAGGTTGATGATCTCGTCGGCCGTGTCGTTCTCGCTGACCGTGATGATGCTCGTGTCCATGCGGCCGCCTGCCGTGTCCTCGGGGTAGGCGAGCAAGGAGCGGACCTCCCGTGCGGCCTTTGGCACCATCAGGCGCATCAGTTCCTCGGCCCGCTTTTCCTCGACATCGCCGAGCACGTCGGCGGCGTCATCCGGCCTCATCTGCTCCAACACGTCAGCGGCCTCGTCCGGCTCCATCGCCGTGAGCACAGCCGCCTGATGCTCATCGGGAAGCTCCGCCATTGCGCGGGCGGCTGTCTCGTCGTCCAGCGCCTCCAGCACGTCCGCCGCCTTGCCCGGCGACATCTGGCTGATGACCGTGGCCATGTCCGCTGGCCGCATGCGGCGCAGCCCGTCGAACGGCACCTTCAACCGCACCACGTCCACAGCAGGGCCGATGTCCACCTGCCCCCAGTCGATGAGGCGAGGCCGGGCGCCGCCGAAGAGGCCGGCCACCCACTCGAGGCGGAGGCGGCGCAGGAGACCGGCCGTGGAGTTGTCAACGCCGGCCAGGCGCAACTCATCGTTGATCAGGGTCAGGGCGACGTCGTTGACTCGCACCAGCTTGACACCCTCGGTGTCCACGATCTGCTTGTCCAGAATATCGCGTCCGATCCAGATGAGGTCGTCGTCGGAAGCCGGAGGATAGGCGGCGCGGTCGAAGGGATGGCGCAGCGCGGTGGCCCGGGGCGTGACGGAGGCTATCTCGGCCCAGGGCACGACCTGGAGGTGGCTGTTGCCGATGACGACCGCGCGAACGGGGGGATAGGGCAGTTCGACCGCGACAAGGAGGTCGCGGAGAGTCCCAACGCGGGAGCCGTCAGGGTCGAGCACGGCCCGGCCCAGCACCTGGCTGACGAAGGGCATAACAAACCACCTCCCTAGCGATGTGCTCTTGCGGGAGGTGGTCGCCGCGGCCAGGCCGCGGCTAGGCGCGCACTCGCGTCAGCAGCGGCTCACCGAGGAAGAGCACCTCCCTGGATTCTCTGTGCCGGGCGACTACTATCGCCGTCTTCGTCTGTTTCCATTTCCCCTGGCAGGCACCTCAGTGCGAGGTGTTTCTCCATGCTGAAGTTACGCCACCGGCCACCGGCCCGTCAACCCACCGGGCCCTCATTCGCGGAAAACGGCTTGCTGGCCTCGGGGACGGTATGAGCCGAACGCGCGGCCAGCGAGGGGTGCTATCGGGGCGTTGAGACGCCTGGGAGGCCGTGGTAGACTGTCTGAGCGCGCTCGTAGCTCAGCGGATAGAGCATCGGTCTTCGGAACCGAGGGTCGGGGGTTCGAATCCCTCCGAGCGCGCCAGAAAGACAAGGCGGATCAAGGGCTGGCACCCGACAGGTGATATGCCATGGTAGCCCCAGCGCTGCCCTGTTGACCG
>Ga0315277_10012499_pt1 | contig 10643 bp, 6 predicted proteins | sample YL17G05_15_MG_FD_203695 | JGI IMG/M metagenome (GOLD analysis project Ga0315277, IMG submission 203695) | Sediment microbial communities from Yellowstone Lake, YNP, Wyoming, USA - YL17G05_15 | ecosystem: Environmental > Aquatic > Freshwater > Lake > Sediment | place: USA: Wyoming | collected... | reverse complement strand
CACCGTCGAAGGCCGCCGAATGAAACGGCCGGGTTCCCGATCTTCGGGAATTGTTAAGAATGCGCAAATGCCGCCGCGGCACGGGGGAATACTGTTGCGTTCCCCGCGCCGCGGCGGCATTTATGGCATTATGGAGATTCAAGAGAAAGAAACGCGGCGCAAATGAAGACGACCTCTTTGAGCATCCTGGCAGCCGCCGTGGCAGTCGTCGGACTAAGCGCCTGCGTGGCGCCGGCCACATGGGCCGAGGAGAAAGCCGCCGCGGCCCCGGCCGCATCCGAAGCCAGGCCGGCGGCGCCCGCCGCCGAGACAAAGGCGCCTCCGCCGGCCGCCGCAGCCCCTGCCGCTCCGGCCGCGCCGCCCGCGACGGCCGCCTCGTCCCCGAAGACAGGTATCGACTGCATCGACAAGTGGGAGGATTTCATCGACCTGACCAAGGCCCCTGCCCCGTGGCTGACGTGGGGGGCGGACCTGCGGTTCCGGGCCGAATATGCCAACAATAATTCCACCCTCAACAGCGACATCGCCGGCCACGAAACCAGCCAGCAGAAGTACCGCACCCGCTGGTGGACGACCGTGACGCCCGTCAAGGACATCGACTTCAACCTGCGGATCACGTGGGAAGGCAGGCACTTCAGCGTGCCCTCCGGCGGGCCGGACTTCGACCACAGCGCCGTGCTCTTCGACAGCCTGAACGTGAAGGCGACCAACTTCCTCGGGACGCCGCTCTCGTTTACCGTCGGCCGCCAGGACATCATCCTGGGCGACGGCTGGCTGGTGTCCGACGGCACGCCCCTCGACGGCACGCGCACCGCCTTCTTCGATGCCGCGCGCTTCACCCTGGAACTCAAGGAAGTCCAGACGCTGGTGGACGCCATTTACATCGACGACCACTATACCAGCGAGCGCTGGTGGGCCCCGATGTTGCACGCCGACCACCAGGCCACGATCGAGCAGGACGAGCGCGGCTTCGTGCTGTATGCGACGAACCGCTCCCTCAAGAACACCGAGATCAACGGCTACTACATGTACAAGGCGAACGACCGCAGGCTCCGCAACGGGGACGACGGCCACATCCACACCTTCGGCGGCCGCGTGGCCGGCGACCTCTCGGACCGCTGGAAGTACCGGGCCGAGGGCGCCCACCAGTTCGGCACGCGCAGCGACCGGAACCTGCGGGCCTTCGGATTCACCACCGGCCTGACGTACCTCGCCAAGGACAAGTGGAACAGCCGGATTCGCGGCCAGTACGAGTACTTTTCCGGCGACGACCCGAACACGCGGACCAACGAGGCCTTCGCCCCGCTCTGGAACCGCTGGGACTCGTGGAGCAAGATCCTCAGCACCATCACGCTGGAGACCCGCAAGTTCGAGTTCACGAACCACCACCGGATAGGCCCGGGCTTCACGTGCAACCCGACCGACCGGCTGGAACTCTCCGGCGACTACTACTGCCTCTTCGCCGACGAGAACTCCGTGACCGGCAACCGCGCCAGTTTCAGCGCCAACGGCCTCTTCCGCGGCGAACTCCTCCAGTTGCAGGCCGGATACCAGTTCAGCAGGCACCTGAAGGGCCGCGTCATCATGGAGTTCTTCTTCCCCGGCAACTACTACACCGACTTCCGAAACGACGTGGCCACGTTCCTGCGCGGCGAGATGATCTTCACCTGGTAGGCCCGCCTTGGCGGCGACGACGGCCCGCCGGGAGGAGGCGAAATCGGGATCGAACTTTGCGTTGACCTTCCAGAGTTTGTCGGACCAGTCGGCCTTCGCGTCCTCCCAGCCGCTGTCGATGACGTACATGTTGAGGGGACGGTTGCCGCGCGCCTCAACCAGTTCCTGGTGAATCTTGGCGACGCTGGCGGCGAATTTTTCCGCACTGACGCCGCCGCCGTAGTCAAACCACGAGTCGGTTGTCTGCGGCATCCGCCCGCTGGCAGGAAACAATCGCCATCAGCATTGCGAACACGAATCGGGGCAATTTCACGGATGATCCTCGAGTCTTGGCTCCGCAGGACGCCGAAACAAGGGCACGGCCCGGCGACTCATGCCGCCACGCTATCCCCCCAGGCCCATTGGCGTCAAGCCATTTAAGGTGTGTGTCATTCAGAACTCTAGAGCGGTTTAAGATTGCGTGCATACATCCCCGTTGCGCGGCGGGTCTCCGTACCCGCCGCGATAGCGGGGCTTACAGCGTTACCGGGGCGGGTACGGAGACCCGCCGCGCCCTTACGCAATCTTAAAACGCTCTAGCGGGACGCGACGGGAGCGCTGCGGCCGGAGGTCTTGTACTGCTCCAGACGCGCCAGGAGTTCGGCCACAATCTCCGGGTGCTTGCGGTACAGGTTGACGCGCTCGCCGGGGTCGGCGTCCAGGTTGTAGAGTTGGCCCGGCGCATCGGGGTCGGTGTCGGGAATGGCATAGGGCTTCAGGTCGGGCGCGGCGTAGTTGTTGCCGCCGGAGCCCTTGTGGGCCAGCAGTTTCCACGGCCCTCGGCGGATCGAGAGGCTTAACGAGATGGTCTGCTGAAGGAGGTACTCGCGTACCGGCTTGGCGCCCTGCGTACCGTCCAGGACCGGAAGGATGTTGTAACTGTCCTCGGCCGCGTCGTTCGGCAGCGCCGCGCCGACCACGGCCGCGCAGGTGGCCATGATGTCGGTCAGGCTGACCATCTGGCCGGTCGTGCTCCCGGGTTCGACCACGCCGGGCCAGCGGACGATGAACGGCGTGCGATGGCCCCCTTCCCACTGGTCGCGCTTCATGCCGCGCCACGGCCGGGCGCCGTCGTGCTGGTAGTCGCTGCGCATGTGGACCACGGACGTGACCTCCGGCCCGTTGTCGCTGGCGAACATGACCAGCGTGTTGTCCGCCACGCCGAGACGGTCGAGCGTCTTCATCAACTCGCCGACGATGTGGTCCATCTCGAAAATGAAGTCGCCGTGCGGGCCGGCCTGGGTCTTGCCCTTGAAGGGCGCGGCGGCGAACGACGGCAGGTGAACGGCCTGTGTGGCGTGATAAAGAAAGAAGGGCTTGCCGGGGTTCTCCTTCACGTGCGTCTCCAGGAAGCGCCGGCTCTTCTCGAGGAACACCAGGTCCACCTCCTCGAGGTTGAAGCCCGGAGCGATCAGCCCGGCCCGGTTGTCCCTGGAGTAGGCGTGCTGGGGGAGCCCCGTGCGGTCGAGTTCGCCGGTCGGCGGAACGGGGACCCGGTCGCCCTCGATGTAGGCGTACAACCAGTCGGTCGTCGGGCAACAGGCGGTGCCGAAGAACTGGTCAAAGCCGCGATGAATCGGCGCGTCGGGAATGGCCCGCGAGAAGTCGGCCTGCCGGACGCCCTCCACCCCGCCCTTGCGGATGGGCTCGCCGGCCTTGTCGAGAAACGTCAGGCCGACGTGCCACTTGCCGAAACAGGCTGTGGCGTAGCCCTTCTGCCTCAGCATCTGCGGCAGCGTCAGACGCTCCTTCTCGATCAGGCAGGGCCCGCCCACGCCGGTAAACACCCCGCGCATGCCCGTGCGGAACGCCATGCGGCCGGTGAGCACGCTGTAGCGGCTCGGCGTACAGACGGTGGAGGGGCTGTGGGCATCGGTAAAACGCATCCCCTGCGCGGCGAGGCGGTCCACGTTCGGCGTGGGCGCCTTCGACTCGGGATTGTAGCACCCGATATCGCCGTAGCCCAGGTCATCGGTGAGGATCAGGACGATGTTCGGGCGCCGGCGGTCGACGCCCTGGCCGCGCGCCAGCCGGCCGAACGCCAGGCCGGCGGCCCCCAGACCCATCGCCTTCAAGAAACCCCGCCGGGTCCATCCCCGTGGGCCGCCCGCCGTCCGTGAGGATTCCATCAGGTGCTCCCCCTGCGTCTCGTGCGGGCGGCCCCGTCCCGGACTTCCGGGACAGCCCTCCGCCGCCGCAATCGCAGGTCTTCCGGACAAACTGTCCGACATTTCCCGGATGACTGCCCGCCGACGACCGCCGCCGGCGATGCTCACGATTCTACCGGGCTTGGGCGTTTTGGCAAGCGAACAGGCGGCAGGCCCGTACGTCCGGGCCGTGTGCGGCGCAGGCCGATGCCATCAGATCCAGACGGGCCTGGTAGTCCTCATCGCGAAGAAGGCCGGCTGACGCCGGTTTCCCCGCCGGGTCACAGGGTGCGGCACTCCCGCGACCGCCACTCGTGCAGGCGAGCCATGCCGCCACGCTATCCCAGCAGGCCCATTGGCGTCAAGGCAATTGAGGTGTGGGTCACCGGAACTCCAATCATTTGCGCCTGGTCCGGTTCCCGGTTCCCCGTTCCCTGTTCCCGCTGTTCCTCGTTTGGTTCTTGTCTTGCACCTTGCGGGGGGGAGTATAGTTGACCGGTCGTCAGACCCGTCGGGAGCCTGAACGGCCGTAAGGCCGTGAACACGTACGGCGTTTATGGGACGCATCCACATGTCGTTAACAATATAACCCCCAGCACAGGAGGGAGGCGATGTCCGTGAACCGTCGTCAATTCCTGAAGGTTGCCGGTGTGGGTGCGCTGGGCTTGGCGATGCCGGGTCTCGCGCGTTCGGCGGGGGCTGGCGAGAAGCGTCCGAACATCCTGTACGTGTTCACCGACCAGCAGTTCGCCGAGGCGCTGAGCGGTGCGGGCAATCAGTGGGTCAAGACCCCCGCCATGGACAGCCTGGCGGCCAACGGGATGCGATTCGGGCGGGCGTACTGTACGCATCCGTTCTGTTCGCCCTCGCGGGCCAGCATGCTGACGGGCCTCATGCCGCACGAGCACGGCGTTGTCACAAACGGCATGGCGATCCGCCAGGACGCGCAGCGGCGGCAGATGGGGTGGATCTTCCGCGACGCCGGCTACGAGTGCGCGTACGCCGGCAAGGGCCATCTGCCGGCGTACGGCCGCCTCGACAACACGCACGGGTTCGACGTGCTGTGCAACATCGATGAGTCGGCGGTGACGGACAAGTGCGTGGAGTTCCTCCGGGCGAAGCGCGACAAGCCGTTCCTGCTGGTGGCCTCGTACCACCAGCCGCACGACATCTGTTCACTTGTCCATGGTGATGAGCCGACGAAAGAGAAGTCGTACCGCGGGAAGCCGAGCGTCCCGCTGGAGGAGTTCACGAAGTCGTGTCCGCCGCTCCCGGCGAACTTCGATCCGCCGTCGCCGGTGCCGGGCGTGGCGGACCGCTTCTCCACCGGCAAGTGGTCGCACGACACGTGGCGGCGCTACCTGTACGGCTACTACCGGATGATCGAGGAGGTGGACGGGCGGATCGGCCAGGTGCTCAAGGCCCTGCGGGACGCCGGCCTGGAGGACAACACGCTGGTCGTGTTCTCCAGCGATCACGGCGACGGCCTGGGCGCCCACCACGCCAGCGGCAAAGAGTGCTTCTACGAGGAGGCGATGCGGATCCCGGTGATCGTCAGTTTCAAGGGGCGCACCCGGCCGGGCGCGGCGGACGAGATGCACCTGGTGTCCAACGGTCTGGACCTCCTGCCCACGCTGTGCGACTACGCGGGCGTGGCGCCGCCGCCCGGCCTGCGCGGGCTGAGCCTGCGGCCCCTGGCCGAGGGCCGCGACGTGCCGGCCTGGCGGGATCAGGTCATCGCGGTCTGCCGCAGAGGCAGCGGGCAAATGGTCCGCACGGCGCGGTACAAGTACGCGGCGTACGGCGCCGAGGGCGGCGAACAGTTGTTCGACCTTCAGCGGGACCCCGGCGAGGTCCGCAACCTGGTGGAGGACCCCGCGTCGAAGCCCGTGCTGGAGGAGCACCGCAAGCGCCTGGCCGACTGGCGCCGCGAGACCGGGTTCGACAAGGCCGCGACAAGCGGGCCCGGTGCTCGGCGGCCAGGTAAGGCTTCTCGACCAGTTCCACCTGCTTGAGCACGTGCCGGTCGTCAGGCCACGGGTCGGCATCGAAGATCCGCCTGGGCGGGCGACCCGTGGCACGTGAAAGACTCCCTGTGGTCCTTCCCTGCTCCCCGGCCTGCCCGAGCGCGGCGGGTGTGGAGACCCGCCGCGCACATGTTTGTGTCGTTGACCTTCCCGGTTCCCCGTTCCCGGTTCCCTGTTCCCGCCGTTTGAGGCGTGACCTTCTGCTGCCCGCCTGCTATACTTTTTCTCGATTGGGTACCCGAGGAGCAAGCGTATGTACGAGCCGTCGAAGCAAGAATTCCTGGCCCTGGCCCGCCAGGGCAACACCATACCCGTCTACCGCACGCTTCTGGCCGACCACCTGACGCCCGTCCTGGCGTTCCAGAAACTCCTGTCGGAAGGCGAGCAGGGATTCCTGCTGGAGAGTGTCGTCGGCCTCGAGCGCGTTGCCCGATACACCTTCCTGGGCGTCCGGCCGCGCGAGACAGTCCGCACGTTCGGCAGCCGCTTCGAGATCATCCGCCCCGACGCCACCGAGACCCTGGAATGCGCCGACCCGCTGGCCAAACTCGGTGAACTTGTGGCCCGCCACAAGGCCGTGCATCACGGGAGTTTGCCGCGCTTCGCCGGCGGGGCGGTCGGGTACGTCGGCTACGACATCATCCGCCACTACGAGCGCCTCACCGATTGTCCGAAAGACGACCGCGGCCTGCCCGACATGGTCTTCGGCTTCTACGACACGATGGTCATCTTCGACCACGTCCTGAAGACCGTGCAGGTGGTCTCCAACGCCCGCGCGGGCGGCGGCGACCCTGGGGCGGCCTACGAGCAGGCCTGCTCGCAGATTGACGCCGTCGTCGACCGCCTGCGCCGGCCCGCGCCGCTGCGGGTCGAAGACATGGTCCGCAACGAGCCCGTCACGATGCCGTTTGCGGCGAACTTCAAGCGCGACGAGTTCTGCCGCGCGGTCGAGGCCTGCAAGGAGTACATCCGTGCGGGCGACATCTTCCAGGTGGTCCTCTCGCAGCGGCTGCGCGTGGAATCCGGCGCGGACCCGATGGACATCTACCGGGCCCTGCGCGTGATCAACCCGTCGCCGTTCATGTTCTTCCTGCGCACGAAGGACGTGACGCTCATCGGCTCCAGCCCCGAGGTCATGGTCCGCGTCGAGAACGGCCTCATCACGAGCCGCCCCCTTGCCGGCACGCGGCCGCGCGGGAAGACGCCCGAGGAGGACAAGCAACTGGAAGCGGAACTCCTGGCCGACCCGAAAGAGCGGGCCGAGCACGTCATGCTCGTTGATTTGGCGCGCAACGACGTCGGCCGCGTGGCGAAGTACGACACCGTGAAACTCGCCGACGTGATGCACGTCGAGCGCTACAGCCACGTCATGCACATCGTGTCGAACGTGACGGGCGAGTTGCAGGCGGGCCTCTCGGCGCTGGACGCCCTGCGCGTGTCGGTCCCCGCCGGCACGGTCTCCGGGGCGCCGAAGGTCCGGGCGATGGAGATCATCGACGAGTTCGAGCCGACCAAACGCGGCCCGTACGCCGGGGCCGTCGGCTACATCGACTACGCCGGCAACATGGACACCTGCATCGCCCTGCGGACGATGGTCCTGGCGGGCGGCCACATCGACGTGCAGGCTGGCGCCGGCCTTGTGGCCGACAGCGTGCCCGAGCGCGAGTACGAGGAAACGCTCAACAAGGCCCGTGCGCTGCTGTTGGCCGTGCAGATTGCCGAGCGGGGTTTCGGGCCGGCGTAGTATAGTAGCCTGTCACAATTGAACCTGCGGGTGCCACGGCTGCGCCTTATGCAGCCGTGGTCGTTGGCAGGGGCACACGGCTGCAAACTGCGCAGCCGTGGCACCCACAGATTCGACTGTGACGGGCCAATAGTACTTTGTCACGTTTAGCCGCGAGTCGAAGATGAGCGCGTTGGGCGGGTCATTCAGGCGTGCGATTACCGGAGCAGCAGCAGCGACGGCAGTGAGACCGCGACAATGCGCGGATCGGGGACGGTAACGTCATCGTGCATGGTCACGAGGATTCCGAAGGGCGCGTTGTATACGGTTTTCTCGATGAAGGCCCGCAAGCCGAGCGTGTCGCGGTGCGCGTCAATATACTCGCGGTACTTGACCTCCAGTGGAATCCGGCGTTCGCCCACGGTCAGCACGAAGTCGATCTCCGGTTCCGCGCCGCGCTCGGGAAAATGTGCGAGGTCCAGATGCGGGAGTCCGCCGAGGAAGTACCCGACCACGCTTTCCGCGAGGCGGCCTGCCAGGTCGCGCAGGTGCGGCGTCTGGGACATGCCTTCCGCGTCTAGCGGCACGACCTCCTGGAGCCAACTGGCCCTCAGGCCGTGGTCGCAAAGGCAGAGTTTGAGGTGCCCGCGCCTTCGCTTGAGCCGTAGTTCCAGCGGTTCGACCAGTTTCAGCAGCAATGTGCCATCGAGAAACCGCAGGTAGGTCAGGATGCGCTGCCATCCGATGTTGGCTCCCAATGCCTGCTTGATCTCGTGTGTGTAAATCGCCTGGCCGGGGCTTTGTCCGGCATACCGGCAGGCAAGCCTGAAGACCTCCTCCAGCAGGTGGGCGTCGCGTTTCTGGCCCCTTTGGCCGAGGCGCAGGTCGTGCTGGATCACGCGCTGGATGACCGTTTCGTTCAGTTGGTCGGCCACTTCGGGCCACGGAACGTTCCATCGTTCCTGGGCCGTCGGGTAGCCGCCGCGCTGGGAGAAGGCCGCGAACGCCTTGTCTCGCACCTCGCGGTTGGCCATGCCGTGGGCTTGCAGTTCCTGCCAGAACTCGCGGTGCAGAAGGGGCTCCAAACCGTTCTCCGGCATGTGAGGCCTGAGGTCTTGCTGGAACCGCATTCCTGCGATCTCGCGCAGGAGCAGCGTTCCCAGTTCCACCTGGGTTATCCGCCCCGCAAGGCTGTCGCGCCCGGCCTGTATCCGCAAGGCGGAACTTCCGGTCACCAAGACTTTGACCGCGTGGTGGTCCACGAGGGCTTTTAACTGAGGCGCCCAATCGCGCAGGTTCTGCACTTCGTCCAGAAAGAGGTATGCGGGGCGGCCGGCCTTGGCCGCTTCGTTGAATGATGCGCCAAGGATGCGATTCTCAAACCATCTTGCAAGCGAGAGGACGGGGTCCCGGAGGCCCTGTAGCGACGGAATCTCGTCAAACTGCACGCGCAAAATGCAATTGGGCTCGACGATCTTCTGAGACAAGAAGTGCTGGATCAACTGTGATTGAAGGGTCGACTTGCCCACCCGGCGAGGTCCCCTGAGGACGGTGATCGGGGCCAGGCCGCTGGCCATCTTCTTCAGCGTCGTCTGGAAGGCCCACCGGCGGTAGGGGGGAAGCGGCTTGTCCGGCCGGCCTTCCCACCACGGATTCGTGTCCCGTATGAAGGCATCCAACTCGGGCGGCAGCCGCTCTTTGTCGAAGATATCGCGTGTCATCCACCGGACCTTTGCCGTCTCTGGCGCCCGCGGCGCGTCACGTGCTGCTATTAGACAACCGCCCGACCACGTTGTGCAAGGACGTTCTTGATACCCGCGTGTATCGGCCGTCTACTCTCTCGTCGACGGCTTCCGCTTCGTCCCCGCCGCCAGTTTCGCCTTCAGCGCCTTCAAGACCCCCTGCGGCACGAGCGGCGAGACGTTGCCGGCCAGGGCGGCCACCTCGCGCACCAGGCGCGACGAGATGTACGCCACCCGCTCGTCGGCCATCACGAAGAGCGTCTCGACGCCGCTGATCGTGCGGTTTGTCAGGGCCAACTGGTACTCGTACTCGAAGTCCGAGTGCTGCCGGAGGCCCCGCAGGATGACCGAGGCCCCGTGCCGCCGGACGTATTCCACCGTCAGGCCCTCGTAGGAATCGACCGTCACGCCCGCCAGGTCGCCGACGGCCTCGCGGACCATCGCCATCCGCTCGTCGGTGGAAAAGAGCGACGCCTTCGACGGGTTCGTGGCCACGGCCACGATGAGGCGGTCGAAGAGGGCCGCGCCCCGGCGGATGATGTCCATGTGCCCGAGCGTCACGGGGTCGAACACGCCCGGATAGACGGCCACGCGTTGCTTGCTCATGACCGAGGCCTCCACGCGACGTTTGCAAATGCCCCGACGCTTACGCGCCGGGCTCGAAAGGCGATTCCGTCCGAAGGTTCAGATTGTAAAGTCGCCCCGACACGCGGGCAAATGAAATGGCGTTGACAGCCGCGGCCGGCGGCCTTATTGTAAACTGAATGAGCCCACTGAAATGCCTTCCGCTGTTGGCGCTGGCGGCGCTGCTGGCAGGCGGGTGCCAGGAATCCGCTTCGCGCGCCTGGCAGCACCTGCGGCTGCCCACGCACGACTGGCAGCGCGCCTTCGGCGTTTCCGAGGAGGTCCTCAAGGAGCACTTCGACATCGCACAGGCCAGCGTGACGAAGGGCGCCATCGTCACCAAGCCGGCGGTCTTCGACCGGCCCCGCAGCGGCACGCTCGCCGACATCCGCGGGGCGGGCGGACGCTGGCGCCGCACCGTCACGCTGGAACTGTCGCGCGGCGGCCTGGACGTTGACGCCCGTGCGGCCGTGATCCTGGAGCGCGAAGGCACCAACGCCGCCATCGCCATCACCCAGTCCGGCGGGTACGAGGAGCAGACGGTTGACGTTCCGCGGTCCCGCGTGTACGGGACGGATCGCGGCGGGGCGCCGCCGCCCGTCTGGGTCGAGGTCGGGAGCGACGACGCCCTGGCCCGCGAGATCCTCTCCAAGATCGCCCAGCGGCT
>Ga0315277_10012498_pt1 | contig 10643 bp, 13 predicted proteins | sample YL17G05_15_MG_FD_203695 | JGI IMG/M metagenome (GOLD analysis project Ga0315277, IMG submission 203695) | Sediment microbial communities from Yellowstone Lake, YNP, Wyoming, USA - YL17G05_15 | ecosystem: Environmental > Aquatic > Freshwater > Lake > Sediment | place: USA: Wyoming | collected... | reverse complement strand
ACAAAATCACCGAGATCGCCTGGGGCGGCGAAGCGGACGTGGACCTCGCCGTCAAGGCCGCTCGCCGCGCCTACGAAAAAGTCTGGGGCAGGATGCCGGGCCGCGAGCGCGCGAAATACATCTTCCGCATCGCCCGCATCATCCAGGAGAAATCCCGCGAGCTGGCCGTGCTGGAAACGATGGACGGCGGGAAACCGATCAAGGAAAGTCGCGACGTGGACCTCCCCATCGTGGCGGCACACTTTTTCTATCACGCCGGCTGGGCCGACAAGTTGCAATACGCGTTCCCGGGCCGGAATCCGCGGCCGCTGGGCGTCGCGGGGCAGATCATCCCGTGGAATTTCCCGTTGCTGATGGCGGCGTGGAAGATTGCGCCCGCCATCGCCTGCGGCAACACCGTCGTCATCAAGCCGTCCAAGACCACCAGCCTCAGCCTGCTGCGGTTGGCGCAAGTTTTTCAGGAGGCGGAACTGCCGGAAGGCGTCGTCAACGTCGTCACCGGCACGGCGGACACCGGCACGGCCATCGTCAAGCATCCGGACGTGAACAAAATCGCGTTCACCGGCTCGACGGAGATCGGCAAGCAGCTTGCGCAACTCTGCGTCGGCACCGGCAAGCGGCTCACGCTCGAACTCGGCGGCAAGGCGGCGAACATCGTGTTCGACGACGCGCCGATTGACCAGGCCATCGAAGGCATCGTCGCCGGGATTTACTTCAACATGGGCCACGTCTGCTGCGCCGGCTCGCGCTTGCTGGTGCAGGAAAACATTTTCCCGACGGTCGTGCGCAAGCTGCGCGACCGCATCCAGACCCTGCGCATCGGCAATCCGCTCGACAAGAACACCGACATCGGCGCGATCAACAACAAGCCGCAGTTGGAAAAAATCCGCGAGCTGGTCCAAAGCGGCGCGGACGAAGGCGCGGAAGTGGTGCAGCCGGTCTGCCGGTTGCCCGAGCGCGGTTACTGGTTTCCGCCGACGTTTCTCACCGGCGTCACCGCGGCGCATCGCATCGCGCAGGAGGAAGTGTTCGGCCCGGTGCTGGCGGTGATGACCTTCCGCACGCCCGAGGAAGCCGTCGAGCGCGCGAACAACACGCCCTACGGCCTGAGCGCCGGCGTGTGGACCGACAAGGGCAGCAAGATTTTCAAGATCGTCAACCAGCTCCGCGCCGGTGTCGTCTGGGCGAACACGTACAACAAGTTCGATCCGACCAGTCCGTTCGGCGGCTACAAGGAAAGCGGCTTCGGGCGCGAAGGCGGGTTGCAGGGACTGGCGGCGTATTGCCGACTGGATTGAACTCATGGAAACCGACGCTCAGAAGGAAAAGAAGCGTCAGTACATGGCGGAATACAACCGCCGTTATCGGCTTGAACACCGAGCTGAACTGAAGGAAAAGAAGCGACTTCGATGGCTTCAAATCCGGGAAACGGAGTTGGCAAAAAGGCGCGAACTTTACAGAGCCAACCGCGAAAAAATCCAAGCACGGAATCGGTTATACCGTCTTGAGAACCGGGAAAATGTGCTTGAAGCCAAGAAGCGCTACAGGCTTCAAAATCCAGATAAGGTAAGAGAGGGAAAACGCCGCTGGGGACTGGCGAACCTTGATAAGTTAAGAGCCGGAAAGCGCAGATACAAACTCGCACACCGGGATAAAACCAAAGCAGCGGGAACATTCTACAGGCGCAAAAATGCCGAGAAGATTCGTGAACGAGCACGTCGGTATCAGGTTGCTAACCGCACAAAGTTGACCGAAAAACAGGACCGATATTACCACGCTTACCCTGAGAAGTTCAGGGCGCGTGCTCGTTTGTGGCGGGCCAACAATCCTGAAAAAACACGCGAGACAAATCGGCGATGGAAGATGTCGCATCGTGAGCGCGTGAGGGAAGCGAAGCGACATTGGAATGAGACAAACCGAGAAAAGGTTCGTCAGGATCAACTGCAAAGATACCGCGCAAACCCCAACCCGTTTCGGAAAAAGGCGAGTGAATATCGTCGTGCTAATCCAGAAAAGGTTCGGGCTGTGAAGCGGCGATGGGCAATTGAGAATCCCGAGCTGCGTAGGAATCAGCATCGAAACCGCCGGGCTCGGAAACGAGGGGCGCCTGGCCGCCTCTCGAAGAACATTGTTGAAAAGCTGATGTTATTTCAGAATGGAAAATGCGCCTATTGCTCAACCTCCCTGGAATTGGGGCATCATCTTGACCATTACATCTCACTCGCCAAAGGTGGGACGCATGAAGATTCAAATATGAGACTGGCGTGTCCAGCGTGCAATATGAGCAAAGGAACAAAAGACCCGATCGAGTTCATGAGACAGAAAGGATTTTTACAGATAAATCGGAGCGAGCTTCTGAAAAACGAATCGCACATTTTGAGTCCGTGAAAACACCCACCGAGAAACCTCCATCAAAAACCCATCCGCTTGAAAGATCGGTGAAGCTGTCGTTCAAACGCGATGATTTTATGAAAATGCGAGGCGGGACTCTCTACATGGTCTTGCCGCTAGTTCCGCCAATTGAGAAAGACGGTGAGAAATTCCCATTCGTTGTGCTTCCTGTCGAAGTCACAGAAGATTTGCAGATCAAACAGAACGGCCAGGACATCATTTGCCGGAACGAAGCTGAAGCGCGTGAAACGGCCAAGCTTCTTGTCGAAAAAACACGACAACAACTGGCAGAGAAACCCACGCCTTGTGACGTTCTTGAAATGGTCGAAATCATTCGTGGCAATGAAATTTTGGTCAACATCATACCCCTTACCACTTTGCCAAAAGCGGCGAGCCAATCGCTCCCCGTTGAAAATCTTCCTCCAGACAAGGATTTTTTAGACATCGGTCACGCCCATTGGAAACAACCGGACGGAAGTGTGAACGCCGGTTTAACCACGATTCGTGAGCACACCCCATTCATCGAAGCTTACCGTCTTTGTCGTTACCACCAGCCGTATTCGGCAGACGAGAAACTTTGGCCATACGGAGTCGAGCGCATCAGGATGAAGGAAGATAAGACCGTGACAGAGGTTTGCTACGGAAAACGGTGGCTGTTCGACACGGAAGCAGAAGCGCGCGATCGTTTCAACAAATGCAAAGCGGGAATTCCCGATGAACGCAATCTGTTGCTGAATCGTCCGCGGAAAACCGCACAGGAGCAACAGGAAGATTGGCGGCTGGAACAAATCCAACACCTCATAGATGCCGCGCACGACCCACAGAGCAAAGCTGCGCATCAACGGCACAAACAGGAAATTCTCGATGCTCGGCGTGAACGCGAGCGCCAGCGTGCCGAAGCTCGGCGCTTGACAGAAGAATCAGAAGCCGCATTGGCACACTCGCGAGAAATCCTGTTTGCCGACTTGTTCCCGGATTTTCACGCTGCCAAAGCAAGCAGAACGAATTATCCGAGTGACGACTTATCCAAGTGGAAGGAAGAAATGCGCCGGGCCTTGGCTGTGGATTGTCGGCGGCTCAAGATTCCGAGTCCATTCAATCATCATTTCACGACTGACGACGAATTCGTAAAAAGACTAACTGCCGCTCAGAAAGCAAAAACTCCCGCTCGCGCGGAAGACATCGAAGCAGTGTTGAATTGGGCTGCCAAAGGTTATGCGGAAATGAAACCAGAAAATGTGGCTGAAAAGATTTCGCACGTCGCCGATTGCAAACTGAACCCAGTAAATTTCAAACGCCGCCGCACTCGAAAATTCCGGCTGTTTGCCAAGCATAAAGGCCGTTTTGAAACAGAGGCGGGACAATAGCAAAATGGTAATTGTCCCACTTTTTTGCCGGGAGTGTTCGTTGGTGTCAGGCTCGACGCGTAACGATTATGAACGCGAAACGAGCAAAACAGAAACGCAGGACAAAAATCTCCGAAGGTTCGAGGGTGGATCAGCGTATTCAGTGGCCTTCACGCAAACGCCGCATCGCCGAGATGAATTGCCCCAGTTGTGTTCTGTCGTTGGCGCGAGTTTTGATTGAGCCGACGCGTAATCTCCGTTAAAAGTTTGGCGAGTTCATGGAAAATTTGTCCGAGGCTGGCTTTGAAAATTTTAACGTCAGTTTCAACCGAGTTGACGCAATCAAGCTGCGCGCTGTCCGCGACAGGTTATTGGTTTCCGCCGACGTTCCTCACCGGCGTCACCGCGTCGCATCGCATCGCGCAGGAGAAAGTGTTCGGCCCGGTGCTGGCGGTGATGACCTTCCGCAGGCCGGAGGAAGCCGTCGAGCGCGCGAACAACACGCCCTACGGCTTGAGCGCCGGCGTGTGGACCGACAAGGGCAGTAAGATTTTCAAAATCGTCAACAAACTCCGCGCCAGCGTCGTCTGGGCGAACACGTACAACAAGTTCGATCCGACCAGCCCGTACGGCGGTTACAAGGAAAGCGGGTTTGGCCGCGAGGGTGGATTGCAGGGGCTGGCGGCGTATTGCCGGCTGGATTGATATGCCAACGGTGTTGCGCATCGGGCCGTACCGCTTTTTCTTTTATGCGGGCGATCGCGACGAGCCGCCGCATGTTCACGTCGAGCGAGACCGGAGCAGCGCCAAGTTCTGGCTTGATCCCGTGCGGTTGCAAAAGAGCGGCGGATTCGGTAGCATCGAGTTGAATCGAATTCAGCGAATGATCGAGGATCATCGCGAACAATTGTTGAGAGCATGGCATGAGTACTTTGGTGGATGAACCGCGCGTGGTCGCGGGCGAAGATGTAAAAGTGACGGCGGACGCGCTGTTGGTTGAACTTTCCGACGGACGCACCATCACTGCGCCGCTCACGTGGTTTCCGCGCCTGCTGCACGGCACGGCCAGGGAGCGCAACCGCTGGCGCTTCATCGGGAGCGGCGAGGGCATCCACTGGCCGGACCTGGACGAGGACATCAGCATCGAAGGACTGGTGCTGGGCAAACCGTCCGGCGAAAGCCAGTCGTCGTTCGCGCGCTGGCTGGGAAAGCGCCGCAAGCAGAAAGCGCGGTGAACACCTACAACAAGTTTGACCCGACCAGTCCGTTCGGCGGCTACAAGGAAAGCGGTTTCGGTCGCGAAGGCGGGGTGCAGGGGCTGGCGGCGTATTGCCGGCTGGATTGACCGATGGCCAATTGCTTTCTTGCTGCAAGTTTTGGCCTGGGTAATCTGTAAACGAAGCTAAGACCACATGGCCAAAATTCTATCAGATCGGGAGATTAAGGGTCTTCTTCGCGACGTTGTCCTGGATGGAAGCGAGAAATTGTTAAACCCGAACGGACTTGAGCTGCGACTCGGATCCAACGTTCGATTCCTTTCGACAGGCGAGGATGCCGAGCTTAAAGAAGGGTATTTTCTCAAGGTGAGCCCTGGCGAAACAGTATTGATTTCAAGCTTGGAGAAGATCGACTTCACGCGAGAGACCGTCCACAAGCACTTTCCCAATTCGATGCTCATGGCGCTCATCACACCGACTACGACAATGATGCGCGAGGGGATTGCGCAGGTCGCGACCAAAGTTGATGCGGGATTCAGGGGCAATCTCAATTGGAGCCTTCGCAATGGGTCGACAAGAGAATTGGTTATTCAATTCGGAGAGCCGATTTTCAAGCTGACCCTTTTTAGGCTGGACGAGACGGAAACCCCTCAAATTGCTTACGGTGACAGCGATGCTCATAAATACCAAGACACCGAAGGCGTCACCCGGTCCGCCAGGCGCATCCCGGCGGATATTCCGAAATCTCGCTTGGTGTCATCTGGACTTGAGAAGCTCGATCCGAAGAAGCAATTGCGGGAGGCTGGTTATCCGTTCGACCACATCGGCACTGAACTCGTTCGTCTCGATGGCAAATTTGAGATGGTGTCGAGGGATGTCGCGACACTGAAGGAGAACTTTGAGAATCGAACCAAACAGCTTACGGAGAAAATCGAGTCCGAAACGAACTCGTTAGTTCGGAAGATCGACGATACGAAGAATTCGCTCACACAGTTCTTCGATTTGAAATTCAGTGAAAAATTCCTTTGGGTTGTCGGCGTAATCGTCGGAGCGATCCCGATCATGTACGGCTGCGTACTGTTCCTTCAGAAAGCGACAGTGAATAACGTATCCATCGGGTTCATCGCATGTGTTGTGGGTATCGCGGTCCTGGTGATTACGTGGGCAATCACCCATTCAGGACGGAAGCGATGATGAGAATCCCGCACCCAATTCCCTACCAAGGCAGCAAGCGAAATCTTGCGCCGGCGATTCTCGGATATTTCCCGCAGCACATTGCGACGCTCATCGAGCCGTTCGCCGGCTCTGCGGCCATCACGCTGGCGGCGGCAGCGCGCGGGCTGGCGGAGCAATACGTCATCGCCGACCTGAATCAGCCGTTGATGGAATTGTGGCGCGCCATCATTGAGTCGCCGGAAAAACTCGCCCGCCAGTATGAAGCGCTTTGGCGGGCACAGCACGATGACCGGCGGCAGTTTTACGACAAGGTGCGCGGCCAGTTCAATCGCGACGCCAGGCCGGATCGGTTTCTTTACCTGCTGGCACGGTGCGTTAAGGCGTCCGTGCGCTACAACGCAGACGGCGAATTCAATCAAAGCCCGGACAATCGCCGCATGGGCACGCTGCCGGAAACGATGCGGCTGCAGATCCTCGGCGCGTCACGTTTGCTGCGCGGGAAAAGTGAGTGCGTCGTGGCAGATTACAAGGAGACGATGGCGCGAGCGACGCGGGATGATTTGATTTATTTGGACCCGCCGTATCAAGGCGTCTGCGGCGAGCGCGACCCGCGTTATCTGCAAGGTGTGGTGTTCGATGAATTTGTCGAGGTATTGGAAACACTGAACTACCGCGACATCAAATTTCTTGTCAGCTACGACGGGCGGACGGGTGAGCGGGTGCATGGGCGCAAGTTGCCGGGGCGTTTGCGGCTGCATCACGTCGAGTTGCACGCGGGGCGGTCGTCGCAAGCCACGCTGCTGGGTCGGTCGGAAATCACAGTCGAATCGCTGTATCTGTCGCCAGCGCTGGCGGAAGCTTTGAAACTCGCCCAGCGCTACCCGCGCAGTACTGCGAAACAATTGGCTTTGCTGGAGGAGAAAGGGAAAACACGATGAAGCTGCCGCCGGGGGTTTTGAAACTCTGCAAAGCGGTCAAAGCGAAACGTCCCAGGACGGTCATCACGCACATCCTTAAGCACGGGTTCATCACGACGCAGCAACTGAAGGACAAGTACGGCTACAACCATCCGCCGCGCGCCGTCCGCGACGTGAAGGAGCACGGGATTCCGATTGAGATGTTTCGCGTTGAAGGCAGCGACGGACGGAAGATTGCGGCGTATCGTTTCGGTGACCCAAGCAAAGCGAGATTTGGCAAGCAGGTCGGGCGAACAGTTCTGGGCAAGGAACTGAAGGCGAATCTGTTTGCACGTTACGGCCAGCGTTGCGCGATTTACATGGCGCCGTTTCCAGAGCGCGAACTGCAGATTGACCATCGTGTCCCATTTGAAGTGTTGGGCGACGTTCCCGGTGTGGAAATGTCCGTGGATGATTATCTGCTGCTTTGCGGTTCGGCGAATCGGGCGAAGTCCTGGTCATGTGAGCATTGCGTCAACTGGCTTGAACTGAAGAAATCGGAAATCTGCCGGAACTGCTACTGGGCATATCCCGAAAACTACACCCATGTCGCGATGCGGCAGATTCGCCGCGCCGACATCATGTGGACGGAGTCAGAGGTTGAGGTTTATGAGAAGCTCAAGCAACGAACACTTCAGCTTCAGAAGAACGTTCCCGGGTTCGTAAAGGAGATTGTCGAACAGCATTTGATGCTTGGCAGGTGACGCAAGTTGCAGTCGAGTTGCCCTGCGATCAAGCTGCGTCGGAGGAAATTCTCGGGCCGGTGCTGGCCCGCTCTTGCGTGCAAGGACGGGGCGGAGGGGCTACTTCAAGCCGTAGCGTTTCTTGACCTCAGCGTGAGTCAGACGCGGTTTGCCTTCGTCGCGGACTCGGGCTTCGATCAAATCGAGATCATCGTTCAAATCCTCCAGTTCCTCGCGCAACGCGGTGATTTGCTCGCGCTTGTCGGCGATGGAGCGGACAACAGTTCTCTCAACGGTCCTAGTCATAAACGTCTTTGCGATCAACGATTCTGCGAATCACGATGGCGCTGCCCTCCACGTCAAGAAAGACCCGGTAGTCGCCCATCCGCAAACGAAACATGGCTTCGGCCTTGTGCAGGCGCTTGATGTTCCCGTGCGATCCATGTTCCAGGCGTTCGATTTTGCGCAGGATTTGAGCGCGTTCGCGGGCGGAAGACCGGTCGATGTCATCCAGGGCGGAAGGTCCGTATGCCATCCGCAGCTTTAGCGCGCGGAAGCCTGCCTTCCAGACCCATCGCGGATTGGCCAAGGTGCTTGCACCCTCTCGCATAAGCGCGCTTGCCAAACTCCCGGCGGAACGGCATTGTCAGGCCATTATGAAACTTAAGATTGCGCTCCTTTTCCTTGCGGTCGTCGCGGCCGCCCTTGCGGTGACCTTGTTCGTCACCCGCCAGCGCGCCACCGACCAGCACCAGCAAGACGTCAGCACCATCGAGTACACCTCGAACCAGTGGCAGCTCGCCCAGGAGAAACTGGAGGGCGAGAAAAAAGTCGCCGCGCAGTTGAATCATGATCTCGACCAGCAGAAGCGAGGCTACGTCGAACTGACGAATACCTATGCGCAAGCTTTGAACAAGCTGGCGACCACTGAGTCCTCCCTCGCCGCCACCAGCGCGTCGTTGAAGGCCGCCCAGGAAACACTCGCCGAGCGCCAGGCCAAGATCTCTGAGCTCGAGGCCCAGAACAACGCGCTCGACCAGCGTGCCGCCGACCTGACTTCCGCCATCACCAACCTCACCACGCAGATTAGCGACACGAGGCGCAAGCTGGCCGCGTCCGAAGGCGACAAGGCGTTTCTCCAAACGAGACTCAAGGAGCTTCTCGCCGAGAAGGCCGATCTGGAGCGACAGTTCAACGACCTGACCGTCCTCCGCGCGCAGGTGGCCAAGCTGCGGGAGGAATTAAACATCTCGCGCCGGCTGGATTGGATCCGCAAGGGTTTGTTCGCCACCAGTGACCAGAAGGGCGCGGCCCAGTTGTTGCAGGGCGCCAATGCTCCGAGCAAACAGCCCAAGCCGCCGCTCCATTATGACCTGAACGTCGAGGTGAACTCCGACGGTTCGGTGCGCGTCATCCCGCCGCCCACCAATGCGCCGGCGGGCAAGTAACCGCACCCGGAGGCGTTTTCACCAGCCACGCTCGAATTCCGGCGTGGCTTGTTTCTGAATCGAACCATGCCAACCTACGAATACGTCTGCGAGAAGTGCGGACATCAATTCGAGAAGTTTCAACCTATCTCTGCCAAGCCGTTGAGCGTGTGTCCCGAGGATTCTTGCGGGCGGAAGAGTTGGGGCAGAGGCAAGGTCAGGCGCGTCCTCGGCGCCGGCGCGGGGTTGCTTTTCAAAGGCAGCGGCTTCTACATCACGGACTACCGTAGTGAGAATTACAAACAGGCGGCGAAGAAGGACGCGCCGGCTTCGTCCACCAGCGGCGAGGGCACTTCCGCCAAACCTGTCACGGATTCCAAGCCCGCCAAGCCGGCGGCCCAGCCGAGTGCCAAATAGCCTGGCCACTGCCGGGTGGCGAGCGCGGGCAACACAAGACTCGTGAGTTGGAAACTTCAAACTTTCTTGATCGCGGTTGGACTGGCGTTCCACGCCAGCGCGAAAGTGCTGCCGGAAGGCCGCGCGGTGCAGAGCCAATCGGGGCAGTTCGTGGTTTCCCGCGTGCCGGCTGGCGTTCGGACGCCCGCCGTGTCCGCCCTCGCCACCAACGAGCAATTCCTTGAACTCGAAACCACGTTGTTGGTGGTTTCCTGCGAGCGCATCAAGCAGGCCATGACCCACGACCTCGGCCTCACTGCGCCGTGGCGGGGCAAAATTTACATCCGTCTCCGCACGGCCACGGGCGCCAACGACCCGATCATCGTTGTGCGGGAACGGTCTCGCGACCGCTGGGATTACCTCGTGGAACTGCCGGATGTCGTCGAGCGCGCGCAGCTCATGCGCGTTTTGGTGGAAGTCATGTTGCTCGAAACCGCGAACCAACAGGCGGGGGGACGCACCGCCGAATTGCCGCCCTGGCTGGCGGTCGGTCTCGCGGAGCGGCTTCTCTCCGCTTCCGAGGTCTCGCTGCTCTTCCCGCCGCCACAGGTGCGCGTGGGAACCCTCGCGCTCGGCCCAACGGTCGTCGCCTCGCGTCAGGTGGATCCACTCGCCACGGCCCGCGTGCGGTTGCGCGAGCGGCCGGCGCTCACGCTCCAAGAATTGAGCTGGCCCACGGAACGCGATTTCTCCGGCGAAACCAGCGTGGGCTATCGCGCCAGCGCGCAATTGTTCGTCTCGGAATTGCTCCGCCTGCCAGATGGCGATGCGTGTTTCCGCGCCTTGCTGGGCGAGCTGCCGAATTATTTCAACTGGCAGACCGCGTTCCTCAAAGCGTTTCATGCGCATTTCGAACTTCTGCTCGATCTTGAGAAATGGTGGTCGTTGCAATCCGTCGCCATCGTGGGCCGTGACCTGGGGCACATCTGGTCGGTCGCGGAAAGCTGGCTGAAGTTGGACGAGGCGCTTCACGTTCCGGCACAGGTGCGTG